>JAEEGH010023788.1_pt1 | contig 12425 bp, 5 predicted proteins | sample 9134181 | NCBI WGS metagenome assembly JAEEGH01 (sample SAMN16246544, study PRJNA631951) | gut metagenome | biome: gut microbiome; feature: rumen; material: DP-attached | host: Bos | place: Iran: Karaj | collected 2018-10
CATCGTCAATGGACGGAAGGTGTTTGTAAAAGAATAGTTTGTCGTACTGAAACGTATGGAAACGTATGATGCAGGGGCTGAAGAAGTAGTAACTTTGCCATTGCAACAGGAACGCCGATTCGACACGCTCAAACTCTGAACGGCAGACGCCCGAAGTTTCCCCTACTGAAACCTGGAGTTTCCCCTACTGAAACCCCGGGTTTCACCTACTGAAAGTCGGAGCCGCACCAGGGGAGCAACGAATCCAGCCGATTGTTACCGATGACACATTGACACATTTGACACTAAATTCCGAAAACTGCTCGCGTACCTGCGCGCATGCAGGTACGCATAACAATTTTACTAAATAATGTGTCAAATCTGTCATTGTGTCATTACCCGCAACACCACTTTTCCATAGGGTATCGTAGGGTGTTTTACGTAACAGGCTGAATTGTAGCTGTTTACGTTTTTCTTGCATCTAAATATTTTCCATAGGTAACTGATACAACTTTAGGAAAAAAGTCGTATCTTTGCACCGAGAATGCGAAAGCAGACTATACATAAGTGTTGAGAAATAAAAAACAGACAGGTATGAAACGTACATTATTATTTATTTCGTGTTTGCTGGCATCTGTTACAATGTTGGCGCAAGACTCTTTGGCTGTTGAGGATATACAGAACAGCGGTTGTTTGAGGATGGCGAGAGGGGAAGAGTCAGAACCCTTACCCACGATTATCCTGACGAAGGAGGGCAGCGTCCTGTCGGTACAGCTGCTTAACTATGAAAGCAACTGTAGTACGTCCGACTTCAACGTAACATCTACTGTGAACGATGGCAAGGACGGCGACCCACTTTCTATAAGCATCAACGTGGTTCCCTGTATTTATGGTGATGACCTCGAAGACTGTTACTGTCCCTACAACGTGTCGTTCACGGTACGCGATTGGGAGGCAAAGTCTTTTTACTTGTCATGCTGGTGGTATAAAGGAATGGTAGAACTGACGGAAGGGAAACCGTTGGTACTGGAGTACAAGGTTGAGGATGTCACCATCGATGGCATGAGTTTCAGATTGCTAAAAGTCATGCATAAAGCTATGCTGAAGGATTGGACAACAGTAGAAAAAGAGTTGCTCATTCCTTCGGAAGTGAATTATGATGGAGAGGTCTATACCGTAATGGCTGTCAGTAAGGATGCTTTCTGGCATTTAGATCAAGCAACCAAGGTGACTGTCCCCAAAACTGTCAGGAGTATGGATCTTGACTATGACAACGCCATTTGGGCCAATCCGTTCCGTGAATGCAAGTCCTTGGAATGGATAGAAGTTGAAGATGGTTGCCCTTTGTTCAGCTCTGTTGAAGGGGTGCTCTTCTCAAAAGACAAGACAATGCTCTTAGGCTACCCTATTGCATCACCAAGAGAGACCTACACTGTGCCAGAAGGTGTAACCAACATCCGAAGCGGTGCGTTTCACCACAATAAATATTTGCGGAAGTTAGTGATACCAGAAAAGGTGACAGATTTGGGCTGGCATTTATTCAATGACATGAAAAGTCTGAAAGAATTGTATATTAGAGGAGTCATTGAGCCTGGATGCATGAGTGATTTGTTCGACGGTATGAATACGAAGGCTGCCGTTTATGTACAGCCGTCAGAAGTGGAGAAGTACAAGGCCATCTACAAAGGTCCTGTCTATCCATTGGCAGGTGGTGAAACGGATGATTCTGACTACATCCCCTTTGTGGAGATGGGTAAGCAGTGGCATGTGGTCATTGTCGAAAACCCGAACTATTCACACAGTACTGGAAAATATTGGATGAGCAAGGAAATGGAGCGTGATGGTAAGACATACATCTATACATATCTGCCTTATGACGAAATAGCCCTTGTTGAAGAGGTAGGACTCCTTCGCGAGGAGAACCGTCGGGTCTATAAGTACGACGAGAAGACTGGCAGGGATATTATACTCTATGATTTTTCACTCAAAGAGGGCGATACATTCACATATGAGTATGGTCTCGACAAGCCAGTGAACTGCAAGGTGCTGAAGCAGGGATGGCTATACGATGGCCCTAAAATCGTGTCATATACTAATCCAGCTTCTGCCGATACATTGGAGACCAAGTATCGTCGACTACGCACATGGACCATTGGCCTTGACAACGGAACGGGTGAATACCATGAAATCACAACATGGGTGGAGGGCGTCGGAGCCCTTGAAAACACATTCAGCCCGCTTGACCGTGATGGGTGGAAGTCTTGTCTGGCTTACGTAGAAAGGAATGATAATCAGACAGACTATATAGTGAACCAATATTTGCCTTTCTCGTTTTATAATATTACTGACGTGTTTGGTCAAATTCGAGGCAGCAACCTGCCAACAGGTGCAGAAAACAATGAGGAAGACGACGAGCATCATAAGCTGACCTACGAATTGGAAGGCGACCGCTTACATATCTATGGAGAAGTTTTCTGCAATTGCGGACCAAACCACTATGCCTATTTCTGCGAGAAGCCAACTGATGACCCATCAGTACACAAGATAGAGTTCATAACACAAGATGTGGAACCATTAATGTGGTGTGTGGGGCTCCATGCCACCGACTTCTATGTCTCTGGTTTCGACCCCAACCTCAACTATGTCGTGGTGGACAATCAAGGCATGGAGCATCCTGTCATCAACACGACGCCACAGATGGCTTACCGCCCGTTTGTCGAAGACGGTAAGGTGTGGACTGTAAAAGTCTATTCTGATGGAGCTTCGCACAATCAGTGGACGGACTATTACTATTTTGATGGTGACACCATCATTGGTGGGCAGACGTGTAAACGAATGATGTATGTTACGTATGTTACGAATGACAATGATGAAAAATGGGTGAACGGCGTGTTTACTCCAGTCAACCATCCTCAACAATATAACGGAGCATGGTACGAGCAAGACAAGAAAGTATATTATGCATACAACGGAAGAGAGCAGTTTCAATTACTCTACGACTTCACACTATCCTCTGGCGACAGTATTCCAAGTCCAGACGGTCATTTGCTGGCAGTGTATAAATTGTCTGGGGGCATCACGGGCTTCAAAGGTGCATATTATGAAATAGATGAAGTAGAACGCTGGCTCGAAGGCGTTGGCAGTGAATCATGGCCATGGCGCAACCATCCGAGGTATGTTCCTGGTCATCAAGGTATTCTCCTTGCATGTAGCGTGGGTGATGAAGTCATCTATTACAATAGCAAGATGGATGATCCATACGTCATGGGATCCCGAAAACAGCGTATCGACTTCACCCATACCATCAAGACAAGGCCTAAGTCGAGAATAACAAGAGGGGCTGAAGCATCGCTGTATGGTGAATACAACGACCAGCAACTTGGCATCAACCTCGACCCGCTCGACGAAACCTATCTGGTACGTATCACGGACGAATCGGGCAACGCCGTCTATGAGAAAGCCGTCAATGCTGGCAACATCGTAGGCCTTAACATCGACATCTCCAACTACGCGGAAGGCCGTTACACCGTCACTGTGGAGAATAGCAACGAGTCCTTCACCGGCCAGTTCGATGCACAAACGACAAGCATAAGCCTCACCCCAGCCCTCTCCCATAGAGAGGGAGCCATATACAACCTGCAAGGCCAGCGAATCAGCTCCTTGCGGAAGGGACTGAACATCGTCAATGGACGGAAGGTGTTTGTAAAAGAATAGTTTGTCGTACTGAAACGTATGGAAACGTATGATTCAGGGGCTGAAGAAGTAGTAACTTTGCCATTGCAACAGGAACGCCGATTCGACACGCTCAAACTCTGAACGGCAGACGCCCGAAGTTTCCCCTACTGAAACCTGGAGTTTCCCCTACTGAAACCCCAGGTTTCACCTACTGAAAGTCGGAGCCGCACCAGGGGAGCAACGAATCCAGCAGATTGTTACCGATGACACATTGACACATTTGACACTAAATTCAGAAGAGTGCTCGCGTACCTGTGCGCATGCAGGTACGCATAACAATTTTACTAAATAATGTGTCAAATCTGTCATTGTGTCATTACCCGCATCAACAATTTTCCATAGGGTGTTGTGGGGTATTTTGTGTAACAGTCTGAATTGCAGTAGTTTACGATTTTCTTGTATCTAAATATTTTCCATAGGTAACTGATACAACTTTAGGAAAAAAGTCGTATCTTTGCACCGAGATTGCGAAAGCAAAGTGTACATAAGTGTTGAGAATTAAAAAACAGACAGATATGAAACGTACATTAGTATTACTGCGTATGTTGACATCAATGGTGATGTTGATTGTAGCACTTGTGGCAACTGCCGACGAGTACATTGACCCACAGACCAACGTAATCTACACTTACGAGCCTGGTCAGACCACAGCCTCGGTCAAGGCTGGGCGTGAGGAAGTAGTAGACATGGGCTATGGCTATGAACTGGAAATCATCTTCCTCCCGGGCAGTCCTAAAGCTTCGGGCGATGTGAGAATCCTTGACAGATTCACTGTAGGAACGGCAGAGTATGTCGTGACGAGCATAGGCGAACTCGCCTTCTATACAAACAATAACATCAAGTCCGTCAGCATCCCTGAGTCCGTGACAGATATTGGGGGAATGGCTTTCTATGGCTGTAACAGCCTGACTACAGTGCAGTTGCCTAAGGGCCTGAAACGAATAGCCGGTAGCATGTTTAGCGCATGTCATCAGCTCGTTTCAGTCAATATTCCTTCCTCTGTTCTCACCATTGATGCTATGGCTTTCTATAACTGTAGCAGCTTGGCCAGTATCACCCTTCCTCCTGGTCTCAGATATGCTGGCAGAGGCGCGTTTGATGATACTCCTTGGTACGCTTCTATGTATGATAAGGCTCCCGACGGTCCGTTTTATTTAGGTTCCCTGCTTCTCGGTTATAAAGGCGACAAGCCGACTGGCGAGTTGGTGATTAAAGAAGGAACCACTTGCGTCAGTTTCGATGCCTTCCATAACTGCAAAGGTCTGACCAGCATCACCGTCCCCCCAAGCCTTGCATACGTTGATTTTGAAGCATTTTACAACTGCATCAGTTTGACCGCCGTGCATATCACCGATCTTGCTGCCTGGTGTGGCATCGAATTCCAGAATCAGGGCAATAGTAGCAGCTCCAATCCCCTATACTACGCCCATCACCTCTACCTTGACGGTAAAGAAGTGACCGACCTTGTCATCCCTGAGAGCGTCACCAGCATTGGCAACTATGCCTTCGACTACTGTACTGACCTGACCTCAGTCACCATTCCCAATGGTGTCACCAACATTGGGACATGCGCTTTCCGAGGCTGTAGCAACCTTACAAATGTTGCCATCCCGCCAAGTGTGACCACAATAGGGAGCAATGCTTTCATCTGGTGCAAACAAATAGACACCGTGCATATCTCCGACCTTGCAACTTGGTGCAATATTTCTTTCGATTGGTCTGCGAATCCCCTTTATTATGGTGCCCACCTTTATCTCGATGATAAGGAGGTGACCGACCTCACCATCCCCAACGGGGTTACTAGCATAGGCAATGGCGCTTTCTTCGGCTGTAGTTATTTATCTAATGTCACTATACCAGAAGGTGTTACTACCATTGGCGAGCAAACCTTTCGAGATTGCAGCGGGCTTACCAGCATCTCCTTGCCAACAAGCCTCAGTAGTATTAGTAAACGCGCTTTTCAGGACTGTGACAGTCTAACCAGTGTCAACATTCCAGAGGGTGTCACCAGTATTGGCGAAGGTACCTTCTGGGACTGTAGCAGTCTGACCACCGTCACCATTCCTGCAAGCGTCAAAAGTATTGGCCATCGTGCTTTTTTTAACTGTTGGGACCTCGAGAGTGTCATATCATGGATTGAGGAGCCTTTTGAAATTAGGGATGACGTTTTTGAACTTTACAACGAAAAGACATATTTATTGTCTTCGACTTCTGCCACCCTCTATGTGCCAAAGGGTTGTAAAGAACGCTACGAGTCTACAACGGGCTGGAGTCGTTTCACCAACATCAGAGAGATAAATGGTACAGACATCATACCACAGAACGAGTATCGCCCATTCGTCGAGGAAGATAAGGTGTGGAAAGTAGGAGCTGTCAACTCGGGGAATCCCGTACAATGGGTTGAGTATTACTACTTCGATGGAGACACCATCATTGGTGGAAAGACTTGCAAGCAGATGATGTGCCAGCGGTATATCAATCCGGACTTTGCGGAATCTAATTCCATTTTACAATCCCACTCCTTAGACTATGTGGGAGCATGGTACGAAGAGGACAAGAAAGTTTATTTTTGCAACACAACAAACAATCAGTTTAAGTTGAAGTACGACTTCTCCATCGATGCCAACGACACTCTACAGATAGATTATTATTCATACGTGATTGGACCGAGGAAGACAGGAGGGATAAGTGGCTTTAAGGGCGTATATAGAGATGTTTGGAAGTGTGGAGACGATGAACGTAGTTACCGGTGTGCCCCTTGGCTGGAAGGTGTCGGAGGTGTTTACGCTCCCCCGACAACAAATGTCTTTAATGTTGAAATGGTAGACCCAAGTGGGTTCCTGATGTCATGCACCGTCGGTGATGAAGTCATCTATTTCAACGACGAATATGAGGATGGAGCCACCCCTGACGCTGCCCGAAAACAGCGTATCGACTTCACCCATACTATCAAGACAAGGCCCAAGTCGAGAATAACAAGAGGGGCTGAAGCATCGCTGTATGGTGAATACAACGACCAGCAACTTGGCATCAACCTCGACCCGCTTGACGATTCCTATCTGGTGCAGATCACTGATGAATCGGGCAAGACCGTCTATGAGAAAGCCGTCAATGCCGGCACCATAGTTGGCCTTAACATTGACATCTCCAACTATGCGGAAGGGCGTTACACCGTTACGGTGGAGAATAATGACGAGTCGTTCACCGGCCAGTTCGATGCACAAACGACAAACTTTGTAGAGGTAAGAAGTAATAGGTTAGAGGTAAAAGATGGCATTTACAACCTGCAAGGCCAGCGCATCAGCACCTTGCAGAAGGGACTGAATATTGTCAGCGGACGGAAGGTATTCGTAAAGTGAAGCTTTAACTCTAAATTATAAAAGGTTCCAGCCAGAGAGGGTCAGGGAATGCGGAGGCTCGGGCAGGGCACAGGTAATTTGGAGCTCAGCGCGGGGTGGGATGCTGACGTAGTTGTCGCTCCAAAAGGCGGGGACAATCAGGTCACCAGCGGCGTTCTTGGCCGAAAGGCGGATGAAGAAGGCCACGCAGTCGGAGTTGTTCACTAAAGTTAGCGTCAGGATGCCGTCCTTGTAGTCCCTCGACTTGATTTGTACGTCGGCCATGGGCAACTGCGACAGGGGGCGGAAGTCGGCGAAGCGGGTGAAGTCGGTTTTATACCAGTCGGAAGTGCTCCAGTCGTATTCGTCGGCCACCGACGAGAGGGGGTACTCATTACGTGCGACGACACGGCCCTGAGCGTCTTTCAGCGTGAGGAAGAGGAACGTGACACCATCGGCTGAGGGCACATCGAAAACCTTGACGGGGGAGAAGGGAGAAGTGAGAGGGGAGAGGTGAGAAGTGAGGGAGTCGATGAGCGTGCCGTCGAGGGCGTAGAGACGCATCGAGCCGTGCAGCTGACGCGACTCCTGCTGTTCGTTTACGGCATAGACCGCTTGCTCGGCGTAATCGTAGATTAGCTGGACGGGAGCGTTGCCCTTCTTCACGGCATAGTAGGCGGCATTGGGCACGTGGTAGTAGTCGTAGAGCTGCCAGTAGAGTCCGGGACGGGCAGAGTTGAGCATCCATTGCACGATGCCCGTAGCGCGGGGCACACGGGCACGGAAAGCCTCGAACATGGCACGTGTGCCGTCGTAGTTCGTGAGGTCGGCCTTACGCAGGAAGTCGTCGAGCCCCGTGGGTTCGCCGTACCGCCCCCTGACCACCTGTTGCAGGCGGTCGAGCGTGTTCATGGCCGATGCCGACGCCGTGCAGTGGTAGTTCCACACATCGTTGAGGGGCCACAGGTCGCCGCCCATCATTTTCTCTAACGACTCACGCACGGGCAGCTGGGCGCCGATGCCCGTCTCGGTGTTGAAGCCGAAGGCACCGCCGGGAGCCTGCGCCAAATACCAGTAGTTGGGCGCCACATAGTCGTAGGGGCCCTCCATCTTCATGCCCGAAGGACCAGAGATGTCGCTCTTGGTGTCGGCGGCAGAGATGAGGTGGGGCCGGTTGTCCGAACGTTTCAGGATGTCGATGTAACGACGCTCCAGGTCGGGATGCGGCAAAAGGTCGCTGCCCACGAACCAGGCGATGATGCAGGGATGGCGGCGCAGCCAGCGCACCTGGTCGCCGAAGGAGCGGCTGACGAGGGCGATGTCCTCGGGACTGACGATGCCGCCATACTGTTTGTCAATGGGTTTGCTGAGGTATTCTTCCCACTCCCACTGGCAGCTCCAGCCCGTGAGCACGAGCAGGCCGTAGCGGTCGCACAGGTCGTAGATGTTCTGCGAAGTGCCCCAGATGTTCTCGAAGCGGATGCAGTTCAGGTTCATGTCGCACACATAGCGCACCTGCAGTTCGTTCGTCTCCGGCGTGTCGCGCAGGAAGATGTCGTCCGTCCATCCAGCTCCGCGGATGAGCACGGGCCGCCCGTTGAGCATGAAGCCCCTGTAGCCCTCGGGCGTGTAGTAGTCCTTCACCTCGCGGATGCCGAAGGTGAGCCGCTCGTCATCGGACACCTTGCCCTCCGTCACAAATTCGAGCGTCATGTCGTAAAGCTCGGGCTTGCCCATCGTGTGACACCACCACAGTCGCGGGTTCACGACGTGGAGGGCCTCGAGGCCACTGATGCTGAAGTCGCACACCTCGAGCGGAGCCAAGGTGACGGGAGCTGTGAACTCGCGTCCGTCGAACCGGCCGCGCACCTCGCCCCTGACGGTCCGGTTGGTGAGGTTCCGCAGCGTAGCCCTGACGGTCAGCCACGCCTCACTCCCTTTTATCTTCGACTCAACGCTGCCCTCGCCGATGGCCACAGCGCCCGTACGGATGACACGCACCTCGCGGAACAGACCCATCGACTCGTCGAGTGGGCGTGGGTTCCAGTCGACAAAGCCGATATTGGGCTCACCGGGCTGGGGAGGAAACACCTCGACCTCCAACGTGTTCATGGCCTTCGCGACGGCGGTAATATCGAGAACATGGCGGCGGAACGGGCCGCAAAGCGTATCACGGGAAGCCACCAGCCTGCCGTTGACAAGCACGTTGGCACGGTAGCAAATGCCGTCGAACACCAACAGCACATGCTCCGTACTGCCGAGGTCCGTCAGCGTGAAGTCACGGCGATACCACCACGAACATTTGAAGGGCTTGGAGTCGTACTGCCGATAGGCCAGCCCCTCGAGGATGCCCTTGTAGCGGCCGTTGCGCGTCAACGTGCCCATGATGGTCGAAGGCACCTGGGCGTCATACGATTCCCCAGTGGCAGAACTCTGCACACGCCACTCGTCAGTCAGCAGTTGCTCGGAGGCGCAAACCTGCATAGCGGACAATAACACTATGGCCAAAATCAACAGCTTCTTCATCACTCTTCTCACTTTTCACTTTTCACTTCTCACTTCTCCCTTCCCCTTCTCGGGCATCTGACTGGCACGGACTTATACGGACTTCTTCTTTTTTCCGTTCAAGTCCGTGTTCGTCCGATGCTAAATGGTCAATGATACTGACTTCTTCTTTTTTTCCGTTCAAGTCCGTGTTCGTCCGATGCCAAATGGTTAACGATACGGACTTCTTCTTTCCGTTCAAGTCCGTGCTTGTCCGATGCCCAATGGTCAATGATACGGACTTCTTCATGAGTGCTATCGTTTGATTCTTCTTAATGGCTGTTCTTATTCTTGAAACTTGAAGTCTGTCCAGTCGAAGTCGGCGTGACTGATGGTCTTATTCAGCGTATGGGCAAAGATGCCGATGTGGACACCACAGAAGCCGCCGATAGTCTCGGTACTCAGATAGCGATAGTCCATGCGGGCAAGATGCGTGAAGTGCTCATTGTCCGTAGCGTAATAGAGGTGGTAGAACTGTGGATCGGCGGTGATGCGCAGGTATACGACGTCCTGATGAAGGGGAATCTCTTTCTCGATATGTTCCATCTCGCCGACACGGATCTTGGCCTGCAGGTACCGCTTGCCATCTCGTGCCGCAACCTGCATGTCATAATGATTATGGTGGGCTGCGTAGGCCGTGATGCCTGCCACGCCACCATCTTTGAGTCCTGAAACATCAACCTTGGTCGTTGCCGTGAAGTTCGGCTCTGACTGGCGGTGGCCGATGAAGGTGGGATTACCTACTTCGTCGAGTGTGACGGTAGAGGTCGTCAGCCTGAGCCATCCCTTACGGGCTTTTAGCGAGTAGTTATCCTTCTGCGGCATATTCAGATGGCTCCAATAAAGGGACAACTTGTCGGACTCGAATTCGTCTCTTGTCGGTTCCACCGGCATGGGCACCTGTGGCAATGTCTTACACTTCATGTCCAGTTGCAGGGTGCCATCGTTATTGACCACAGGCCATCCACCCGTTTCCCACGTCACGGGAGCTAAGAAGGTCTCGCGGCCCATGACGTGCTGCAGATAGCCGTGCGTGCGGTAGCCGAGGCAAATCATCCACCACGAACCATCTGGAGCCTGCACCAGGTCGGCGTGGCCAAGTCCCTGAATGGAACTGTTCTGCATCTTCATGCTGAAATGCGAGAGAATAGGATTGGCACTATTTGACTCGTAAGGACCGAACAGATTTCTGCTGCGTAGGATATTCACATGATGGCCATGCTCTGTGCCGCCCTCTGCCAGCAATAGATAGTAATAGCCGTCCTTCTTATAGATATGAGGCCCCTCAGGGTATCGGCCCCCAAGGCCTACGCCCAGCAGATGTATATCGCCGAGTTGCTTGCCTGTCTTCACATCAATCTCGCAAATCTTGATTTCGCCCTCCTTCCACAAGAAGTAGCATTTGCCGTCGTCGAAGAACAGCGTCGGGTCGCAGCTGCCGATGGCAAATTCGATGTAGACAGGGTCGCTCCACTCGCCCTTCGGATCGTCCGTATAGACATAGAAATGACGGCGCGAGGGGAACACCGTGGTCACCATGTAGTAGCGGCCTTCATGATAGCGGATGGTGGGGGCATAGATGCCCGTCTGCTCGTCCATCCCCTCAATCCTGACTTGCGACTCGCGAGTGAGACAGGCGCCCACCTGTTCCCAATGAATCAGATCCTTGCTGTGGAAGACAGGTACGCCCGGGTAATACTGGAACGTGCTGTTCACCAGATAAAAGTCATCACCGGCACGACACACCGAGGGGTCTGCATGAAAACCTGGGAGTACAGGATTGCGGAATCCCTGTGCTAACCCCATTAACGCAACCAACAGTAAAGCTGGAATCAGAATTAGTTTCTTCATACTATTATTCGTCTTCGTTATTGAGCACAAAGATACGGATATTCTGGGAATTATCGTTAAGAGTACGCCAAATATTCAGATTCTTTATGAAATAAAAGCAAGCATGTCCGCTTCTCAACAACTAAGACTTGTTTTGAAATCATAGCAGGCTATTGAGATAGCCACGGACTACACGGACTTGTTACTACTCTTTTGTCAGACCGGGTTTGTATTCCTTCGAGTTTGTTACAAAGAAGATGATGTTTTTTTCTATATTACGAAAAAAATGATTAACTTTGCAGCATTATTCAAATAAAGAACAACTTCAAAGATGCTGAAATCACTAAATACTTTTAGATGGTACGACAACCTGTTGGCGGCTTTCATCTTCTTTACCCGCCTGCCTTTCTGGCGACTCCGTCAGCCGCCTAAGTCTTCATACGCCGCTGTGGTGGAATGGTGGCCGTTGACGGGCTGGCTTACTGGTGGCGCGATGGCTGCCACACTCTACTTTGGCAGTATGACGGTGCCATATCCTATTGCTGTCATTGCTGCGATTGTTGTGCGTCTGCTCATCACGGGAGCCCTGCACGAAGACGGACTGGCCGACTTCTTTGACGGTTTTGGCGGCGGAGGTACAGACCGCCAGCGCATCCTCGATATCATGAAGGATTCGCACATCGGCACCTACGGCGTGCTGGGACTCATCCTCTACGTACTGCTCTTAGGTGGCGCACTCTATTCGATGCCGGCCGAGATGGCGGCACTCACCATCTTTGCTGCCGACCCTTATAGTAAGATGGTGGCGAGCGAGCTGATTATCATGATGCCCTACGCCCGAACAGAGGACACGGCCAAGAGCCGTACCGTCTATCGCAAGCCCTCTGTGGCAGCAGGCATATCGTTGGCCATCCAGGGACTGCTGCCTTTGGTAGGTTTCCTGTGGTACACAGGCCTTTCGTGGGAGATGATTATCTTCCTGCCCTGCTTGGTGATGTA
>JAEEGH010023791.1_pt1 | contig 12424 bp, 7 predicted proteins | sample 9134181 | NCBI WGS metagenome assembly JAEEGH01 (sample SAMN16246544, study PRJNA631951) | gut metagenome | biome: gut microbiome; feature: rumen; material: DP-attached | host: Bos | place: Iran: Karaj | collected 2018-10
CGGATACGGCACGGACGAGCAGATTCTGAGCCTCTACTACACCTTCGACAAGATCGTCCTCGACTCCACCGCCGCGAAGAAGATCAAGACCCCGTACAAGGTCCTCAAGATCCGCGACCTCGACGCCGACGCCATCAAGTTCCTCCACTTCAAGGACGACGTCATCGACATGGATTCGCAGGCCGTTCTCGCGCGCCGCTACGAGCCCGTCTCCGAGGCCGTCCTCCGCCAGATGTCGCAGGCCGGCTTCACGGACGTCGACGTGGTCGACGTCTCCTGGGACGAGGGTGTGCTCCTCAAGACCCTCCTCGTGGACAACACGCACTCCACCGACGAGGCCCTCGAGGACATCTACCGCCGTCTCCGCCCGGGCGACCCCGCGACGACCTCCAACGCCCGCGAGCAGATCAACCGCCTCTTCTTCAAGTCGCGCTACTACGACCTGGGCCTCGTCGGCCGCCACAAGGTCAACCAGAAGCTCCATCTCGAAGGCAAGGTCGACGCCGGCCTCCGCGTCCTCGACAAGTCCGGCATCGACGTCGTCGAGTCGATCCGCTGGCTGCTCGACATCAAGTCCGGCCGCTCCAAGGTCGACGACATCGACCACCTCGGCAACCGCCGCATCCGCACGGCCGGCGAGCTTCTCGAGAACCAGTGCCGCCTCGGCCTCGCCCGCACCGAGCGCCTCATCAAGGAGCGCATGGCCTCCGATTCCGGCTCCGGCCAGCTCACGCCGTCGCGCGTCGTGAACTCCAAGTCGCTCGCGGCCGTCGTCCAGGACTTCTTCGGCCGTTCGCAGCTCTCGCAGTTCATGGACCAGACGAACCCGCTCTCGGCCCTCGCCCACAAGCGCCGCCTCTCGGCCCTCGGCCCCGGCGGCCTCTCCCGCGACCGCGCCGGATTCGAAGTCCGCGACGTCCACACCTCCCACTACGGCCGCATCTGCCCTATCGAGACGCCTGAAGGCCCGAACATCGGCCTCATCTCCTCGCTCGGCCTCTACGCGCACATCGACGAGTTCGGCTTCATCCAGACGCCGTACCGCCGCGTCGTCAACGGCCGCGTCACGGACGAGGTCGTCCACATGTCCGCCGACGAGGAGGAGCAGTACGTCATCGCGCAGGCCAACTGCCTGCTCGACAAGAACGGCCGGTTCGCGACCGAGCGCGTCATCGCGCGCCACAAGACCGAGTTCCTCGAAGTCCCGGCCGCGACGGTCCAGTTCATGGACGTCTCGCCGCTGCAGGTGATTTCGATCGCCGCCGGCCTCATCCCCTTCCTCGAGCACGACGACGCCAACCGCGCCCTCATGGGCGCCAACATGATGCGCCAGGCCGTGCCGCTTCTCCGCCCGGACCGCCCGTACGTCGCGACCGGCCTCGAAGAGCGCGCCGCCAAGGACTCCTGCGTCACGGTCCTCGCCGAAGAGGACGGCGTCGTGGTCTATGTCGACGCCCAAAAGATCGGCATAGTCTCCGGCACCGAAGAGGAGTGCGAGAAGGGCCTCAAGAGCAAGGCGTTGCGCGCCGGCAGGTTCCCGAAGACCCTCGCCGCCCGCGTCAAGGCGGGGCTGCACATCTACGAGCTCCAGAAGTTCCGCCGCACCAACGCCGGCACGTGCTTCAACCAGAAGCCCGTCGTCCGCTACGGGCAGAAGGTCGCCAAGGGCGACGTCCTCGCGGACGGACCCGCCACGAAGGACGGCGAACTTTCCCTCGGCAAGAACCTGACGGTCGCCTACATGCCCTGGAACGGCTTCAACTTCGAGGATGCCATTCTCCTCTCCGAGCGCTGCGTCCGCGACGATGTCTTCACCTCCGTGCACATCCAGGAGTTCGAGACCTCCGCCCGCGACACCAAGCTCGGCCCCGAGGAAATCACCCGCGACATCCCGAACGTCGGCGAGGACGCCCTCAAGAACCTCGCCTCCGACGGCGTCATCCGCGTCGGCGCCGAAGTGCGCCCCGGCGACATCCTCGTCGGCAAGGTCACGCCGAAGTCCGAAGTCGAGCTCGCCCCCGAAGAGCGCCTCCTCCGCGTCATCTTCGGCGAAAAGGCGGCCGATGTCCGCGACACCTCCCTCACGGTCCCGTCCGGCACCTACGGCATCGTCATGGACGTCAAGGTCACGACGCAGCAGGACGCCAGGCACGGCCTCGTCCGCCAGCAGGCCCCGACGCTCCGCAACCTCGACGACGAGCCAATCGACGAGGTCGAGGACGACCGCCTCCCCGGCGGCGAGATGGACTCCCCCGACGAAAACGCCGGCGAATCCAAAAGCTCCGTCAACGGCGAGGACGACATCGACTCCGAGACCGCCCGCCGCAAGAAACGCGAGCAGCTTGAGAGCGAGCTCACCACGGCGCTTTCCAACATCCTCCTCGGCGAGAAGATCCCGCTCGACGTCATCGACGCCGAATCCGGCGACGTGATCATCGCCAAGAACCGGAAGATCACCAAGACCCTTCTCGGCAAACTGGCCAAGGCCCACGACCATATCCAGATCGAGCCCTCGCCCGTCAAGCAGAAGATCATGGACATCGTCGACGACTTCTCCCCGAAGTTCGCCGAGATCGACATCGATTCCGACAAGCTCGAAGGCGAAGAGGGCGGCTCCTCCGAGGAGCAGAGCAAGGTCGTCAAGAACGTCCGCGTCTTCATCGCCGAGAAGAAGAACCTCTCCGTCGGCGACAAGCTCGCCGGCCGCCACGGCAACAAGGGCGTCGTCTCGCGCATCCTCAAGGACTGCGACATGCCCTACCTGCCCGACGGCACCCCGGTCGACATCGTCCTCAACCCCCTCGGCGTGCCTTCCCGCATGAACCTCGGCCAGCTCTTCGAGGCCTACCTCGGCGCGGCCTGCAAGGAACTCGGCTTCTACGCGACGACCCCGGTCTTCGACGGCGCCTCCGAACACGACATCGACGAGCTTCTCGGCAAGGCCCGCCAGTCGCAGATCGACAAGGGCAACGTGCCCTACATCAACGTCGACGGCAAGTCGGTCGTCTATGACGGCCGCACCGGCCAGCCCTTCGACCAGCGCGTCGTCATCGGCCAGACCTACTTCCTCAAGCTGCACCACCTCGTCACGGACAAGATCCACGCCCGCGCCACCGGACCGTACTCGCTGGTCACCCAGCAGCCTCTCGGCGGCAAGGCGCAGTACGGCGGCCAGCGCATGGGCGAAATGGAAGTCTGGGCCCTCGAGGCCTACGGCGTCGCCTACGCCCTGCAGGAGCTGCTCACGGTCAAGTCCGACGACGTCGCCGGCCGCACGCGCATCTACGAGTCGATCGTCAAGGGCACGAACAGCCTCGAGGCCGGCATGCCGGAGTCGTTCTCCGTCCTCATGCACGAGCTCCGCGGCCTCTGCCTCGACATGAAGCTCCTGGGCGACGAAAACGACGCCCAGCCCCCGATGATGCTCTAAAGTCCCGCGTCCGCGCCGCCCTCCGCGGCGGCGCGCGGCAAGGCCAGAAACCAAAACCCCCTTTCGAGGAAAAACGATGAATCCCTATGCTGCAATGGATGTCTTTGGCCAGGTAAGCTCCGACCAGTACGACGCCGTCAAGATCCAGCTGGCGTCGCCTGAGACGATTCGCTCGTGGAGCCATGGCGAAGTCCGCAACCCGGAGACCATCAACTACCGTTCCTACCGTCCCGAGCGCGACGGCCTCTTTTGCGAGAGGATTTTCGGCCCGACCCATGACTGGGAGTGCGCCTGCGGCAAGTACAAGCGCGTCAAGCACAAGGGCGTGGTCTGCGACCGCTGCGGCGTCGAAGTCACCGTCTCGCGCGTGCGCCGCCAGCGCATGGGCCACATCGAGCTCGCCGTCCCCGTCTCGCACATCTGGTTCTTCAAGTGCACCCCGTCGCGCATCGGCCTGATGCTCGACATGCCCACGAACCAGCTCGAACGCGTCCTCTACTACGAGGACCGTCTGGTGACCGACCCGGGCGACACCCCGCTCAACTACCTCCAGCTCCTCTCCGAGAACGAGTACCAGGAGGCCGTCGAGAAGTACGGCGACGCTTTCAAGGCCCTCATGGGCGCGGAGGCCGTCCGCGACTGCCTCGCCAAGATCGACCTCGACGAGCTCATGGTCGCCCTTGAGCAGCAAATCGAGAACACCCACTCCAAGCAGAGCCGCAAGCGCATTACCAAGCGCATGAAGATCACCGAGGGCTTCCGCTCGACCGGCTCCCGTCCCGAATGGATGATTCTCGACGTCCTGCCCGTCATCCCGCCTGACCTCCGCCCGCTCGTCCCGCTCGAAGGCGGCAAGTTCGCCACCTCCGACCTCAACGACCTCTACCGCCGCGTCATCAACCGCAACAACCGCCTGAAGAACCTTCTCCAGCTCAAGACGCCGGACGTCATCATCCGCAACGAGAAGCGCATGCTCCAGGAGGCCGTCGACGCGGTCTTCGACAACGGCCGCCACGGCCGCGCGGTCACCGGCAGCGGCAACCGCACGCTCAAGTCGCTCTCCGACATGCTCAAGGGCAAGACCGGCCGCTTCCGCCAGAACCTCCTCGGCAAGCGCGTCGACTACTCCGGCCGTTCCGTGATCGTCGTCGGGCCGTCCCTCAAGCTCTACCAGTGCGGCCTTCCCAAGAAGATGGCGCTCGTGCTCTTCGAGCCGTTCATCATCCGCCGCCTCAAGGACCTCGGCATCTGCCACACGGTCCGCGCCGCCAAGAAGCTCATCGAGCGCGGCAGCGACGACGTCTGGGAGGCCCTCGACACCGTCATCAAGGGCAAGACGGTCATGCTCAACCGCGCCCCGACGCTCCACCGCCTCTCGATCCAGTCGTTCGAGCCCGTCCTCATCGAGGGCGAGGCGATCCGCCTCCACCCGATGGTCTGCACGGCCTTCAACGCCGACTTCGACGGCGACCAGATGGCCGTGCACGTCCCGCTGTCCGTCGAGGCCCAGCTCGAGTCCCGCCTCATGATGCTCGCGACGAACTCGATCTTCTCGCCCGCGTCCGGCAAATCGATCATGACCCCGACGCAGGATATCGTACTCGGCATCTACTACCTCACCGAGGTCGGCCAGCGCGACAAGCTCGCCGGACACGAGGTCACCGGCGAAATCACCGAGGAAATCGCCGGCGAGCACCTCCCGATCTTCCGCGACATCTCCGAGATCCTCCTCGCCCGCGAGCAGGGGTGCCTCGACAACCACTCGCGCATCATCATTCTCAACCCCGACTACGGCCGCGACTCGCTCTTCGGCAAGAAGGACGCCAAGTACATCGAGACCACGGTCGGCCGCGTCATCTTCAACGAGGTCTGGCCGCAGGAGACCAACGAGGAAGGCCTCGCCTTCGGCTTCGTCAACAAGAAGATCGACAAGTCCAAGCTCGGCGACCTCATCCTCAAGTGCCACAAGGTCGCCGGCCACGCCCGCACGGTCAAGGTCCTCGACGACCTCAAGGACCTCGGCTACGCCTACGCCTGCCTCGCCGGCGTCTCCATGGGCCTCAAGGACATGATCCGCCCGCAGGCGAAGGACGACCTCATCAACACCGCCCGCCAGGACGTCGCCAAGGTCGACGAACAGCTCCAGATCGGCATCATCACCGAGGGCGAGCGCCACAACAAGATCGTCGACATCTGGTCCACGACGACCGACAAGGTCGCCGACGCCCTCTACGAGGCCATCGACAAGAACCAGACGCCCGAGGAAATGAACCCGCGCGAGACGAACCCCGTCTTCATGATGGTCGACTCCAAGGCCCGTGGCTCCAGGCAGCAGATCCGCCAGCTCGCCGGCATGCGCGGCCTCATGGCCAAGCCATCGGGCGAAATCATCGAGACGCCCGTCACCTCCTCCTTCCGCGAAGGCCTCTCCATCGGCGAATACTTCATCTCCTCGCACGGCGCCCGCAAGGGTCTGGCCGACACCGCCCTCAAGACGGCCGACGCCGGCTACCTCACCCGCAAACTCGTCGACGTGGCGCAGGACGTCATCATCGTCGAGGACGACTGCGGCACCGTCAACGGCATTGAGATCGCGGCCTCCGACGCCGAAGGCGCCACGCCGCTCACCCAGCGCATCCTCGGCCGCACCGCCCTCCACGACGTCCTCGACCCGAACGACCCCGAGAAGGTCATCGTCGAGGCCAACGCGGAGATCGACGAAGAGGCCTGCGAGCGCATCAAGGCCGCCGGCGTCGACTCCGTCTGGATCCGCTCCGGCCTCACCTGCGACTCCCGCCACGGCATGTGCGCCAAGTGCTACGGCCGCGACCTCTCCACCGGCAAGCAGGTCGCGGTCGGCACGGCGGTCGGCATCGTCGCCGCCCAGTCCATCGGCGAGCCCGGCACGCAGCTCACGATGCGCACGTTCCACGTCGGCGGCACCGCGTCCGCCGCGGTCGTCACCCCTGAGATCACCGTCCATAAGGCCGGCCGCGTCGCCTTCGAGGACGACCTCCGCACCGTCCTCGACGACGAGGGGCATCTCGTCGTCCTCAACAAGAACGGCTCCATCGCCATCTACGACGCCGCCAACAAGGAACTCGAGCGCATCCCGATGCAGATCGGCACCAAGCTCCTCGTCAAGGACGGCGGCACCGTCAAGGCCGACGAAATCATCGCGACCTGGGACCCGCACGCCGTGCCGATCATCTCGGAATACGAAGGCAAGGTCCGCTACGACGACTTCATCGAGGGCGACACCGTCGAAGTCGCGGCCGACGAGACGGCCGGCGGCGGCCTCGTGGCCATCGACCCGCGTTCCGAGGCCCACCCGTCGATCACCATCCTCGGCGTCGACCCCGAAGAGCCCGCCGACGGCATCGTCCCGCTCGCGTCCTACCCGATTCCGGTCGGCGCCCACATCATGGTCAAGGACGGCGACGAAGTCAAGCCCGGCGGCATCCTCGCCAGGACCCCGCGCCAGGCCGCGAAGACCCACGACATCACCGGCGGTCTTCCGCGCGTCGCCGAACTCTTCGAAGCCCGCCACCCGAAAGACTCCGCCGACATCGCGAAGATCGAGGGCGTCGTCGGATTCGGCGCCAACACCCGCGGCCGCCGCTGCGTGATCGTCCAGGACGAACTCACCGGCGAGCAGGAGGAGCACCTCATCCAGATGGGCAAGCACATCATCGTCACGAAGGGCGACAAGGTCCGCAAGGGCCAGCAGCTCACGGACGGCCCGATCGTGCCCCAGGACCTCCTCGACATCTGCGGCCCGCAGGAGCTCCAGCGCTACCTCGTCGACGAAGTCCAGGCGGTCTACCGCGTGCAGGGCGTCGAAATCAACGACAAGCACATCGAGATCATCGTCCGCCAGATGCTCCGCAAGGTCCGCATCACGAACCCGGGCGACACCGACTTCCTCTGGGGCGAGCAGGTCACCCGCCAGAAGTTCCTCGAGATCAACGAGCAGTTCGCGGCGGAAGGCAAGCGCCCCGCCGAGGCCCAGCCGGCCCTGCTCGGCATCACGAAGGCCTCGCTCGAGACCGACTCCTTCATCGCCGCGGCCTCCTTCCAGGACACCACGCGTGTCCTTACCGAGGCGGCGACCCAGGGCCGCGTCGACGAACTCCGCGGCTTCAAGGAGAACGTCATCCTCGGACACCTCATCCCCGGCGGCACCGGCTTCACCAAGTACCGCCACATCAAGCTCACGCCGCTCGCCGAGCCGATTCCCGAAGAGGAGATGCCCGGCGCCGCCGAGCGCGCCGCCGCGGCCGAGGCCGCCCGCCTCGCGCACGAGAACGACGAGCCCGCCTTCGAGATCGTCAATCCCGGCGAGGAGGGCGCCGCCCCCGAAGAGGACGACCTTCCCCCCGAAGAGGAGTACATCGAGGACCCGAACGCGACCATCTAGTTGCCAACCGCAACGGATTCCCGCTCAAACTGTGGAGAAGAACCATGGAAGAGAAAATCAAGGAAAAGCTCGAGGACATCCGCCAGATGCTCCAGAATGACGGCGGCGACTGCGAGCTTGTCAAGATCGAGGAGAAGACGGTCTACCTTCGCCTTCGCGGCGCGTGCGGCGGATGCCCCCACGCCCAGATGACCCTCAAGCAGGGCATCGAGGCCTACCTTCGCAACGAAGTCGACCCCGAAATCGTCGTCGAACGTGCCTGATTCGTCCTTTCGTTTGCCGGACCGCGCCATTTTGGGCTTGTTTTAAGGCGCGATTTTCGGTATCATTGTCTACCCATTTTTAACGGAGAAAAAACAACATGGTCACAATTCGTCTACGCAGGACCGGTTGCAACAACGGACCCTCATTCCGCGTTGTCGCGACGGATTCCCGCTCGCCCCGGGACGGGCGTTTCATAGAGATTCTCGGTTCGTACGATCCGAAGCAGAAGGGCGAGAACTACACCCTCAAGATGGATCGCATCGAATACTGGCAGAGCCAGGGCGCCACGGTTTCCGAAACGGTCGGCAGCCTCCTCCGCCGCGTGCGCAAGGCCCAGGCGGCCAAGGCGTAGGCACAAGGGCAACGGCTTGGACGTCACTCCCCTGCAGATTGACGTTGTCACGCTCTTCCCCGACATGTTTCAGGGCTTTGCCGGGGTGAGCATGATCCGAAGGGCCGTCAGGATGGGCGCAGTCAACATCCGGATGGTCGATTTAAGGGATTTTTCCCAGGACGCGAGAAAGACGGCCGACGACCGCCCCTACGGCGGCGGTCCGGGCATGCTGATGAAGCCCGAGCCTCTTTTCGAAGCGGTCGAAGCCCTGAAGACGCCGCGGACGCGGGTGGTGCTCATGGCGCCGTCCGGGAAGCGGTTTGAGCAGGCGGACGCGCGGAGACTGTCGCGCGAGTCGCACCTGGTGTTCCTCTGCGGACACTACGAGGGAATCGACGAACGGGTCAAGGAGGCCCTGGTCACGGAGACGCTTTCGATAGGCGACTACGTCCTGACCAACGGAACCTTGCCCGCCGCAGTGGTGGTCGACGCAGTCGTGAGGCTCCTCCCAGGAGTCCTCGGCGGCGGGGAAGACGCCACGCGGGACGAGTCCTTCACGGAGAACTTACTGGAGTACCCCCAGTACACGCGGCCCCCGGAATTCCGGGGAATGCGGGTGCCGGAGGTCCTGCAGGGGGGCGACCACAAGGAGGTCGCAACCTGGCGCAGGAAACAGTCGTACAGGCTGACGGCAAAGAAGAGACCGGACTTGCTGGCCGGCCGTACGGATGGAAAGGCATGAACCGGAGCGGGGCGACCCGCGATGGAACTTTTAGGAGAGATCAGCCATGGTGGCCAAGATTATCGAGAAGATCAACGCCGAGTCGTTGAAGAACAATGTGCCCGCCTTCAAGATTGGAGACGGCGTGAAGGTCTTTGTGAAGATCAAGGAAGGCAACAAGGAGCGCGTCCAGGCCTTCGCGGGAACGGTTATCGCCCGTGACGGCGGCGGCAGCACCGAGACGTTCACCGTCCGCCGCATTTCGTTCGGCGTCGGCATCGAGAAGGTCTTCCCGGTCCACTCCCCCTACATCGAGAAGATCGAGGTTGAGCGCAGCTCCCGCGTCCGCCGCGCGAAGCTCTACTACCTCCGCGAGCGCACCGGCAAGGCCGCCCGTCTCCGCGAGATCTAGTTTTAATCCACCATCCCCGAAGCGGGACGCGCCCGGCGAACCGCCGTGCTTGAGTTCGAGCATAAGCTTTGGGCCGAAAGGCCGGACGCCGTTCTGGCAGGAGTGGATGAAGTGGGGCGCGGCCCGTTGGCCGGCCCCGTCTACGCGTCCGCAGTCGTCATCGCGCCTGCGGACGCCGATTCTTTTCTTGAAGGCCCGTTGGCGGGTCTCACGGACAGCAAGAAGCTGACCGAGGCCTCGCGCGAACGCTTTTGCGCCCTGCTCCGCTCGCTGCCTGGCGTCCGCATCGGGATTGGATCCGCCTCCGTCGCCGAAATCGACCGGATGAACATCCTGCGGGCGACGCACCTCGCCATGCGACGCGCGGTCTTGGACCTGGGCGACCCGCAGCCCGACCACATCCTCGTCGACGGCCTGCCCGTAAAAGGACTTCCCGCCCCCTCGACCGCAATTGTGAAAGGCGACGCGCAAAGCCTGCTCATCGCCGCCGCCAGCGTCGTCGCCAAGGTGACGCGCGACCACCTCATGGCCGAACTCGACGCGAAGCACCCCGGCTACGGCTTCGCCTCGAACAAGGGCTACGGCACGGCGGAGCATCTCGCCGCGCTCCAGCGCCTCGGCGTCTCACCCGTCCACCGCCGCTCCTTCGCCCCCGTCGCGGACATCCTCGCCCCCAAGCTCGATCTGTAGCCGAAAGGTCCGGGAGATTGTTGCCGTCATGACGGACGAAAGGCGCGCCGAATTTTGAAAACGGCAAGTCAAAACCTTTGAATTGGTGTAAAATATTATGGTTCTTTTTATGGCGGGGCCGATGGACGGTTCCGCCGAACTCACACACCAAGGGACACACCATGAAGAAGATCGCAATCGCACTTTCAGCACTCCTCGCCGTCGCCGGAATCACCGGATGCGGACAGAAGAACGAGTCTCCGGAGGCCGAGCCCAAGGCTCCCGCCTCCGCCAAGCTCAAGATCGGCGTTTCGTTGCCGGCGGCCGACCACGGCTGGTCGGGCGGCATCATCTCCGCCGCCGAACTCGCCAAGAAGGAAGTCGAGGCCGAAAACGCCGACGTCGAAGTCATCCTCACCATCGGCAAGGACGCCACCGAGCAGCACGACAAGATCGACAACCTCGTGGCCCGCGGCATCGACGCGCTCGTCGTCGTCTGCCAGGAGCCCGGCCCCATCACGCCGGCCTGCGTCCGCGCGCATGACAAGGGCGTCTACGTCGTCATCGTCTCCAACCCGATGAGCGACCCCTCCTGCCAGGACCTCTTCATCAACGGCGACAACACCAACCTCGGCGAACAGGCCGCGCGCGCCATCGGCAAGCTGATCGACGGCAAGGGCGACATCCTCGTCATGGAAGGCATCCTCTGCCCGATCAACACGCAGCGCGTCGAGGGCTTCAACCGCGTCCTCAAGGAAGAGTTCCCCGAAATCAAGGTGCTTGAGTCGCAGCCCGCGTGGTGGGACACCGAGAAGGGCATGAACCTCATGGAGACCTACCTCGGCAAGTACAAGCAGATCGACGGCATCTGGGTCGGCGACGACGACGTCCTCGTCGGCGCGATCAAGGCCTACGAGAACTCCGGCCGCAGCGACATCAAGGCGATGGTCGGCGGCGGCGGCAGCAAGATCGTCGTCAAGCGCATCATGGACGGCGATCCCGTCGTCCGCGCGACCGTCACCTATCCGCCGATGATGGCTCACCGCGGCATTATCGAGGCCCTCAAGGGACTCCGCAACGGCAAGAAGCCCGTCGACGGCGTCAAGGAGATCGTCATCCCCTCCGAAATCGTCACGCAGGAAAACGCGAAGAACTTCTACTATCCCGAATCGCTCTACTAGGCGTAGAGCGATTCCGAACTTTGAACTTTGAACTAGGAACTAGGAACTGAGAACTGAGAACTAGGAACTAACCATGGCACTGACAGTACACGACATGAAGGGCCGGAAGATTGGCATTTGCGTTTCCGGCGGACTTGACTCGAAAACCATATCCTGCCGCCTCCGCGAGGCTGGCGCCGACGTCCTCTGCTTCACGGCGAACCTCGGCCAGCCCGACGAAAAGGACATCAACGACGTGGCCAAGAAGATGGCGCCCTGCGGCGTCGAGACGGTCATCGTCGACATCCGCAAGCCGATGGCCGAGGCCTGCTACCAGGTCATCAAGGCCGAGGCCACCTACGACGGCGGCTACTGGAACTCCACCGGCATCGGCCGCGCGGTCACGACGCGCGAGCTCGTCAAGGCCATGAAGAAGCGCGGCATCGACACCCTCGTCCACGGCGCGACAGGCCGCGGCAACGACCAGATGCGCTTCGAGCGCTACACCAACCAGTTCGCCCCCGAAATGGCCGTCTACGCTCCGTGGCGCGACGCCGAGCTCCTCAAGGAGTTCCCGGGCCGCTCCGCCATGTGCGCCTACCTCGCCAAGAAGGGCATCGTCGCCTTCCCCGGCGGCGCCAAGCGCTACTCGACCGACTGCAACATCGCCGGCCTCTCCCACGAGGCCGAGGACCTTGAGAGCATGCAGACGCCGATGACGATCGTCCAGACGACGATGGGCAACTGGCCCATGGGCGCCCCGGACAAGATCGAGAGCGTGACGATCAAGTTCGAAAAGGGCCGCGCCGTCTCCCTCAACGGGAAGAAGCTCGAGCCCTTCGACCTCATCGTCGCCGCGAACGAGATCGGCGGACGCAACGGCCTCGGCCTTTCGCACGCCCTTGAGAACCGCATTATCGGCACGAAGAGCCGCGGCGTCTACGAAGCCCCCGGCATGGAGCTCCTCGGCCAGGCCCGCCGCTACATCTACCAGGCGATCCTCGACCGCCGCGC
>JAEEGH010023794.1_pt1 | contig 12423 bp, 10 predicted proteins | sample 9134181 | NCBI WGS metagenome assembly JAEEGH01 (sample SAMN16246544, study PRJNA631951) | gut metagenome | biome: gut microbiome; feature: rumen; material: DP-attached | host: Bos | place: Iran: Karaj | collected 2018-10
CTCACGATTAACAATACGATTTTCTAAACAAGCTGACAATAGGCAGTCAGCAGAATTTAAATGACATAAAAACGTCATGCTGAGTGCAACGAAGCATCCAGTTAATTATTGCTCTAGATTCTTCACTTTCCCTATCGCTGCGCTCCAGGGTTCGTTCAGAATGACGATTATTCACTCATTTCTCGTCTAGACGCGAGCCAGCGTTCGTACAAGAACAGCGCGATAAAGTTCTTCCCGTCGATGAACTTGTGCGCAGCCTCTTCGTAGGGCAACACTTCCGTGCGGATCCACTCGTTTTCGTCGGTGTAAGTCTGGTTCTTGCCGTCCATCGCATCGAGTTCTTCGCGGGTCACGTCGCGTTCAATCGCATAAAGGCGGATGCGTTCATCCAAAAGTCCGCAGCTCCCGGCAAAGCCGTCACTTGCGCCCTTGTACCAAAAGTCCATCAAGTCGATCAGTTCCGATTCATCCGCCTTGATCTGCGCTTCTTCTTCAAGTTCAGAAAGAGCCACCTTGCGATAATCGCCCGACCAGTCGAGAATCCCCGCCGGGATTTCCAGCGATGCAGTCTCCGAAATAGAGAACCTCGGCTGGCGCACCAAAAGCAGATAGCGTTCGCCCTCGCAATGGAGCACTACAAGCACGCCCACGGCATGACCACGCACAAGCACAATCCCGTGCACAGGCTTACCGTCCGGCAAGAACGCCGTCGCATTCAGTTTGATGAACAACGGCTCATGGCGCTTGTTAAAGTAATCAACCGATGCAAAATGGATTTTCTCGATATTGAACTTCTTTTCGGTAGCTTCGAGCCACTGCTTGTAAATGCGGCTTTCCAAAATTATCGGCTTGTCTTCTTCGGGAATTTCAGCAGCAAAAGAGTATTCAATCATTTGGACTCCGTCGTATCGGCAACAAGCGTATCAGGGGCAACCGTCGCCGACTTCCAGATTTTATACAAACTATCTACAGGTATTTTGTCTTCGTCTTCAAGCTCAACGCGGTTTGTCGAAAAGTTAAAGGCAACCCAGTTCTTCTTTGTCGAAGGACCGCACTTGCGTTCACTTTCGTCCGGCACAAAAAGCTCCCGCCTGAAAACAGGCGTACCACCAAGCCTAAATCCTGAATAAGTCAAGGAAGTCAACATGGCGCACGAAGGGATTTTTTCAACGTAATACATGCTCGAATGCCAAACCGTATCCAAGCGTTCCTTCACCTTCCCAAGCGCAGTCGAATCGTATTCCCACTTGGAATCCAGGCAATATACCGAATCTGTAGAAGCGCAGACATAGCGCACCGGGACAAGAGCCGTATCGTTGATATTCCAGTATGATGGATAAATGGTATCCGCAACGATGGAATCGCACATATCTACGCGCATAGAACATTTGGCGCGGAGCGTTCTCCAATAGAATTTTTGCGGGGTAATGGAATCAAGCACCCGCAATATCGACGGAGAATCCTTCGTCCGCAACGGCAGCGCCGACATATCATTAAAAGACGAATCTACATAAATGGTAAACGAATCCTGAACAAACTCGCCACGACGGAACATGATGGAACTCAAGAGTGTTTCTTCGTCATTCTTGACAATAACTTCCGACACGTCCTGGGGAACGTCGTCCAAAGTTATCTTGAACGTCGTATCCGGGCGGTACATCGGGGACGGGCAATCTTCCGTATTCACCTTGATGTTTATTTTCGGCGAGAAAACGACGACCGTATCTTCAACCCCGTAATCCATATCGATAGACGTCAGCGAGCAATTCGAGAACGACCAAATTTGCGAAAGAGTCACATAAAGCGTGTCGCCCTTCAAATGGATAGTCTTTCCGGAATCGAGCGTAGCCCCCAAAAAATACCCATTGCCTTCCACAGATTCCCCGTTCGGCATCACGTCAAGAGGGCCGTCGCCATCCTGCGCACACGAGGCAAACAAAATCATCAAAGAAAAACACAAAAGTATCGGGATCAGCAACGCTGCGGATTTACGCTTCATACGGACTCACTCAAAAAGGCAAATTCTTCTTGAATATAGCAATTTGGGCAGAATCCACCGGATGCGTCGATTTGTAGAAATCCTTCCAGCGAACAAACAAACCGTTCTGGCGCATCGTCAAAAAGAACGAAGAACTGTCCTGCGGCGAAAGGCGGCCAACAGCATCCTTGACACTCAGCTTTTTCCCAACCGTAGGCGCCATTTTCCACGAGCCGATGCCGAACATGCGCGATGTAATCCCGTTCCCGTGATTGAGTTCCACGAACATGCCGAGCGAATCACGCCCTGCTTCAAGCACAATTCCCGGAAGCACCGGATAAATCGGAGCCTCGCCAAGTCCGCTAAACACGTCGGCGGAAAGCAATTCTTCTTGCCCTTCAAAGTCAAAGTTGTCCATGATGGAAAGCGCGGACCATCCGAGCGGCATGTGCGGACAAGGTCCCGGGAAAAGGCAACCGTTCTTGCTCGAAATCCAGACTTTCGACGAGTCCTCGCGCGACATGTGCAAAAATACATTACGGGTAGAATCTTCAAGAACCACAAGGAGCGCCTCCCCGAAATCCTTCTTGGGAGCGACCCAATGGACTTTCGCGCCGTCGGAGGCCAAGCTTCTTACGTAGCGCAAGAACGCATTCGGTAAAACGAGGGAGTCGTTTACAATCCAGGAGCATTGCGCAAATCCGTCCTTGAGTTCGAACGGGGTGCCGTTATACGATGTGCAACCTTCAATCCATTCCTCGATAGCTATGACCACGGGTTCTTCGTTTGCAGGCATCAGGAACTTATCCATCAGCATACGGAACCAGCCGTTTGCATAGGCAACAACAATCAGGATGAAAAAGAAAACGATCCTGACCAACGGGAACTTATGCTGCAAGCGATTCTTTCTTTTTTTTCGTTGAATCTCTGTCGGGAATTCTACAGCCATCGGTTACATGAAGAAATAGGCCGCAACGGCAATCGCAATCAAGAGGATGACTACGGCAAAAATACAACCACCCGAAGAAGAAGACTCGTCCTCAAGCGGGTTCGTGTCCAAGCCCTGAAACACAGGTTTATTTTCAGGAACGGCTGGCGTTGCGGGAGCCGATTCTGTTACAGGCGCCACGGACGCAGCAGGTGAAGCCACATCCGGCTTAGGCGTTGCCGGAATATTGGGAGATTTCAATTCCGTCTCGTTTTTCGGCGGAGTCATGGAAATCTTGGACGCATTGACCGGAACATAAGCGGCCATATCCTCTTCGCTACTGAAGATCCGGATAAAGCGTTCCAGCCCGACCTTTTTCAGGCTATTCGCAAGCGATTCCTTGTCGGCAAGCACAGCGAACAATCCACCTTTATTGGAAAGTTCCTGATGGAACTGCATAAAAGCATTATAGGCGTCGCTATAGACAAAATCGAGTCCAGACAAATCGACAGCGACAAACTGGATATCAGCGTTCGAATCGACCAGGGAACGAAAACTTGCCTTGAACGTTTCTGCGTCAAAAGCCCCTATCGGATTGAGAGGAGCCGGAAGCACGAGAAAAGGACCTATATTCTTTGTATTTGCTTGCGTCATGAAAACAAATATAAGCTATTGTTCGGGCAATATATCTAAAAAACTTGAAAAATTTGTTACAATCTGACCTATGCTAGTTGGTAGAGCTTAGTTGGGAGATAAGCCCTACTCCAGTATCTCGTCGTCAGTTTCGACAATCGGGGCCGGATTAGCAGTCGGTGTTGCAGGTGCGGCAGGAGTTGCCGAAGGCGCAACAGAATTCACGGGAGCTGCTTCTTTTGCAGTTTGTTCCGCAGGCACAACCGGAGCCACAGGCGTTTCCTGAATGCTTTCTTCAAAATATTCCTCAGCCGGCACTTCTTCCGGGTCTTCCGTCACTAACTTCTTTGACGCCGCCGTCTTGCTCAAATGCCCTTCATCCTTCGGCTTGTGGCCAAAGAGGTACGGGCTAAAGCTGATGCTCACGCGGTGCACCGGCGAGAACACCGGATGCGATTCAAACGCGTAATCCACGACGAGGAAGTTCATTATTGTAAGACCGGCACCAGCCGTCACGCTCTTGAACGTCGTGAAGCTGCTGAGACCGACACGCAACCTGAGCCCAAAGTCGAACGCGAACTCGACACCACCACGACCGCCAGACAGCCAGTCCAAAGGGTCTTCCCAAATGCGTTCGCCACCGTGAGTGTCCTCGTCAAAATCCAAATCCCTGGCTTCGTGATGAAAAAGTCCTGCGCTCTGCCAGTAGAAATTGAACTTGCCATAGAGGTATTCCACAGGCAGCCCATAGCTCAAAGCCACGTAGAATTCAGGAGCGGAATATTCAAATTCGCCAGATTCCCATGAGGCTGCCGACGAAGTCCAGCCCTTCAAGAGACCCGACACATAAAAATCGTCCATTATCTGGTAACGAGCGCTCGCGTCGCCACGGAAGCCCCAACCGCTCTGGTCCATGTCGCGATACAGCACATGGAACGCAAGACCCAAGTCCAAGCGGTCAATAATGCGGCGTCCCCATGAAACGGAAAAGACCCAGTCCGCATAAGAGAGCGTATTGTAGTCCGAACCTTCGGGCAGAGGTTCGCCTTCCCTGATATACGGGATGTCATCGGCACCGAACCTGGAGAACGAGACTCCAAGCCCCTGATTCTTGGAAAGCGGGATGACCATCGACGCGTAATCGTACTTCGTATCTTCGTAGTATGCGGTATGCGAGAAAGACGCCCACATGTACTTTGCCTGTGAAAGCTGGTACGCATTGGTCATGAGACCGAGGTAATCGCCCTCGACAGCTAGAGTCGCAGAACCCAAGGCCGCAGAACGAGCCCCCGGTTCCATATCAAGAGTTGCATTTGCGCCAAAAACGCGGTCAGCAGCATAAGCCGCAGACACAAACGAGCAGGCAAGGAAACAAGTCCGCAGAGATATAAATTTTTTCAAAAAAGACATTTGGTGACATCTAAAATAGATATTTTTCTTTTCTGAAAACAGTTGACAACAATGCTTTTAGACGAATACATCCAAAATTTCTTGATATACCTGCAAACACAGCGAAGGTATTCCGAAAGGACTGTCATCACCTACCGGAAATCGCTCGAAAAATACTGTTCTTCAATAGCCGGGATCGTTTCCGCCGCCGAAAAAAAAGCAGTACCCCTCGGGGCGTTTTCCGAAATGAGCGTCAAGAATTTTGTGTGGGATTTGAAAATCAAACAGAAACTTGCCCCCACAAGCATCTGCGAACACCTTGCAGCACTAAAAAGTTTCGGCAAGTACCTTGTCCGCTCGAAAGTTTTGCAGAAGAACCCCGCCGAAGCAGTCCCCATGCCCAAGCGTCCCAAGCGCCTCGTGAACGTACTTGGCCAAAAGGACCTTGCCGAAGAAAAATTCCCGGAGTTGCCCGAAAATCCGAAACTCCCGCAAATCCGCGCACGGTTCCTGCTCGAGCTCATCTACGGTTCCGGTTTGCGTATTTCGGAATGCCAAAGCCTCTGCTGGAACCAGTTACGCACAAAAGAACGTCTTGTCCGTGTCATCGGAAAAGGCAACAAGGAACGCATCGTCCCCATCACGGATTCGCTTATCACTTGGCTTGAAAAGTTCAGGGCCGCAGAAATCGAAGCCGGGCATGCACCGAGCGAAACGAGCTACGTATTCCTGAGCGAAGACGGCAAACCATTCTCCGTCCGCACTCTCCGTAACGACATCCATAACCTGCTACGGGAAATCGGCTGGGAAGGGAAAGCGAGCCCGCATGTGTTGCGTCACAGTTTTGCCACGCACCTGCTCGAGAACGGTGCTGAAATCATGAGCGTCAAGGAAATGCTCGGGCATTCAAACATCTCGACCACGCAAGTCTACACGCACGTAAACGCCGAACGCCTGCGCGAAGCCTTCAAGAAAACGCACCCACGTGCGTAGCGCACAACCTAGAAAAAGCTTCCTTTAATGCCGATGGCGATTGTCCACTGCTGACCGATGTCGCTCCAGTCGGGAGCGTTCCACTTTTTCATCGGCTTTTCGCTATATTCGTTATCAGGGTCGGCACCACCCGCCTTGTCGTGAATCGGCAACGAGAATGCGAGGAACACCGGGAAATCCGGGTTCGAGAATTCAATGCCATACACAAGCGAGATAGACCATGCCTGATGATCCGGGTCCGGCCTCGGATTATAGCTTCCTTCCACTTCTGAAGAAATCCAAGCCACACCCAGCGGCACGGAAAAATTCAAGCCAAACGATTGCACAATGCCCGCACGTCCGCGGTAACCATAAGCGATAGAACCGCCAATAGAAGGCGGCGTAAACGCGCCAAGGTCGTTCTCGCCATACGGCTTAAAATGATACTTGAAACGGTCGCCGTTCTTGTTCTTGAGATTCTTCCAGTAGCTATCGTTGAACTCGTTCTCACCTGAGAAAAGATGCATTGCAAACGGGTGCGTGTAACTCAAGCTGTAAAGCCAAATTCCTTTGTCCGTATCACGGCTGTAGTCCCAGCCCAACGTAAGCGAGTAAAGTCCGCTCCCTTTTTGGAAACTACTCGGCAGAATCTGCCTTGCCGCATCTGTTCCGCGTTTTACGTCGTACTGCCCCGTCGGAATCGTCAAAGATGCCGAAAGCGAAGCCGCACCGCCACTGCCAATCGTCTTGGAAAAGTCAAACGAAATATCGCCAAGGCCGCCCGTACTGCGATCTACCGGAGGTTGATTGGTGCGGTACTGCACCTCGCCACGATGGCTCATGAACGGAATCGTCACGCCCACCTTCGTATCCCACGTTGGCTTGAACGAAAAATGCGGATTCACCGAGAACGCAGAAAAATTCTGTCCGACGTTGTACTTCGTAAAAACTTCCGCTTCGAGGTAACCGCCCGAAGTTCCTTGACCAATCCACTTGATGCCATCGCCCGAACCACCACCGGAACCGCCGGCACCACAACCGCCAATAGACTCCCACGGAGTCGCAGGCGTTACAGGGGAACTAAAACCGGCATAAAAAGCAACCGCCACAAGCGCGACAAGAGAACAGCCTTCAATCAAAAAATTCTTTTTCATGTCGAACCTCACGGAAGCTTAAGCAAATATGCATTGTTAGTGCCAGTCGCCAGGAACTTGCCATCAGGGGAAAGGCCGCCCGTCATGGGCACCTTGGCTATTTCAAAAGCATCGCCCTCCCATTTCGCCTCAATGACTTTCGGTACGCCCGTCAGCAAACGAATTTCACGCATCACCGTGTAACCCACAGAACCATCATCCGCAATCGTCAAATCCTTGTCGTTGACCATCGGAGATCCTATGGGGAATTCAGCCCACAGCACAAACAAGAGACCATTGGATTCAAACCAATGCGGCTGTGCCGGTTCCGACATTTTTTCATGCATACGTTCAATCTTGATCGGTTCAGCATCCTTAGAAAGTTCCTGTACATAAGCTTCCCAGCTCGTAGAACTTTCGTACATATTATAGACGACATATTTTCCATCAGGCGAAATCAAGGGGGCGTCGATTTTCCAGTCACTCCGGTCCTTGGGCTTCTTAAGCGAAACCGCATTCTTCTTACCGCCGTTTGCATAGTCGATAAACACGATATTCAGAGGCTTATCCGAGCCTTCCGCATACACCAGTCGCACATTATTCGTACCAAAATAGCCCTCGACTGTCGAGATGTCGCCGTCTTCTGGAATTTTCGCCGAAGGATCGACCCATAAATGCGGCGAAGCCATTTCAATCATACCCTTCTCAACGAACCAGAACTTCGCATTGTTCGACGGACGAACCGCAAAGATACCGAAGTCCAAATTTGAGCAACTGTTGCTACCATCAACATCGTAACCGCGCAAAGCCACAATGAAATCCGCATGTGTACTCCATTCTGGGTCTTGGAACTGGCATTCTCCCTTGGATTCATCTCGCATCAGGTACCAGAGGACATGTTCCGCAGTATCGGAAATTGTCAGGCGGTCATGTTGAAGGACCTTGCGGGCCTTGGAATTCACCACATTGTATTCCGAATCCGGAGCGACTACGCCAAGTTTACGACTAAAGTTAAGCCATAACATGGCGCCCGGGAAATTTACGGTATCCTGAGAAATAGACGGATTACAAATTTGCAAGCTTTCATCATTTTCACGGTCATAATTCACCCTATACATCGTACCATTTGCGGATGCATGGCTAGACTCGTGATTACCTGCAGATTCCGCCGTAAACGGATCGGGCGTGTAGCACGCCACAAGCGAAAGGGCCAAAAGACCCAAAGGTAAAAACAACTTTTTCATCAATATGCAATATAGTTAATAGAGATTACCATCTAACCAACATTAATTGAATAAACGGCGACTTGAACCTCAAAATAATAGTATATTAAATGTATCGGGAACACGACTATGAAAATTCAAAAAAGCAAGCTAAAACAAAATCGCGAATGGTCAGAAACCACCAAGGCTCGACTCGCCGCGGCACTCGGCATATCTGCCCTTGTCTCACTGACTTCTTGCACCAAGGCCCCCGCTCCCGGTAATCTCGAGACATCGCCGGAACAGTCCGTCACAAGCGAGGCCGCCGGAGAAACCCCGAGCAACCCGCTCCCGGCACAGCAATCCGAAGCCGGAGCCACAACTGAAGCACCGCTTTCGTCCAGCAGCATCTCCAGTTCCTCGGAAGAAGACCCGGGACCGACAGCCGGCATGCCCTACTACGATTACGAAGAAGAACAGCGACTTAAGCAACAACAGCAGCAATAGACCCGCTTTGGTGTTCCATCCAAGCCAAGTAAATAATTTCTATATTGGGTCCGAATTTTAAGGCCAACGCAACGTTTTGGCATATTGATAAGGAGGATATATGAACTTGTTTACTAAAGTCATATTTGCACTTTTTACATTCAGCGTTTTTAGTATAGCCGCGGAACAAAGACGCGCAGAAATTTACGTTGACGAAGACCTCTACAAAGATGCGGACGTACTCGCGGCCGTGCAGAAATACGCAGGCGCCGTCGAAAAAGAGCTCAACTTCAAGATTGACATCAAGTCGTTTCCGGCTGCCTTAGTCCTTGACTCTACAACTCTTAATTCTAGCCCCAAATTCAAGCAGAAAAGCACCGCTGCCGAGCTGAAGACAGCCATCAAAGAATCCTGGGAAGACAAATCCAAGGCTCCACTGGCCGGCGTTCTCCTTATCGGCAACTTGCCTTTTGCACGCATGGAATACTTTGCCAGGGAATCCGATGGCAGGGCTGCATTTCCTGGCGATGGCAAAATCGCCGGCTATCAGGTCTGGGCAGTTGACTTCTACTTTATGGACATGGACGGCAAGTGGACTGACGAGCTCGTCGGAAACGGCTGTGTATCTGACGGCGCATGCAGCGGCGAAGTGGAAACCGGCGAAAACGGCATTCTCGACTCGCACTACAACCATTTTAACGGGGAACTTGCTGGCGAAGATTTCGAAATTTGGGTCGCCCGCGTCAATGCCTACGGCGAAGCCCGCGAATTGAACAATTCCAAATGGATAGAACAACTCCGCAACTACAACGATTACCTCGCCAAAGTAAAGGAACTCACGATACGCTGGCTCAACAAGGCCTATGACATGCACGCCAACACAACCCCGCGTTCGGACAAGGCATTGTTTACCTATTCCGACCCGTCCCCCATTTATATGGAAGACTACGCCGTCGTAAGCCATTTCAACTATCTCTCGAAAATGTATAACGAAGTCGACATCGTCCATGCGATGAACAGGGAAAAATCTCTTCTGTACATGGTAAAAGACTATGATTGGTTAACCCATCTGGGTCACGGCAACGAAAAGTCCTTTGCCGACGGAGTCTCGGTAAATGATTTTGAGCCCTCCATCGAAAGCGTTCCCTACCTACTTAATTTATTCTCTTGCAACATCGCTCGCTATTCCACACCCGAAGGTCTCTCTTACGACCGTACGGTAGGCATGGCGTTCTTGTTCAGGTCCTTGAAAGGTGGCGTTTCGATGATTGCCTCGACAAAGATGGGCGGCGGCTACCAAGCTGTCGATACCCTATACAAACACACAAAAACGAATCTTCTGGGCGATGCCTACGTCAAGTGGGCGAACTACAGATCGTTGGTATTCGAAGGCGCCAAGAACGCAAAGGACATTTACGCCTGGTACTACGGAACCACGCTTTTCGGCGATCCGTTCGCAGCACTTAAAACAAATAAAGACAACGTAAAACCGGACAGTATGCCGAACAACATCGCGTTGCACGCCTTGCACGATTTCAACATCAGCGGCAAGTGCATCGACGAAACGCAGGGCGTCGATGGTTTCTGCAACGTCATTTGCGGTTCCACGGAAGCAAACTATTGCGCAGGCATCCACGGCTACGCCCGAATCGGCTCCATCTATGCCAAGGGCGGATTGGTCCTGAATGCCGAAATTAAAGCCAAAAAAGCTCTCATCTACCGCGATTTCGAAGATGCGGAACTCTTCATCAACGCAGACGTGGATTACGATTACGTTGCCTACGTCAATCCCAAGCGCTGGAACAAGGCGTTTGACGCTTTCGATACCCTAAAGACATTCCCGGACAACAAATGCATAGAGGACATTTCCGTAGATAAGGAATACACACTCGTCGACGGAACATGCATCAACAAGCTTACGGTTCGCTCCACCGGGACGCTAATCATTCCTGAAGGCGATTTCTACGCCTATTCCATGACCATGGAACCGGGTTCCAAGTACAAGTTCGAAAAACCGGGATACACATCATTGCTGCACGTAAAGAAAGGATTTGCCTGGAACGCCACCCCGGTCAAAGACTCCACCGACTACGAAAAAGCGGCTAGCGGATTCAAGTTGATTGTCTATGACAATGCGAACCCCGTCGATATTGACAGCCTATTCTACGGCTCCGTCAATGCGCCCAAAACGATGCTCAACATCTACGGCAAAGCTTACGGTTCGTTCACCGGATACGGCTTGGCCGTTCACGAAAAAGCCTTAGCCTATTACGTACCGTTCACCCCGCTTTCTTCACCCGGACGCAAGACATTTGTAAGCCCAATGACAACGGCAGATCATGCGACAAAAGTCATCGCGTTCAATCGCAACACCATCACGTTCGAAGCCTCAAAGGCAGGAATGTACGACATTGCAGTCATGGACGTTCTCGGGCAAACCGTTGCCTCGTTCCGCGTTAACGCAACCGCCGGCCGCAATTCCGTCAGCCACGACTTCACGAAGCTCAAAAGCAACCGCTATATCATGAGCATCAAACGCGGGAACACAATCGAAAGCGCAAGAATGATGAAATTATAGGCTATGTAGAACTTTCGTGTTGAAAGCCCGCCTTTTGTTTAAAATTTTAAACAAAGTCCAATTTCGGGGGGCAGTTCGCCATTCCTTATCGGGCGACTTATCCACAACAATAAAGTGCTACATTGCCAAATTTTGGCTCTGTCGGGTCAAACTGTACACTTGCGCCCGGCTAGCAAAAAATCTTCAATCCGTAAGCCCATCCAAAACTGTTTTTCGGCTGCATGATCGATGTTTTTACGCTGAAAAGACCGTTCGGCGGTCCGCAGCATGTTCGCAGCTATACGGCCTGGCCTAACAGAGCCTATCAAGTTTTTTACTTGCGACGCATCCAGAAGGCCATAAAGACAAGCACCGAGAGGATACACACCGCAATAATCAGCCAGAAGGCCATGGGCGAACCGACTGTCGCGTCTCCGTTCATGCCAAAGGGCAGTTTCACGTTCATGCCGAACAAACTAGCGAAGAACGTCGGGAGAGAAATAGAAATCGTCACGATGGTCAAGTTCTTCATCAGCGTGTTCACGTTATTGCTGATGACGCTTGCGCGGGCATCCATCATGGACGTCAAAATGTTGGCGTAGATTTCAGCTTGCTGCAGGCTCTGACGGTTTTCAATCACGATATCATCCAGCAGTTCCCGTTCACTTTCGGACCAGTTCAAGCTGCGGCCAATCTGCAACTTTTTCAAGAGCGTATCGTTGCTGTTCAAGGCGCTCACGTAGTAAATCAAGCCCTTGTTCAAGCTGAACATCGAAAGCAGGTACTTGTTTTCCATGGCCGTACGCAGTTTCTGTTCCAACTCGTCGTTAATGCGGTTGATAATCTTCAAGTGTTCGTTAAAGTGGAAAATGGCGTAGCTCAACACGCGAAGTACAAAGGTGTTCAAGCTGTCAATCTTCGAGAAGCGCTTTTCGTCCATCACCGGAATATCGGAGTCGGTCAGCAAAAGCACCCAGTCCTTAAAGATGAAGATACCGAAAGATTCCACGCGGAACTGGAAGTTGTCGCTGGCAGAATAGTTCTTCGGCTTCTTAAACACGATGGTCGTAAAATCGTCGTCGTATTCGATACGGGAAAGTTCGTCCGAGTCGAATGCAGAGGCTATGGTATGTTCAGTAATTTCA
>JAEEGH010023797.1_pt1 | contig 12422 bp, 6 predicted proteins | sample 9134181 | NCBI WGS metagenome assembly JAEEGH01 (sample SAMN16246544, study PRJNA631951) | gut metagenome | biome: gut microbiome; feature: rumen; material: DP-attached | host: Bos | place: Iran: Karaj | collected 2018-10
TGCGGCTATGGATTTTGAAGGTCAACTGGCCGGACCTTATACACCTTTTACCACATCAGAAGGAACACAGATTTCTTACACAACTACTGATACAAAACGCTATTATAAACTTATAACAGGACCTAATGTTACACTTAACGGAGCTCAGACAGTTACTGTTAAAGATCCTGAAACAGATGCTGTAATAAGCATTGAACCAGCTACGGTTATCATCATCACGCCCGGAGATGTAAATCTTAATTACAGTGGTAACTTCAGAGGCATGATCATAGCCGGTGGAGATATCAAAATCAACAGAGGTCTTAATATGGAGTGTCTCGGTATGGTCAGTCGTACAGAGAGAAAGATCACTTTAGGTGGGGAGGATACTACAGAAGACCAGTTACTTACTGAGTTCCAGGCATTGCTTGGTATAGCTCCTAATGATTCTAATTTGGACAATCCTAACTCCAGATTCAGAGAGATATTCGGTGTAAGAGACGGATCGTTCGAAGTAGGCGGAGATGACGGAAGCAACTTTGTAGTAAATGAGATAAAAGAATGGTCAAGAAACTGATAGGCTTTTCATAAAGATTAGGGGGAGAATGGTCTATGAAAAACAGATTGGTAAAAGATGATAGCGGCTTCAGTTTGATTGAATTGATTGTAGCAGTGTTGATAATTGCCATCATTTCCGGTGGTGCGATTATGGCTTTTGGTTCAATATTTTCGTCTCAGGCTGATGCGGCTGCAAAAAGTTTGGTAAGTATATTAAAAGAGACCAGAGCTCAGGCTCTTGGAATGGAAAATAAAGACTTAACTGGCGGAAGTACTCAGGTTTACGCAAAGTTGTATTATCAGGGAGATACTTTGAATGTGGATGTGTGTAAAGGTGATGATACCAATGTCCTTCATAATCAACGTATAAGCAGTGTACCGTTTAAGGTTAAGTTTATAAAGGTGGCTGGAGCTAGCGAGAGTGAAGCATTTACCATGGGTGATACTGATGTGGTAAAGATGTACTTCAAGAAATCCACAGGCGGTGTAGCGGCTGTAGGTAAATATAACTCAGCGGGTGTCCTTCAAGGGACTTTACAGACAGGCATCAATAAGCTTTCAGTCTTCAGAGCATCTAATGAAGATAATAAAACGGATCTGGTACTGGTAGAGCTTACAGGCCGTTGTTATGTTGATAGCAACTAAGAGGGGGGGAGCTTATGAAAGTTAAAAATATCATGAATGATAACAAGGGCTTCTCTCTGGTAGAGTTGATAGTGACGGTTTTGATAACAGCCATCCTTATGATCGCGGTGGTAGCTTTTATATCTTCATCAAGGACTATGTATCAGACGGTAAATACCAGTGCTACCCTGCAGGAAGAGGCTATAACGGCGGAAAGAGTTTTCACCGAAGCTTTTATGGAAGCAAAGACATATAAGTACCAGGCAAATGTAAGCTTGGCTACGGGATCTGTTACAGATGTGCTTTGGATCAAAGCAAAGGAAAATGCTCCGATATCTGGAGATACCAATACGGATGACTCCGTATACTGTTATGTTATAGACAAGACAGCCGGTGAGATCAGGTATTATAAAGACTTACATAATACGACCGGAATGGTCAGCGGTGATGCTCTTACTACCGAGGGTATAAACAAGCTTAAGTCTGAGTGCTTTGGCACAGTAGCTAAATACAGAGTAGTATCAAAGAATGTAAAGAGCGTGGCTGTGAATACCATACCCAGATCTGATGGTACCGATTTGGTATGTATGGAGATAGTATTTGAGTACATGGGTAAGGAGTATACAGAGAACATTACAGTAGTAACCAGAAATCTTACACATACTCCTACCGTAACTGCTACACCCAGTCCTGCAACACCTTCACCTACTACAGGACCTTAAGAGGGTAGATGAAGCGAAGATATAATTTAGTTTTACATATAGAAACACCATGAAAGGACGGATTAATATGAAAAAGGCAGAAAGAATTGTTTCTTACTTGCTGGTACTTGCTTTGGTGACCGGATTGCTTACCGGACTTGGATATGCCAAATCTGAGGCAGTAGATGTCAAAGCAGCAGGCAATACTCTTAATGTATTGGAAATAGTACCTACAAGTGACATGGCTACTTTTGGCTATATGGTTAAGAGTTGGACTGACAGCAATTTTGCTTCTAAAGCTGGTGCTGTTAGTAATTACAACAATTTTAAAACCTATATACAAAATGCAGGACTTGGTACTGTAAATTCTTCAACACTTACAAGTACGGATTATTTTAAGACCCAGGTACTGGGTTTGGCTTCATCCGATCCGCTTACTATTAATGTTACTACCAAGACACCTAATGATTCTGACTTAATCTCAGCTGTTAACAATGCTGATTTTATCGTCATCAATCAGACTGTTCCTTCTGCTTTGCGTATAGGTACACAGAAGAAGTTCAGCGATTCGGGATATGGATTTACAAATGCCCAGGTTTTGGCTATCTTCAAGAAGGTTGCCGGTGTAGAAGGTCAGACACCCGTTCCTTACATCATCGACGGTTCTTTGTTGGATAAATCTTCATTTGTTGATGTCAGGAATCTTAATTCGGCGTTCCTGGATAATTCAGGCGGACATTCCGGTAGCGTTGGTTATACCAGAGCGGACACTCTGTACAACGGACAGCAGGGTGTTGGTGTAGGTCAAGGTCAGGCATGGTCTATTTCAACAGCTTCCAGTGATACAGCTTATAATGGTTCGGCTGCTACAAATTACAAACTGTTCAAATTATTGGCATCAATAGATCCTGCTACACTTTATGGTCTGTATTTCAGGGAAAATGATGGCGGTTACGGAATTGACAGCGAATTAAATATTATCGGTCTTGGACCTGATGCCAATGGTAATACAAATCAGGTTATGGGTTCTCTGTACAGATTGAATACCAAGATGTCTGCATGGCCCGATGTACTCTTTAGACCTAATTATCTGACTACCGCGTCAAGAAATGTCGGTACAGTAATGGGCAAGATGGGATGGTTCGAGCCCGGTTCAGGAGACTACCTCAAAGTTATAGGCGGAGCTGATGGACGAGGCGTAGCATTTAGTTCAAGTGACGGACTTTTCTATGCGACTGAAGCTATAAGCGGTTCATCTGTAGACTTAAGTTCATATACTGACATAGCAGCAAATGTTACTGTAAACTATACAGGTAATAAATGGTGGGGAGAAGTAACAATCAAGAATAATACTTCTACTGCCTACTCAACCAACTGGAAAGTTACTTTTGAAAAAGAAGGATTTACTCCGGATGGCGGAAATCTTGATGGAAATCTTGGATTGATAGATTCAGGCAGTACTATTACCTTATATGTTAAGTCTGGGAAATCATTCAGTATTCCTGCTAACAATTCTTCGTCTAAGGCAACTGCAGGATCCGGTGTTGGACCTGAATCCAATGCTACTACAGCATTGCCTACTTTAGCAGATACAGCTTCTACCGGTACAAAAGTTGGTAATGTTGTTAATTCGTTTAGAACATTAGGTTCAGCTAAGAATGACTACCGTCCTTATAGAATATTGATAGTTACAGCAAATCTTCCTGATTCATATGCAAACAGAACTGCTATAGCTGAAATGGTTAAAGTAGCAAATGATGCAGGAAAAGGTCTTGCCGGTGGAATAGTAGTTGACTCTGTAAGCAGAACCCATTTTGATGATATCTCTGTTGACCTGAATCAGACATATGATCTTATCTGTAAGGTGGGCGGTTTGGCGGCAGGCTCAGTGGGAGATTCAAAATATGATGCATACTCAGGCAGAAAACTTTCTCTTACCGCCGATAGCAGTGGCTCAATCACTTCAATTGCAAATGAGTTTAGGGATTATATATTCGGTCGGAAGATAGGCGTTGATTTTATAACCGTACCTACTGAGTATTATACCAATTTCTCGGCTGATTTCCAGGGTGAAAACGGATGGACCAGTTATAAGGGTCTTGGTTCGGAAACTGTAGCCGGAAACAAGAATTATATTAATGATGACAATCATAGTGGAAAACGTACACTTGATTTTAAGTTTAATGTAACAGGTACATCATCATATACCGCATATCTTTATGTTGATGTAGATGGCGATTGCAGGTATGAGAATGATGAAAGAGTAACACTTTCGTCCTCCAATAATACTCTTAACAGTATTCCGTTAAGCAATTCTAATTTCTTTGGTGAAGGCGGAGAGGATTATGTAGGTGGATTCTCATGGAAACTCCTTATTACAAGTGATCATGGTTCTGTAAGCAGAATTGGATATAGTGCTATACGTAATGAGACTACTAATAAAAATGTAATAAAGATTTTACAGATTTATCCTACTGATTATAAGAGTCAGTATAAGTTTGAGAATTACCCTAATCCTTTACTGATCTTACCTACTAAGTCAGAAATAGCTACTGCTGTTTCAACTAAGGGTCAGATAACCACATATCAGACCAATACCGAAGAGCAGGTTAAGACTCTGGAGAAATACTTTGATAACATTTTAAGTATCGAACAGTGTTCTGCTATATTAGATGGAAAAGCTAGCGGTGTATCAAATTATACATATAAAGCATCTGATAGTGATGATAGAGCAAAAATAGTATATAATGCTTCATTGTTATACTACTTCCTTGCTCAGTTGCAGGACTACGATATCGATGTAACTAGATACTCCGTAAATCAGTTTAATACGGCTGTAGCAAATAACCAGGTATTATATGATTCTGAAACAGGAAGACTTGCTTTAGCAGGCGCCGGCGGAGCCGGAGTCACAAATCTTGACGGATCTGACAGATATGGATATACTGCTGGACAGTTAGGATTTACCGGTGATGGCTGGAAGAGTCAGACAGTTACATGGACAGAAGGTATATTAAAGAAATACCTGGTAGTAGATGGAACTGAACTGATATATGGCGAGCGTGGTACAGCTGATGGTTCTGTTACATATTATGGAAGTACTAAAGACGGTGTATCAGGACAGCATGTGATGAAGCTTGATAAGGACAATGAGTTTGACCTTGTCATGATAGGTTTTGGTGGTACACTTGATTGGATGTCCGATAAAGCAGTTAACTTATTAAAGAATTATCTTGTTAACGGCGGACCTGCATTTGTTGGTAACGGAGCTGTTTCCAGACAAAGTTATAATACTTTTGGTGAAAATGCTGATATAAGAAATGCACTTGGTATTTCTGAGTATCCTACCACGGATTATGTATACTATGAAGAGTTTACCAAGCCCATTGTCACCACAAATGACACTATCTTCTCACATTATCCTTATACTATTAATCCGGTTATGAAGGCTACAGGAGATGGAAAGCAGCCTTATAAACTCAGATTAACAGGAACCAACGATCCCGTAGTAGCGTTCTCAAAATATGTATATAATGGCGGTGCAGGATACGGAAAATACAATAATGCAGTTGAAACGTATTATGTATATAAGAAGGGAAGCATAGTATTCTGTGGATTCGGTAACACAACCTCTACATCTGAGATAAAGCAGCAGGGCGGTGTTCTTCCTATGGCTGAGACACTGATGATCGTAAATGCTCTGGTAGCTTCATCTAGATTTGGTTCAAGTCCTGATCATAACAATCCTTATATTAATTGTAAGGATGATGACTGCAGCGTTCTTGATGTAACAGGTCTTGAAGACGATCAGGTTGAAACCAATGATGCCGGCGAGGATGTATACTACTTCAAGGATTCAGTATACACCGATTATGATGCATATGATATAGCTGCATTTAATTCGGATTCTTCGCAGACAACATTCAACAAGCCTGTACAGAATTCCGGATTAGGAATCCCCGGAGTAACTATTACGGATGATGCTTGGAAGACAAATATCAGATGGATACGTTATGAAGCAGAACTTCCTACTGAAGCAGGCGGATATGCTGAGTTTACAACAGTAACAGGTACACGCGTTAACCTTAAGGTTTGGTCTGTAGCTGATGGTGCTTTTGTAACACCTGAAGATGGTAAGTATCATATAAACAGAAATGGTGTATATTATATAGGTGTACCGTTGAATGGCGGACACAGTGCTTATTCAGGAGTAAGCGGTGTTAAGCTTGGATTCCTGATTGATAAGAATACACCTGCTAACAGTATTGATATGTTTGCTATAAGGATGACACTTTATAAGGCAAATAAGACTACGTTGTTAGAGAGACATACTATTTCAATGATCAGACGTGTTCTGTATCATGTAAAATAATCTGTAAATAATGATATTTCAGCCCTGTATCAGAATTTGATACGGGGCTGTTTTTCTTGCTTTTTTCAGTATTTTATGATATTATGAAGTTAAGTTTTTATATAGTGAGCGGTATATAATATAGTGGTTTTTATATATTGCTGTACAGAAAAGGAGATAGTAGGATGAAGAAGATTTTAGGTCTGATATTCGTATTATGTTTAGCTGTTTTGTGTATTGTTATACCGGCAGAAAAATCGTACGCAGCAGATGAGAATGAGATATCTTTCCAGGTAACCTATATGCAGTCGGATGCCAGACAGATGGTTGATATGATCAATAATTATCGTGCAGCCAACGGAAAGTATCCTGAGAGTCAGAAAGCATTATTATATGACTATGACCTTGAGCAGGTAGCTATGCAGAGAGCGGCAGAGATAGTGCTTAAGTTCGATACGGATCATTATCGTCCTGATGGCAGTAAATATTTACAGGCATTTGGAGAGAAAGGGTTTAATATATCTCCCAGAGGTGTTATGTACGGAGAAAATATCCTGTTCGGTACAGAGAACACCATGCCGCTTGATAAGGCATTCCCTAAGTTCTGTGAGGATGCAGGACTTGCAGAGAACATGACCGGATACTATTCTTATGTGGGTGTGGCTCATGTAAAAATGGAAGACAAGATAGACTTCTGGGTACAGGTATACGCCAGCAAGGGAAAGAATACCAATTATGTTGCACCTGTGGATGGATTAAAAGAAGTAACAGTCAGAATATCTCCTTCTATGGTAGAGAGTCTCGATGTGACATACAGCTCAGGTGACCATACCGTAAAAGCAGGTGAGACTAAGTCTGTACCTTCTTATATTCCAAAGGTAAAGATTATAGGATCTGAGCTTAAGGATGAACTGATACTTTCACCTCTTGTATTTGAATCTGTAGATGGAAATGTTCAGGCATCCGGAGGTACCATGACAGGTCTTAAGGAAGGTACCGGTACTATTACCGCCAAACTTCTTGGCAGGACATTCTCATATAATGTTACAGTTACAGCAGGAAGCGGAGTGATACAGCCTACCACTGCCCCTACTCCTGTACCTACAGCTGAGCCTACACCTGTAGTAACACCTGTTCCTACGGAGACACCTCAGCCTACTACAGCACCTACGAGCACACCTGTACCTACTTCTAAACCTGATAAAAAGGGTGTAAATAAGGGTGACAAGTTTGAGATAAACGGTATTAAGTATACTGCAGTATCTTCAACATCGTTTGCAGTAACAGGACTTACATCTAAGACAGCAACCTCAGTAACCATACCTGATTCTGTAAATATATCAGGTACATCGTACAAGATTACTAAGATTGGTGCCGGTGCGTTTAAAGGATATAAATCTCTTAAAGAGGTATCTATAGGTAATAATGTAACCACCATAGGTAAGAAAGCATTATACGGATGCAAAGCTTTAAAGAAAATAACTATACAAAGCAGTAATATTAAGAGTGTTGGAGCAAAGGCTTTCTATAAGGTATATAAGAAGGCAAAGATATATGTACCTGAAAAAGTAGTGACAAAATACGCAAAGCTCTTTAAGAAAGCAAAACTCAGTAGTACGGCAAGTGTATTAAAGAAGTAGTTTCTCGATAGGAGATGGAAGCTATGAGTGATTCAAAAAAGAAAAGACTTATAGGTGTGATAGCAGCGATAACTGTCATAATAGTAACAGTGACAGGATGCAATAGCTCTAATGAAGATACAAATGATCCGACAGGAAATGATAACATAACAACAACTGTTACTCCTACTATAGAGGATAGTAATCCTACTGAAAGCGTAACGCCGCAGATAACTGATGAGCCTGTTACACCTACGGATGTTATGCAGCCTGTAGAGTCTGAACCGGCAAAGGCAACTTTAGGCGCATATAAAGGGATTAAGGCTGCTTATTCACCTAAAGAGATTACTGATGAAGATATAGACGTGGAGTTGGAAAAACTTCAAAAGGAGAACTCATTTTTTAAAAATCTTCCTGACAGAGCGTTTAAGGAAAGCGACATGGCTATAGTTAGCATTAATACGTTTGCAGAAGGTAAATTCCTTCAGGACAGCTCTGTCAGATACATACAGGTAGTTCTTGGCTCTGAGGATCTGCCGGATTTTATGGCTGAAGAGATCTATGGAAAAAAGATTGGCGAGTTTGTTCAAGTATATCATGACTATCCCGAAGATTTCGAAGATCCTGAGATGGCAGGTAAAAATGTGCTGTATGACATTGAATTGGTGGACGGATTTGAGTATTATGTTCCGGACATAACAGATTCTTTTATCAAGGAAAACACCGGCTATGCTTCTCTTACAGAGTATAAGACTAAGACTAAAGAAAAACTGCAAGAAGATGAGAATAGTCGTGCTTATGACGAAATGGTAGATAAATTAAAGCAGAACTTAATCGATAATTGCAGCTATAGCGGAGATATGGATTATGAGATAAAGAAAGCCTATGTATTAAAGACTCAGAAATACAATGCAGAAGCTGAAGAGTATGGGTATCCTGATGCTGCTACTATGTATATGTATGAGTATTATATGTCCGCAGAAGAATACCAGAATATGGTAAAATCTGAAGCTGAATTTGAAGTAAAATATCAGCTTGCACTTGATGAAATCGTTACGACAGAAAAGCTGTCAGACAGCTATCCGGAGTATAGCCAGGCAGAATTAAGAAATGCTGCAGAACAGCTTGTGATAGATTCAGCTGATATAGATGGGAGTTTGAACTAATGAGATCTAAGGTTCTTAAGTTATTTACCGTGATTCTCGTACTTACTATGATACTGGGTACAGTACCGGTAAGTGCAAAAGAGAAGAAAGTAGAGGTTAAAACTAAGAAGGGACTGCTTTCTGCAGTAAAAGAAAAGAAAGCAGCAAAGATAGTATTTACTACTAAAAAAGCTGTAAAGGTGACAATACCGGCAGAAGATACAGCAGCCAACAAGACACTGATCGTAAAAGCCCCTAAAGCAAAGATTACTAACAAAGCTGTATTTAAGAGCATAGAACTTAAGTCTGCCGGGACATATACTGAAGTTGCCAAAGGAAATACTATAACAGTAAGCGGTAAGGTTAAGAAGTTTACCGATAAGTCAGCTAAGCTTACAATAAAAGCCGGATCAAGTGCGGAAACAAAACTCACTATAGCTAAGAAAACCAATCTTGAGATTACCGGCAACAAGAAAGCAGATATAGATGTTATTAATAAGGCACAAGACAGTAAGATAACTGCAAGTATCCCTGTAGAAGTAGAGACAAGCGTAAAAACAAATCTTACACTACTCAAAGGTTCTGAAGGCTCTGTAGTTAACTCTGTGGATAATGCAGCTGTAAAGATAACTAATAAGAGCGAGCAGGCACCTGTAATAGAGTATGATGGAGTAGTAGATAATACTCCTACAGTAACGCCTACACCTACGCCTACAGGAAGCGAAAGTAAGGTGACTCCTGTACCTACACCTACAAGTACGGTACAACCTACGGGTTCGGCCCAGCCTACAGGAGCTGTTGTGATAGAGATACCTACAGAAAATCCCACACAGAATCCCACCCAGGCACCCACAAGTAACCCTACCAAGACGCCTACAAGTAACCCTACTAAGACACCTACCCAGGCGCCTACAAGTAAGCCTACTCAGGCACCGACAAAGGCACCTACCCAAGCTCCCGTAAGTAAGCCTACGCAGGTACCTACAAAGACACCTACCCAAGCGCCCACAAGTAAGCCTACGCAGGTACCTACCAAGATACCTACTCAGGTACCCACAAGTAAGCCTACGCAGGCACCTACGAAGACACCTACTCAGGCGCCTACAAGTAAGCCTACGCAGGTACCTACCAAGATACCTACCCAGGTACCGACGAAGATACCTACTCAAGTACCTACCAAGATACCTACCCAGGTGCCCACAAGTATACCTACAAGTGTACCTACACCGACACCTACGACAAAGCCTACAAATATACCTACGCCGACACCTACAAGTAAGCCTACAAGTATACCCACGACGATACCTACAAGTAAGCCTACGAGTATACCGACGAAGATACCTACAAGTATACCTACGAGTACACCTACGCAAGTACCTACAAGTAAGCCTACGAGTACACCGACACCGACGCCCACAAGTATACCTACGAGCACACCGACACCGACACCAACGAGTATACCTACGAGCACACCGACACCGACACCAACGAGTATACCTACGAGCACACCGACACCGACGCCCACAAGTATACCTACGAGTACACCTACGCCGACACCTACCAGCATACCTTCGGGTAATACTACCCAGGTAACAGTAACGTATAATCAGTCCGAGGCCAGAGGTATGCTTACCTTGATCAATGATTATAGGACGAATGCAGGAAAATCCACTCTGACTTATGATTATAATCTTGAGAAAGCAGCTATGCAGAGAGCTGCGGAACTGTATGTCCGGTTTGATACCTATCGTCCAACCGGGAAAACATATTCTACTCTTTTAAAGGAATATGGATTTGATGTATCACCGAGAAAGTATTTTTACGGACAGCTTATAATGTTTGCCGATAACGGCTCTTTGAACACGGCTGAATCTGCATTTAATAGGTTCATTCAAGACTCTTCAATGGTGGATATTATCAGAGGTAATTTCTCGTCCACTGCAGTAGGTCATGTAACTATTGAAAAAGAAGATTATTGGGTAGTATTTTTCTCGAGTGCTCCCAATAACAGCAGTGCAACATCTCCTGCCAGCGGGCAGCAAACAGTAACTGTTAAAATACAGTAGATAAAAACATGAATAAAGAAGGTTCTGTGACTAAAAGCTTAAACCAAATATCATCCAGGATAACAAGGCTATGCGACAGGATAGAAGCCATACCGGGCAGAAAACCTGAACGCATAGTACTTGTGGTGTACTTGTTAAGCCGGATTCTGATGATATTGGTACATGAACCTTGGTTTGATGAGTCCCTTGCTTGGTTGATAGCAAGGGATTCATCTTTATCGGAGATACTATTTACAGCTCCTCATTATGAGGGGCATCCTTCACTGTGGCATCTGGTACTTATGCCGTTTGCTAAGTCAGGTGCTCCGTTCGAGCTGTCATTAGGATTAGTGAGTCTAATATTTTCCGGGTTAGCAATATGGATATTTATATATAAGTCACCCTTTAAACGGATCATCAGACTGCTTATGCCATTTACATACTTCATGTTCTATCAGTTCGGCGTAGTAAGCCGCCCTTACTGTATGGTGATGCTGGCTATTGTCCTTATGGCTCTTACATATGGGATGAAGGATGTACATCCGGGCAGATTCGTACTCTCCTTGTGGTTCCTGTGCATTACGTGTGCATATGGGCTGGTCATAGCAGGTGGAGTATGTATCGTATGGCTTATAGAGATGCTCTTAAAAGCTTATGAGGCATCTAAGAATAAAAACTCGGGAAACGGTGAGTACAGGGGAGCAGTCAGGATATTCATAGAGGATCATCTGGTAAGGGGTGGAAAGATAGTCTGGCTTCTGGGACTTCTCACATATGCGATATTTATCATATGTAGGATCATGCCGGCGGATGATGCATTTGCAGTTTTGAATGCTGAGGATGGGGCAAGTACTTCGGTTGCCGTAAGACTTCTGTATATGCTGTTCGGTATATTATCAGACCTGTTCATTACCAATACATACTCTTATGGGACTACAATAACGGTATCAGGACTTGGTATAATAGATGTATTGCCTTCAGTCTTGATAGGAGCAGGGATATTGGCGGCGCTGATATATATGGCAAAGAAGAAAAAGATGTTATTACTGTTTTTAGTGCCGTATAGTATGCTTATATTCGTTATGACATGGCTGTATATGTCGAGGCATCACATGGGGATAGCACTGATGTATCTTATATTCTTCATGTGGGTATATCTTGAAAAGGGTAAAAAAGATAAAGGAGAAAATACAACTCTTGAGAATAAAATAGGAAGATTGGATTTAAAAACTTCTTTAATTTTACTTTTTGCTACTGTAGGAGTGATAATTCCACTATATTGGAATATATCTTCGAGTATCGTAGATGTAGTATTTAATTACTCCTTGGGACGTGATGAATATGCGTTTCTGAAAGAGAATGGATATTTAGACAGTACCATACTTGCAGAGTGGGAAAAG
>JAEEGH010023798.1_pt1 | contig 12422 bp, 14 predicted proteins | sample 9134181 | NCBI WGS metagenome assembly JAEEGH01 (sample SAMN16246544, study PRJNA631951) | gut metagenome | biome: gut microbiome; feature: rumen; material: DP-attached | host: Bos | place: Iran: Karaj | collected 2018-10
TAGAGGGCAGCACCAGCCGAAATACCAACAAGCAGACCCTCCTGCTGGGCTATCTCACGGCCTGTGCGGACGGCAGCGTCGTTCTCAACGTCAAACACCTCGTCGATAACCGCTGCATCGTAGGTCTTGGGCACGAAGCCGGCACCGATGCCCTGAATCTTGTGGGGACCACTCTGCCCGCCGTTCAGCACGGGACTCGACTTCGGCTCCACGGCTATCACCTTGACATTGGGGTTCTGCTCCTTCAGGTACTTGCTTACACCCGAGATGGTACCACCAGTACCCACACCGGCCACAAAGATGTCGACCTGTCCGTCCGTCTGCGCCCAAATCTCGGGTCCAGTGGTAGCATAGTGCTTGGCAGGGTTGGCGGGGTTCTCAAACTGCTGCAGTATGACGCTCCCCGGGGTAGCGTCGCGCAGCTCCTCGGCAGCACGGATGGCTCCAGGCATACCGTCCTTTCCCGAAGTCAGACGCACCTCTGCACCATAGGCCTTCACCAGGTTGCGACGCTCAATGCTCATCGTTTCGGGCATGGTAAGAATGAGGTGGTAGCCCTTGACGGCGCTGACCAGCGCCAGACCCACTCCCGTGTTGCCGCTGGTAGGCTCGATGATGGTGGCACCAGGCTTCAGGATGCCCTTCTGCTCGGCATCTTCAATCATCGCCAGCGCAATGCGGTCTTTCACAGAACCGCCAGGGTTGAAATACTCTACTTTGGCTATCAGAGGTGTCTCGATGCCCTTTAACGTTGAATACTTGTTGAGTTCCAGTAACGGGGTGTTGCCGATAAGCTCGGTCAACTGTTTTGCAATCTTTGTCATAATCCTTAATTTTTTAGCGGTTTCACTTTGTTGTTGTTTCTGGGTGCAAAGGTACGGCGATTTTCCCAATCCCACAATACCAATAGCAAGTTATTCGTCATACCATAAATATGGTATATCCATAGACCAGGGTTGACAACGTTTTCCGCTATCAGCACTTCTCTATCCTACAAGAATGCTGTTTAGTCTCGCGGTCATAGCTAATGCCTACAAGGACACATGGGGTTGACCACTTGGGAGAATGCTCCTGACGGAAAGATTATCAAGACAGACGTGTTGATAGCCAAGAACTACCTGAAAGAGGTGGAACTGGCAGACATGAGACAACTGGTAAATGGTGTTCTCGAATTAGCAGAACGTATGGCTAAGCGCCATATTCCTATGACAATGGAGGACTGGGCCAAACAGATTGATACCATCTTGGCGGCTGGTGGTAATGAGGTGCTGCAAACGGCAGGTTCAGTAACAGCGGAAGAGGCCAAAGAACACGCCGAGACAGAATTTGAGAAGTACCGTATCGTACAAGATCGTTTGTTCCAGAGTGACTTTGACAGGTATTTGTGTGAATTACCTTTATAGACGCAATGAAGAAAAAGCGGTTCTTCTACGTGTAGGTGATGATATGAATGGATACTGGGAAGTGCTATTAGACATTAGAAATGTCGTTTAGTGGTTCTTGTTTGGTAATGTAAATGTGGTGCAGTTGTAAAAATAAGAAATCCGCAAGCAGCTGATATTCAGTTTCTTGCGGATTTTATAAAGTAATTCCGTCGGGATTCGAACCCGAGACCCACAGCTTAGAAGGCTTTACCCTATAGCTTTGCAGAAGTCTCTATATCAGCTGGTTAATGAACTCTCTCGTAAGCCAGAGGTCAACTATAGGTCAACTTCACTGGCTTTACGCTTACAAAAGTAGCATTTTTGATTGACTTATAAGAACATTCCACGTTAAAAAAGCAAAAGCGGAAGAAAAGATTCTCCTTTCCTCCGCTCCTTTATATTCTCGATTTTTCAGCTATCGGGATTGTATGATTTTAGCTCTTTCTTAGTAGATGGTAGCCCCATGTTCTTACACCATTTCCGTATTGTATTATCTGACACCCCGTACATTCTTCCAATTACTGTAAATGGCTTAGTTTGTATCAAATAAAGGAGTTCATCTTTAGAAGGTCTATTATCTTCATCTACCTTGTAAACTCTATTGTGTTTTGCAGCACATTGAGGACACCATGTTGATTTTAATGCAATTTCCTTTCCGCAGTCGGCACAATAATTGTGTCTCTTAATATTCTTTGAACAATAGTTTTCGGTTTGGGAGTGACAGTTAGGACATAGTATCTGTAAATTCTCTATTCTGTTGTCTCTGTGATTCCCATTTATATGATGGACTTGTAGAGTTAGAGGCTTGCCATGCCACTCTCCCGTGTTTCCACATATCTCACATTTATACTCTTTCAGTCCAGCTTCTAACAGTCGTTTCATAAGTTTTGATTGGTAACTGCTATCTTCGACCAAGATTTCCTCAATGGGTATTTTCTCAAAGATGGTCTTAACTGGTAGTGCTGAATAATCTATGTTTTGTTCTTCAAGTTCTTTCTTTAGCTGTTCTATGTTTTCATTCGTGCCTTTCTTTCCCTGCTTTGTCAGGATTTCAAAAAGACTATTTGATTCATTTACAAGTACCTATAAATCTTTCATAATATCGTATATAAGAGGTGATTACTTTGCTTCATCTTTGAAAATGTACTTTGCTCTGTATATATCTACGCATTTAACTACCTTTCCATTGACACGTTTGCTTATTGGGTCGGAACATTCAAACCATTTATGCAAATCTTTGGCTCTGGCTGTATGCTTAATTCCGACTTTAGTATATGCGTCTGTAATAATCTAATTGGCTTTGGCTACAGTTATCGGCTAACCTGCCTGAATATTCTTCACAATGATTCGGGCTACTTTCTGTTCTGCATCCTCTGTATTTCCTAAACAGATTAGAGCGTCTTGTATGGACTTCTTTGTGTATCGTAAAGCTTTGACTTTATCTGCTCCAAGTTTCGTGTATGCTTCCCGTAGTAATGGCTCGTTCTATTCCATTGTCATAATGGATGGTGAAAATGGATAGTTCTTCATTAAGTCGGCATATTTAAGGAACAAATCTTTGAAAGTTGGCTTCTTTGCTGAAAAATCAAAATTCTCTGTGAGTTTTTGGTATTTGTGTTTTGTCGTTTCTATGCCATTTTCTTCATAGCTTTTGGCAACACTGAGACCGTTTTTGTATATTTCCATATTGACCATGTAATTGTAGAGTTCTAATTTTGGTAATCTGTCATTCAGTTCAAATCGGTCATTCTCCTTGTCATAACTCATATATAGGTTGTTAAGGTCATGCTTTAAATTATCTCTCAAATGGGCTTTTATGTTGATCGGTGCTTCGTTAAAATATTCTATTGTTTCTCTGGCTTTTGATAGCGATTGCTCTGTAATCTCCTTCATTTCCTCAAATGAAATACCAAGATTCATCCGTCTGTGATTGGTGTTGAAAACATGTATCAACTTGTTTCGGAATGGATTGGATTTTGTGCGTATGCGACCAGCGATTTGAGGTATGTCAGTATCAATGCTTGCTAACGTATGTTTATTTGAAGCGCTGCTGACCACAAAACATACCCCCGTATCGCTATAATAGTCTGCGCCCTCAAAAGACTTTGACGTAATGAAGTTGAATTGTTTGCTATCGGACAAACTACTGCTTATCTTGTACCCTTTTAGTTTCTTCTCATTTTCTTCGTTGTTTGCGCATATAATACGCACATCATCATTACTAAGGTGGCAATGCTCTAAAATAGCCACAATGTCAGTCACACTATTTATAAAGAAATAGGCTTCGCGGCTTATGAAACCATCTACAGTAACATATCCATTTAAGAGATACTTGTTTATGATATTCGCCGCCATTGTATAAGGCTTGTTGGTCTGTAATAGCTTCACCCTCATCTTCTCTTTGTCCTGCCATTCTGCTTCAACATATTCAACATCTTCAAGGCATGAGGGCTTGAATGACGGTTGTATCGGTGTTGCTGACATGAAACAGAAAGATTTGAAGCGTCTGAAATTATCCAATACTCCATCTATAGCGCGTTCACGGTACGAATAATCCTTCAATAGTCTGTGATATTCGTCAACCAGCAATCTGTATCGTTTTGGATTTATAAGTTCGCATAGTTTTGGCAACTTGTCGTATGTGCATATTATCTTCTTCGTGTCGCTATTGGCAACATATTCCATCAAATCCCTTTCAATGCCAATGTTATATCTCCCGTGTAATCCAAAGACTTTCCTGCTTGTTCCATCATGGAATTTCACTGTTCCAATACCCGCATCTGGTCTGCCAATCTTGTTAATAATGAGTTCTGTGGTGGGAACTGCAATAATGTAATCTTCATCATTCTGTAATGTAATGGTTGTGCCTCCGCATCCCGTCACAACCTTGTTAAAAATGCAGTTATGGGGTAAGTCGTTCATGTGTAAGTACCCATCTGCGGAATTGATTTTGATTCCTCTTGTCATGTCTAATAAATATAAGAGGTGAAACGTGTCATATCTCGGCAAATACAGATAATCTTGGAAATACAGAATCAAGGCAATGTAACTGACATTTATATCCTTATGTTAAAGAGTATAATTTGCTGAATATGGTTACATCTGAATCCAAAAAGAAAGGACACATCTATCTGTATCCTTTACTTGCCTCCCTTTGTCCTTTCTTGGACTTGGAAAGTATATGTTGATTCACCTCTTATATCCTGTGCTTATCTCTAATCTTGTAATACGAATATAAGAGATTATTTCGACAGTTCAAAGTCTATTCGCACTTTTTTGAAAAAACGAATAGGAGTGTGCCTAAATTCCAATTTTCCCCTTAGGGTCTACTCCAAGAGGCTTATCACCTTATCTGCTACATCTTTTGTGATTCCAGTCATTGGGTCAGTTAAAAAACAATCTTTAAAAAATCAAATTGCATCAACTCATACTTGTTTTTTCAAAGAATACTTGTTCCATACGGTTAAGGCAGATATATAGTTCTCCACCACTACCCATTAACTCTGCCCAAGTCCATCTTGGACTTCTAAAGCGTAAATGCAGTGTTTCACCGTCTGGAACTTTACACTTTCTATGTTTATCAATGTATGACCAATCACAATATACACAATCTTTAGGACAATAGAAAAATTGGGCTGGATGAGTGGAGTAATCAACACTTTCTGGATGAGTTAGCATACTCATTATAACATCAATCCAAGGGACGTATTCACCTTTGGGAACATTCTTTTCCCAATCGTCTTTATATCCCTCTACTTTCTTCTTTTCTAATATCTGTTGATATTCAGCATAGCTTCTTGCTACGGAATAACGTTGAAACTCCAAGGATAGGTCTATGTGCCTATCCATACCCAACTTGAATATCAAGTCTACTGCCAATTCTGCTATTTCTTTAACACTCATTCCTATAGGGGTATATTCTGATTTTTATAACGGAATTGTTGCACAGATATTATGTAGTTGAGGCTACCGTCATTCATTAATAAGACGATAAAATGTAGGTTTTACTTATGACTATCCACAACTGCATTTTGAAACGACTAATGCAAAAACAATTATTCCCCCAAGAATATGATAAATAATTCTTGTATCTGGTTTCTTAATGTATTCTTCTGCTAATGCTATAAGTATAGCAATTCCTATGATAATAAGAACAATTCTTCCTATAGAATCTAACATAATATGTAATTCTAAATTTCAAAATGACATACATACCCCCGCTTTAGTTGATGTAATATGTTCATTAACAAGATTCCTGCTTGTCCGTACATCAATTCTGGCTGTGTATTTCCTGTGTAATATATCCTGTTGTTCCTACACTCCAGATTATTTCCGCTAAACATAACCTTATTCTTTGTTATAAAGAATTTACAGAAATTTATGCGGTCTCTATAAATCTCAACTGTTCCTATATTTCTATGGTGCATTACATAGGACAAAATCAAATTGGAAAGTGGAATCACCGCCTTTCCATCTATACCATCTACTAATGCAAGTCTAATATCAATCATAATACTTTATTTTAAATCCCACACGTTCTATACAATTCATCAAACACCATTTGGTTATCGGGTTCTGTTGGAGGCATTACCCCCACATAATCAATGATTCCATTATTATAGAAAAGATTCCCTTGATAATGATATACAATTGCTCCAAAGAATCCCTTTCTAAACATAATCTTATCTTTAAATATTATAAGTTCGTCCTTTCCCGTCTGAGCAAGGTTGTAGGCTATTATACCAGATAAATGATAGCAAGCTGTTCTGGTAATACCTCTTACGTATGAATCTACTTTTATTTTCATCTTCAATCTATTTGAATAATTTCATAACTGGGTCAATAGAGTACAACATGCCTTTATTATCTAACAGGCTCGTTATGTGCTTTGTGAAAGAATATAGGTTGTCCTTACAAAACTGTACTTCTTCGTCAGAGCCCTTTCTTTTTATATGGCAAATCATATCTTCCATTGAAGGATATAACTGCGGCTGCATATTAATAATATTGAGCCATACATTATTAAACATACTCCTTGCTAATGATAGTGATAATTGGTCTTTGGGATAACCACTTATAATATCCCCAAGCAAAAGTAAAAAATCATCTTCTGCATATTTATAATTGCTATGTCCTTCTTTTCCATTTGCACAGTCGAAAAAGACACAACTAATAAGAGTACTATAGACGTACTTTATATCGTCGTTAAGTTGCATATACTATTCAGAAAAAAATTGGAGGAATGATTCTGGAATATTACCATCTTCACCAAATTTGATATTCATAATTTCTGTTGCTTCTTCAATACTAAGCAATGGAAGTTCACATAATTCTGCTGTAAAATTCCATAACTTCATTTCATTTGCATCTATTTCTCCATCTATGGCCATAATAGTTCCTAAAAAAGCACCAAGATATTTCTTTCTGGGCCAATCAAACAGGCTTATAGTTTTTAATGCTTCACTAAATTTCATCTCTTCTGAACGAAGATATGCATTATTAAATGCATTCTCATTAACTTTTAGTCTTATCATTTCACGACCCAACAAAGACGTTTCTACATCTTCTATTTTTCCATCAACTGCAATCATAGCATTAGCTATCTTTAAAACTGCTGCTAATTCTTCACTATTAAACTGTATGTTCATACTTATAACATTTTGTGCTATCAGTTCCCAAGATGAAAGCGGATTATTGTTTTAAGAGTGTGGGACTATCACACACTACAGTACTAAGGTTCTGGACTACCTACAAGATATAGCCGCAATAGCCCACACCTTAGAATATATTATGCCCCTAAGGGTACAATAATTCTACATGTGAGCGTATGCTTACTATTTATCTTGTAGTGAATTGTCCAGATTCAGTACTAAACAGCTTGCAACACTCTTTTATTTAAGTTTGAGCCATTAAAACGCGCCCCAACTCTAAGGAGCACTTGAAACTCGCTACAAATATAGTGAATGTTTGTCTAATAACATTCAAAAGCCTTAAACTCTTAATAAATATTAGCACTACATACATAAAAAAAGGAGATAGAGGCTAATGCCCCTATCCCTCTCTATAGGTTAAAGTCCTTTTTAATACGTTGTACTGTTGAAGTTCCTTTGTTGGTCAATTTTGCAATAGTCCTAATGCTATACCCTCTCTTTAGATAGGAGATAACATCTTTGTACTGCTCTTTCTTTTGCTCAATGGTCTTTGTGCTTCCAACCTTACGGCCTAACTTTCCACCACGCTCTATATAGAGTTTACGGCCACTGTTGAGACGGAACTTTATATTCTCTCTTTCAAGTTGTGCACAAGTTGAAAGTGTGGCTATCATTATAGGTGCAAATAGTGTTGGTTTCCCATCCCCATCTAATAAGGTCAGTTGTTCTTTCTGCAAGTAGAGGTTAATTCCACTATCTATGAGGTCTTTAACTGTTGCCAGAACTTCAAAGGCATTTCTTCCAAGTCTGGATAACTCACTTACTAAGAGGATAGAGACTTTGTGCTGTTTACAATAGTCTATAGCCTGCAATAATATAGGTCTCTCTGTGTTCCGCTTTGCTCCAGAAATATGTTCTTCAAATACTTTAGAAACCTTTAGTTTCTGAAACACTGCATATTCTGACAAATCAGAAATTTGCCTATCTGTGTTCTGCCTATCACCGATAGAAGAAACACGTGCGTAAATAACTGCTGTTGTGTTCATAATAATCTTTGATTAAGTTAAATACTAAAGAAGTGTACCCATACGCCTCTTTATAGATTTATTTGGGTACACTTCCATTTTGATTACACGCCTACCAACTGCATGGTAGTCTGGCATAGAGGGTTAATTTGTCACCAAGTATATAGAATCCTTCTCCTTTTATATATTCCAAATACTTGATACCCCAAACGTTTTTCTTTACTTCATACTTGATATACTTCATTCCCTCAAAGATTCCGTTGGTAATAGTTTTGTCTTCTATCACTTCTATTGCCTTAATTTCTATTTGGCAATTTCTTGTAAGAGGGTTGTCTAATCTCACTCTTTCCCATCCGTCTAAACATCTGTTTTCCTTTTTGCTATATAGATAGCTAATGGCACTAATACGAGCGTGAAAATGATGTATTAGTGAATCTGTAGGGTAAAGTCTTATTTTTCTTTTCTCCATAGTTTGAGATATTAAAGGGGAACACTCCTTTTTGTTGGAATGTTCCCCAAGTTGTTTAACCTAAGAACCAAGAATATTTCTCGTCACCGTGTAGGGCATTGTTTATGCCTGTTGCCACTTCTGTAGCATTGACAGCCCTTGAAATGTAGCTATCAATGTAGCTACTTTTGTTGGACTGTGTGAGTAGGTTGTGAAAGTCAAACATGGATATGTGATTATCTTTCACTCCAAAAGTTTCGTTGTGATAGTAGTCTCTGCATACGTTGTTAATCTGACTATCAGTAATGAGTAACTTAGGTATGCCACGCGCCACGTTGTTAGGTAAGGCTTGATAAAGTCTCATGCGACCGATAATCTGTGCAAACTGTGTCTCGGTTAGATAGGTATTGGATAGTGCTTGCATAAGGTGAATATCCTTTGCAGGAATGAAACTGTTAAACAAGTCCATTGCAGTTTTGTAAAGGTCTCTAAGGCTCATAACTTCAAAGGATAGCTTAACCCCATTTCCTGTGAGAATCTGGTTAGAACAAATTTGAACTCTCCAACCAATAAAGATAGAAAACTTTTCTGCTCCTCTGGTTTGTCTGTAGAGATTCAAGTCAGAGTAGTTTCTAACGCCACCTATTGTTAGTTGTAGGTGTTGGCCGTTTAAGGTCTCATAAATAGTGGGGATTGTGAAAGCAAATGCCATGCGCTGATAGAATTGTGTTTTCTCACTTTCCAGAAGTTCGCTTGCTCTCTTACCCAATGCGTTAGGGGTACGGCCACGGACTATGTGTGAAACCCGAATTTCTGGAGTGTTCAAACTTTCTCCGTGATAGTAGTCTCTGGCGGCATCAAGTACGCAAGAAATAAAGTCTTGATGTGAGATAGTTAATTCTTGGTTGCCCCATGTAGGAACTACGCAAGAAGTGGAAAGTTCCTGTAGAGTGATTGCATTTGTGTTAGCGTCCAAGAAACTAACGTTGGTTGGTGTTACTTCTGCAATAGGTTCTACTACTTCTGCATCTGAGAAGTCAAAACGGTTACGGTTTTGTGCCACCGTTGGCAGTAATACTAAATCTTCCATAATTGAAAATGATTTAAATGTGAATATTAGGTGAATTAACTCAAAATCTCAAATGGATTGTCTAACTTAACAGGCCGTAGGACTTGATAAGTAATTCTTTTTCTAACTAAGTCTGGTGGAGGGACTAAAGGGGTAGTGTAGTCGCTCACGGCTAACTTAAAATCATTTCCAATTGTGAAGGTGGAGGGGGCAGGATTGTAGCAGAGGGTGAGGTTTGTATAATGTCACGACAGTATATTTTTTGTGATGATAGCATTGACATGTTCCTGCGTAATGTGACGATAAAATGTGTTATGGCTGAATCGGTATTGAAATTGCCAGTGCTATGAATTGTTTTTGAATTGGAAACTCCGAATATGAATACTTGCAACCCTATTATTCTCTTTTATAGTTGAGGCACTACCTCATAATTAACCACAAATAATAGTTGTTGAAGTAATAATATGGTCAAAAGAGTTGCTATTCACCATATAATTGGGGCGATTTAGCTGTTTCGGCTGTCATAATGTCAGTAGAAATCATTATTATAGGTGTATTATGTCAGATAAAACTTGTGATTAGGTTTTAAGAAAGCTAATTTCGTATTTTTAATTGAGGTACTGATTTTGGCATATTTTTTGCATATTGCTATATGTCTGAAAACGCTGTCACTACGTGTTAGGATGGCATGACTGAGACCAAGAGGCTTTGCTCAATGCTGGATTGGCGAGATTTAGATTAGGCTTATAGTAGTAAGGGAAGAGCCATAGTTATATGCTTGTGCTACGTCGAACCTCCAAAATAACTAAAGCAATATGGAGGACAATAAAAAACACAATGTGGCAGAGTCCACAACAGCAGGTGCTTCTGAGAGCAAGAAGCGAGTTATTAACCAGTTCGATGCAGTGTTAGGTAAGGCACGCACGACATTTAGCAGACAGTTAGACAAAACTTCAGAAATGAAGAAAAGGTCAATTCTGGATGCATTGTCGAGAATCAAAGACCTGACTTATACTGCTGAGCATTTCAAGCTTGAGTATGCTATGAGGGTGAGACGAATGCTTGACAGCATCTATTTCCGTGAGGAATGTAAGTCTAAAAAAATGGACACCTTTAGTGCTGCAACTCACATTGTCTTTTATGGCCAGATTCTTAGTCGGCTTGTGTTGGAGAATGGCATAGATGTCTTTCGAGAGCATATAGATGAGATTAAAGGCTCTGTTTATTCTAAAGATGAATTGAAGTCCGCTGGTGATAGATTGCTAATTCGTTATCTTGATGAACCTGCTGATTAAAAAGATTTCTCCCCTGCGAAAAAGCCCGCAGGGGAGTTTTCTATTATCCAAAAACGTATTTAACAACCTTGGCATTAGCCTTGTTCTCGTTTACAAAGTCACGCTCAATGTAGATGTCTGTGACCCGCATGGATGCGTCCATGTGGTTAAGGGCGGCATGTACTGTGTATTTATCTATGCCAACTTTATTGAGGGCGATAGTAGCCCATGAGTGACGGGCAGCATAGTATTCCAAATCGTCGATGTGCAATTGTTCGCCAATCTCTTTTAGCCCCTTATTGATAGCCTTATTAAATGCTCTGGAATCTCGATAATCCTTGTAGAACCTGAAAAGGCGTTGACCTGTAGTATCTTTGTACTTCTCAATAATCGGTAGTACCATCTTTGGCACAACCACTTCCATCTTAGCTTTGTCATATCTACGGTCTTTCGTCTTGGTACGGTTGTAGATAAGTTTATTATCTCTAAACTCGGTAGCATTATAAAGGTCAGCAGAGTTTATTCCCATGAGACAGAATGAGAGAATGAAACAATCCTTTGCAAGGTCTGGGCGGCATGTGTGCTTTGCCCCCCTATGGATATGTTGATAGGGCATATTCCAGATAGCTTTAATCTGTTGAGGTTGGATAGCACGCTTACGGGTAGCTTCCTGTTTCGGAATTTTGAAATATTCAAAGGGTGAGTGAGGTATTCGCATTAGTCCCTTGTCGGGCTTATTGTAGAATCTCTGCGCCTCATTATAAAGGCGTCTCAGACATGTTAGGTATAGCGACGAGCAACGGTTAGAAGGAACACGTTTTCCTGCTTCAACCATTTTCTTCACTCGTTCCTCACGTACCTTTATTATATAGTCTCTGTAATTCTCCAACAGGTCAACTGTGAGTTTCTTGATTTCCAGTTCTTCTTTACCTATAAATCGGATGAACGAATTGAGTGTAGTGGTATAGTTGTCCTTACCTTTAATTGTGGCCTCACTAATCCACTTCTTACAGAAAGCAATGAAGTCTATAGGCTTCTCCGCTTCTTCTTTATTAAGTAAGCGATTGACGATTTCGTTTACATCACAATTACCAGAATCAAGATGCAGGGTATTAAACATTGTCCTGTAGTGTAGCACAAGACGGTCTGCCTCTTGTTTAATGATAGAATCCTCTTTCAGCCGAAAATCAGCTGTAAGGTCTGCATCTGTAGCGAATAGGTCTGTTGAGATTCGCTTAACTTTCTTGTCTTTGATAAACCGTACTTTTACATTGTACGTTCCATCTGTTCTCTTTTTGTCCTTTAGGACTTCTGCTCTGATTGTCAGCATAGCATTTTGATGTTTTGGGGTAAACCTCGGGTAAACCAGAGGTAAACTTTTGGTTAAAAATGCGCTGATTTTTGAGAAATCTACAATTAGTAGGAAAATGAGATTCTACAGAATAGCGGATTACCAGATTCCTTACAACCCCTTAAAAATAAGGAGTTTATGCAACGAAAAAGTCCCAGAATTACTTCTGAGACTTTCGTG
>JAEEGH010023802.1_pt1 | contig 12420 bp, 7 predicted proteins | sample 9134181 | NCBI WGS metagenome assembly JAEEGH01 (sample SAMN16246544, study PRJNA631951) | gut metagenome | biome: gut microbiome; feature: rumen; material: DP-attached | host: Bos | place: Iran: Karaj | collected 2018-10
CCGGTCGGTTGTCGTATCCCGCCAGTCCTGGGTGCAGGTATATACGAAGCATCTCCAGAGAAGCTTCCCGCCAAAAGGGGAAACCGCGTCGGCAAGCATATTGGCGCCTTCTGCCTGACTGCGGTTATAGCTGTGGGGCCCCGGCCGGCCTTCGGAATCGGCTTTCACCAGAAATCCGGCCAGGTTTGGGATGGATGAGAACAGCTGGCGGCAGGTATCTTTCCACCATTGCCGCACTTCCGGATCCAGGGGATCCGCAGTTGGCAGACCACCAAGTTCGATGGGGGAAGAAAAGCTGACGGAAATCCACAGCGAGACTCCATATTCCCCGAGACAGGAAGAAATCCTCTTCAACTCCCGCTTGTAGGAGCCGGTCAGCAGCTTCAGCGCGTTTTCGTGGACGTTGACGTTATTGATACAGCAGCCATTGAGCCCGCAGGAGGCCATCAGACGGGCGTAATCCCGGATACGTTCCGAATAGACGGGTCTGCCGCCGTAGAAGAAAAAGGAACGTCCGGCATAGCCCCGTTCGATGCTGCCGTCGGCATTGTCCCAGTGATCCAGCATACGGATCGGATAGACCGGGGAGGATTCCCACACAGGATATGCTTCCCCCAGCGTCAGATGCCGCAGCAGGTGGAAGACGCCGTAGAGCAGGCCGCGTCCGCTGCCCGCGATTTCCATGCTCTCGCCGCGGCGTCGGATCGTGACCTTCTCGTCGTTTCCCCGGCATTCCGTCAGCCGGATCGCCGGTCCAGGCTCCCTGCTTCCGCATTGTTCCGGCTCGCTGCCCATGGCCTTCAGGCCGGAGATAAGCTCCCGCAGGGCAGCTTTTCCCTGTCGTGTGGCAGGCAGGCCGATGATCCGCTTGGTATACTCCGGTAGGCTGTCAACGGGTTTCCAATCCAGCCAAAGAAGGGAATAATCCATAAAAATCACTTCTTTCGGTTGCAAAATATGCAGGAAGCAAGTAAAATAACTATACCATATCTTGTGTTTTGAGGGAATGTAATGACAGATAAAGAATGGTCGGGCCTGCTGTCTTTCCTTAATGAAAAGCCGGGCGCATATGTGCCCGCGGGTCTGATCGTGGACAGCCCATGGATACCCGGCTACTGCCGCGTGGATACCGTGGATTATTACGGAGATCCGAAGGTTTGGCTGGATTGCCAGGATCAGGTGCGCGCCGATTTCCCCGGCCTTCTGTTCCTGCCGGGGGATTGGGTGGAGTTCGGTATGGCTTCCGAGCCCTCCTCCTTCGGCTGCCCCGTCCATTTCTTTCATGACCAGACTGTGGGGATCGGGCACCTGATCACCTCGGCAGACGACCTGGACGACCTGGACGACCTGCCCGTGCCGGACCCCAGGCGGGACGGACTGATGCCCCTGGCTCTTTCAAAAATCCGGCTGCTCCGGGGAGAGCTGGCAGAGCGGGGGCGCAGGCTGCGCATAGTGGCAGCCAGAGGCCCTTTGAACGTGGCGGGATTCCTCATGACGATCCCGGAGTTCTGCGTAGCGGTCAAGACCGATCCGGAGAGAGTCCATCGGCTGCTGGACAAGACGACCGAGCTGGTCATCCGCTGGCTGGAAGCCCAGGCGGAAGCGGCAGGGGAGATAGGCGGCATCCTGCTTCTGGACGATATCTGCGGATTTTTCAGCGAAGAAGAATACCTGGAATTTGCCCATCCCCGCCTGAAACGCATCTTCGAGCATTTCAGCGTTCCCGTGAAGATGTTCCACAACGACAATTTCGGAAACCGCTATACGACCTTTCCCCATATCGCCGATCTGGGCGTCAACCTGTTCAATTTCTCTTATCAGGCGCAGCTGGGGGAGGCATCCGGGCTGCTGGGGCCGAAAGTGGCCATCCTCGGCAATCTGCCGCCCCTGGACCTGCTGACGAGGGGCACGCCGGAAGAGATCAGGGCGGCGGTCAGGGCACAGCTGGCGGAAAGACCTGCCGATTGCCGTCTGATGCTGTCTGCCGGCGGCGGCGCATCTCCCGGCATGCCGAAAGAAAACCTGAAAGCGATGCTGGAAGCGCTGGCGGCGTGTCAGCCGGGCTGATCATGCCTGAAGAAGGAATTCCGCAATGGTATCCCAATCTGCCTGGGGCATGCCGTGTCCGCCTTCCCGGAGGGAATACCATACGTCGCCCTCGCAGAATTTTTCATTGATCTTGGCATAGCGGGGGCCGGGATTCTGCCCCTTGGGTTCCGGATAAACGAAACCCTTCATCCCCTGGACCTCCCAGGCGGGAGAGGCGGCGATGCAGGTCAGCTGCTCATGGAATGGATCGCACCAGAAGTCTTCGTAAGCCGAGCAGATGAGGAGCTTGCGGGGCGCGACGGCGGCAGCCAGGAAATGGGCGTCCACGGGCAGCGAATCCACATCTTCCGCGAAGGATTTATAGGATTCGTTGAACCAGTAACCGTAATTCTTCGTGATGTCCGCCACGGTCTCCCCGATCTTGCCCCTCAGGAGGCTGGCGCCGCCGCAGCCGGAGCAGACGGACGCCACATGGGTGAACCCTTCTTCAAAAGCACCGGCTACCATGGCGGTCTTACCGAAGCGGGAGCAGCCCGCGCAGCCCACACGGGTTTCGTCGAATTCCCCGGAGGCCAGAAGGTCCTGCATCACATAGCCCATGCAGCGGCCCCAGATCAGCAGTTTCCCGGCGTCCGCGCCGCCGTGACCTTCCGGCCACAGGACCTTGCAGATGCCGTCGTCGAAGGGCCAGGCGTCCGCTGTTATATCGTTCGTGGCCAGAGCGGCCACGGCGATGCCCTTCTGAACGAAGCCCTCCGGCGGGAGAGAGGCGAAAATGCCCTCCAGGGACATGCCGATGGTGACGAGGAGCGGCGGCGTCTCAATGCCCAGGGGACGAATGAGCTTGAAGGGGAAGGTATAGATGCCGTTGGGATAGATGAGCTCCAGTTCGATGAGCTCTACGCGGGTATGGGGCTTCCCGTCCATGCCCCAGCCGGAGTCATAGCCCACTCTGGCCTTTTCCCGGACTGTCAGAGGTTCCGGCGGCAGGAAGCCATAGGCATAACGCTGCAGGTCATAGAGGATCTCGCCGCGGCGGCGCTGCCAGCTGCCCTTGGTGACTTCTTCACCGTCCGCATGGACCATCAGCTCCGGAAGACGGAGATATTTCAGTATCTGTTCCATCGTTGACCTCCTTCGATGTTTTGTTTTCATCATCATAACACATCGGATCCCGAATTTGAACCGAAAGGATGAAATATCATGGATGCCTATTTGGACACTTCCCGATCCTTTGAAGAAAGAGCCCTGGATCTGATTTCCCGCATGACCCTGGAGGAAAAGATCAGCCAGTTGAGTTTTGACGCACCGGAGATCCCGAGGCTGGGTATCCGTGCCTGGACCTGGTGGAACGAAGCCTCCCATGGCGTGATACCGGTTTTCCAGAGCTTTGCGGAGGCCAGCTCTTTCCCGGTGTGCCTCGCCCTGGCCAACAGCTGGGACCCTGCCCTTGTGAAAGAGACGGCGTCCGCCATCTCCGATGAAATGCGGGCTTTGTATAACCTGAACGGCAAGGAGCTGGACTACTGGTGCCCCACGGTGAACATGGGCCGCGATCCCCGCTGGGGAAGGAACGACGAAGCGTTCGGGGAGGACCCGCTCCTGGCCGGGACCCTGGCCGCATCCTATGTGCAGGGCATCCAAGGGGAAGATGCGCGCTATCTGAAAGCCGTGTCCACGCCCAAGCACTTCGCCGCCAACAATTCGGAATATAACCGGAATTCCGCCTCCTCCAACATGGACGAAGCCACCCTGCGGGAATACTTCCTGCCGGTGTTCGAGCGCTGCTTCCGGGAGGGAAAGGCCCAGTCCGTCATGACCGCCTACAACCGGATTTCCGGCGTGCCGTGCAGCGTCAACGAGCACCTTTTGCAGGATATCCTGCGGGATGAATGGGGCTTCGACGGTTATGTGGTATCCGACGACGGGGCGGTGGGGGATATAGGGCCCAATTACAACCTCATGTGGGGCCAGCCACGGGGACATTTCTACGCATCCACCATGCAGGAGGGCTCCGCCCTCGCCCTGAACGCCGGAACGGACATCTGCTGCGGCAACGATTACAAGGTCTGGCTCAAGACTGCCCTGGAGGAAGGATTCACCACGGAAGAAGCCATCGACCGGGCGCTGGTCCATGCCTTCACGGCCCGCTTCCGCCTGGGCGAATTCGATCCGGCGGAGAAGCTCCCCTGGCACGGCTTCCGTGCCGAGACACTATGCAGCGAAGCTCATGCAGCCACCGCTCTCAAAGCGGCGGAAGCCTCCATGACCCTGCTGCGCAACGAAAATGATTTCCTGCCCCTGCGGATAGAAAAGGCAAAAAAGCTGCTGGTGATCGGCCCCAACGCCATCTACCGGCAGCTGGGAAGCTATTCCATAGGCGGCTATGCCGATACCCGCGTCTCCGTGCCGCCGCTGGCGGGCATCCGGGAGATCGGGGAGAGCCTGGGGTTCGCCGTGACCTATGCAAAAGGCTGGCATATTCTGGACAAGCCCATCGAGGGCGGGAACCGCTTCCCGGTGTTGGAACGGGCCGCGGAGGAAAACGGACTGGGCATGGATGATTATTTCGACGCACGTACTCCGGAACCGGTCAAGGAGCTCAACCGCCAGCTGGCTGCCCGCCGTGCACAGCGGGCCCAGCTGCCGCCGCCCGTGCCCCGTCATCCCGTGAACGATCCGGACCTGGATAAGAGCGGGGAAAACTTGTGGGCAGAAGCCCTTCATGCGGCAAAAGAGGCCGATGCGGTGATCGTCGTGGCCGGAACGGACCCCAGCGTGACCAGCGAAGGGCGGGACCGGGCTACCTTGGCGCTGCCCTATGACCAGGACGAAAAGATCCGGCAGCTTAAGGCGATCAACCCCAATGTCGCGGTAGTCCTCATTACCTCCGGCCCTGTGACCGGGCAGTTCCTTTCGGAGGTCCCCGCCGTCCTCTGGGCGGTTTATGCGGGCGAAAGCCAGGGCACCGCCATCGCCGAGGTCCTCTTCGGCCAGATCAGCCCTTCCGGGCGGAGCTGCGAGACCTGGTACAACAGCGACGAGGAGCTCCCCCATATCTCCGACTACGGGATCCGCCCTCTGGATACGCCGAACCAGATGGGCAGGACTTATCAGTATTGGCTGGGTCAGCCGCTGTTTCCCTTCGGCCACGGCCTGAGCTACGCCGGCTTCGAGTATTCGGACTGCAAATGGAGCGGGACCGCCTTCAGCCCGAACGACACCTTGGAACTCTCCGTGACCGTGCGCAACTGTGGCGGGATAGAAGCGGAAGAGGTCGTCCAGCTTTATGGGAAGAAGCTGGGGCTCTGGCTCAACCAGGCATACCGGAAGCTGCTTGCTTTTGAGAAAATCAGGCTGATGCCCGGGGAAGAGAAGCGCGTCACTCTGTCAGTGCCCCTCTCTGATATGAAGGTCTGGCACACACCGTCGAAGAAATATGTGGTGCCGGAGGGAGAATGGTATCTTTGGCTGGGCCGTTCCGCCGGATCGGACGCGGAGATCGCCGGAGAAAAGATCAGCGTGACCGGTAAGTGGGACGCGCCTTTGAGCGCCGTGACCCTTCGGTGCGATAAACGCATCCTGTCGCCCGGCGAGAAGGCTGAGCTGTCGATGACCGCGACCCTGATGGACGCCACTCGGATCGGCACGGAAGGCGCAAGCCTTGAGAGTACCGATGAAAGTGTGCTGAAAGTGGAAAACGGCGAAGTCACCGCGCTTAAGCCGGGACTATGCCTGGTGAAGATGTCCTTGGAACGCTGCGGCGTCACAAAAACCTGCAGGCTGCCGTTCCTTGTGAGGAAATAAGGAGAGTAATGTGGACGCATATCAAGTCATTCAGATCGACGAAAGCACCTGGGCCATCGACGAGGGTATGGTGAAGTGCTATCTGCTGGCCGGATCGGAGCGGGCGCTGCTCATCGACACCGGCAACGGCGCGGGGGACCTGCGAAAGCTGGTCAGTGCCCTTACGGACCGGCCGGTGATGCTGGTGAATACCCATGCCGATGGGGACCATACCGGCTGCAACGACCAGTTCGACACGCCCTATCTCCACCCCGCCGAGTTTGCCTATTTTGAAGAGCGAAACCCCGGCAAATCCCACCTTGCGCTGCCGGACAACGCAAAGGTCTATCTCGGTGACCGCTGGGTGGAAGTGCTGCTGATCCCCGGCCATACCTGCGGCAGCATCGCCCTGTTGGATGAGAAGCGGCGCTATTTGTTCTCCGGCGATATGGTGTCCGAGTCGCCCATCTTCATGTTCGGCGCGCAGCGGAGCATGCTGGCCTATTACGCAAGCCTGGAGCGGCTGCGCCGCCAGGCGGAGTATTTCGACAAGATCTATCCCGCCCATGGGCCCATGCCCCTGGAGCCGGAGATCATCACCAGGCTCATGGACTGCTGCGAAGAAGCCCTGGCGGGGAAACTGGAAGCCGAAGAACCGCCGTTCCCCATCCCTGCGAAGCTATACAGGCAAAACGGCGTCGGCTTCCTGCTGAACTAATCACCCGGAAAAGGAGAGCCCGGCGCCGCCGGGCAGATGCAAAATGGCAAAGAAGACAACAAAAGAATACGGAAACGAGAGTATCTCCTCCCTGAAAGGCGCGGACCGCGTCCGGAAACGCCCGGGCGTCATCTTCGGCTCCGACGGGCTGGAGGGCTGCGAGCATGCCGTGTTCGAGATCCTTTCCAATTCCATTGACGAAGCCAGAGAGGGCTACGGCAAGGAGATCATCCTGACCAGCTATCGGGATGGGTCCATCGAGGTGGAGGATTTCGGACGGGGCTGTCCGGTGGATTACAACAGCGCAGAGCAGCGCTATAACTGGGAGCTCGTATTCTGCGAGCTTTACGCGGGCGGCAAATATGACAACGAGGACGGGGATAACTACGAGTATTCGCTGGGCCTCAACGGTCTCGGCTCCTGCGCGACCCAGTATTCCTCGGAGTATATGGATGTGACCGTCTGGCGGGACGGCAAGAAATACGACCTGCACTTCGAGAAGGGGGAGAACATCGGCGGGCTTAAGTGGGAGGAGTATACCAAGAAGCGTACCGGTTCCCGCATTCACTGGAAGCCGGACCTGGAGGTATTCACCGACATCGCCATCCCGGATTCTTACTTTGAGGATGTGATGAAGAAGCAGGCCGTGGTAAACAGCGGCGTCAGCTTCAAACTGCGGATCGAGGAGGAGAAGGGCTTCCGGGAGACCGAGTATCTCTATGAGAACGGCATCCGGGACTATGTGGCGGAACTGGCGGGGGAGGACTCCCTGACTCTGCCGGAATACATCGAAGGGGAACGGCGGGGCCGTGACCGGGAGGATATGCCGGATTATAAGGTCAAGCTCTCCGCTGCTTTCTGCTTCTCCAACAAGTTCAACTGTATCGAGTATTATCATAACTCCTCCTGGCTGGAATACGGCGGCGCGCCGGAAAAGGCGACCCGCAGCGCTTTCGTTTCCGCCATCGACGCCCTGCTGCGGAAGCAGGGGAAATATCAGAAAAACGAATCCAAGGTCACCTTCAACGACATCCAGGACTGCCTGATCCTGGTGACCAACTGTTTTTCCACCCGGACTTCCTATGAAAACCAGACGAAGAAGGCCATCACCAACCGCTTCATTCAGGAAGCCATGACGGATTTCTTCAAGACCAAGCTGGAAGTCTACTTTATCGAGAATCCGAAGGACGCGGAACGGATCATGGAGCAGGTCCTGGTGAACAAGCGCAGCCGGGAGACGGCGGAGCGGACCCGCCAGAACATGAAAAAGAAGCTGACGGGCTCCGTGGACCTGACAAGCCGCATTGAGAAATTCGTGGACTGCCGCACCAAGGACGTCAGCAAGCGTGAAATCTATATCGTGGAGGGCGACAGCGCCCTTGGCGCCTGCAAACAGAGCCGGGACGCGGAATTCCAGGGGATCATGCCGGTCCGGGGCAAGATCCTCAACTGCCTGAAAGCAGACTACGCACGGATATTCAAAAGCGAGATCATCACGGATCTGCTGAAGGTGCTGGGCTGCGGCGTGGAGGTCAACGATAAGCACAATAAGGATATCAACACCTTTGATCTGGAGAATCTGCGCTGGAACAAGATCATCATCTGCACCGATGCAGACGTGGACGGCTATCAGATCCGCACCCTGATCCTTACGATGATCTATCGCCTGGTCCCGACCCTGCTCCGCCAGGGTTATGTCTATATCGCGGAATCGCCACTGTACGAGATAAACCATAAGGGCAAGACCTGGTTCGCCTATACCGAGAAGGACAAGGCGGAAATACTGGCGGAGCTGGGCGAGGGCGCGAAGCCCACGATCCAGCGTTCCAAGGGCCTCGGTGAAAATGACCCGGAGATGATGTGGCTGACCACCATGAATCCCGAGACCAGGCGGCTCATAAAGGTGATGCCCACGGATGAAACGCTGATGGCGCAGACCTTCGACCTGCTGGAAGGGGACAACCTCCAGGGACGCAAGGAACACATCGCGGAAAACGGCTGGCGGTATATCGATCAGCTGGACGTTTCGTGAGAGAGGGGGTGCTGAGCATTGGCGCGTAAGAAAAAGCCGGAGGAGACCTCCGGAAGAAAGATCGAAGGGGCAGAGAATGTGAAGGGGCTCCGTGCGGAAGTCACGGAACAGCCGATCACGGATACGCTGGAAGTCAATTTCATGCCCTATGCCATGAGCGTTATCGTTTCCCGGGCCATCCCGGAGATCGACGGCTTCAAGCCTTCCCACCGCAAGCTCCTGTACACCATGTATAAAATGGGCCTCCTCAACGGCGGCAGAACCAAATCCGCAAACATCGTCGGCACCACGATGAAGCTCAACCCCCACGGGGACGCCGCCATTTATGATACCATGGTGCGCCTCAGCAAGGGTTACGGCGCGCTGCTGACGCCCTTCGTGGATTCCAAGGGCAATTTCGGAAAGGTTTACTCCCGGGATATGGCCTATGCCGCATCCCGCTATACGGAAGCGAAGCTGGCCCCCATCTGCGGCGAGCTGTTCCGTGACATCGACAAGGATACGGTGGACCTGGTGGATTCCTACGACGGGGGCATGAAGGAACCGACGCTTCTTCCCACCACTTTCCCCAATGTGCTGGTGTCCGCAAATCTGGGCATCGCCGTCGGCATGGCCAGCAACCTCTGCGGTTTCAATCTGGCGGAGGTATGCCAGGCCACCATAGAATATATGCGGGACCCGGAGGCGGACCTTCTCAGCATCATGCCCGCTCCGGATTTTCCCACCGGCGGAGAGATACTCTATGACCGCGCCGAGATGGAGGAGATCTACCGAACAGGCCGCGGCAGCTTCCGTGTCCGCTCCAAATGGCGCTACGACAAGGCCAACAACATCATCGAAGTATATGAGATCCCCTATACCACCACCTCGGAAGCCATCATCGACAAGGTGGCGGAGCTGGTGAAGGCCGGGAAGCTGAAAGAGATCGCGGACATGCGGGATGAGACGGACCTCAGCGGTCTCAAGCTGGCCATTGACCTCAAGCGAGGCACCGATCCGGACCGGGTCATGCAGCGGCTTTTCAAAATGACCACGATGGAGGACCCTTTCTCCTGCAATTTCAATGTGCTTATTGCCGGTATGCCCCGGGTCATGGGCGTGCGGGAAATACTGGAGGAGTGGGTCGCCTGGCGCTCGGAGTCGGTGCGCCGCCGTGTCCATTTTGAGCTGACGAAGAAAAAGGACCGGCTGCATCTGCTGAAAGGCTTGGGAAAAATACTCTTAGATATAGATAAGGCCATCGCCATCATCCGCAACACGGAATCCGATGCGGAAGTCGTGCCCAATCTGATGATCGGTTTCGGGATCGACGAGGTGCAGGCGGAATTCGTGGCGGAGATCAAGCTGCGCAATATCAACAAGGAATATATCCTGCGGCAGATCAAGGATACAGAGGACCTGGAGAAAGAGATCGCGGACTTGGAGGATATCCTCAAGAAGCGCAGCCGCATCCATGCCATCATCCGCCAGGAGCTTGAAAAGGTCGTCAAGCAATACGGGACGCCCCGCCGCACCGCATTGATCTATAAAGACGAGCTGGTGGAGGAACCGGAAGATGATACCACCCCGGACTATCCGGTGACGGTGTTCCTCAGCCGCCACGGTTATCTGAAAAAGATCACCGCGCAATCCCTGCGTATGAGCGGCGAGCAGAAATTCAAAGAAGACGACGAGCTGAATTTCAGCTTTGAAGCCGGCAACAAATCTGAACTCCTGGTGTTCACGGACCGCTGCCAGGTCTATAAGACGCGGCTCAGCGAGTTTGAGGACGGGCGAGCCTCTGCGCTGGGCACCTTCCTGCCCACAAAGCTGCAGATGGACGAGGGCGAGAGCGTCGTGACCGTGCTGGATCCGGGGGATTACAGCGGCAGCATCCTCTTTGTTTTTGAGAACGGTAAAGTCGCCCGCGTGGGACTGGGCGCCTATGTGACGAAGACGAACCGCAGGAAGCTCACCGCCGCCTACTCGGACCGTTCTCCCATCCGCGCGATCCTGCCGTTCCAGGGGGAAACTATGGCCGTCGTCTACTCCACCGAGAACCGGGCTCTGATCCTGAACACGGCGCAGCTGACCGAGAAGAGCACGCGGGACAGCCAGGGCGTGCAGGTCATGACCTTGAAACCGAAGTATAAGCTGAGATCGGCTCAATTTCTGGAAGGATCCCGAATCGTCAACCAGTCCCGCTATACGGCCCGCAGCCTCCCGGCTGCCGGCGCGCTGCTGAAACCGGAAGACACGGGGGAAACACAGATCAGCATGGAAGGGGATTAACGTGTCAAGACCCCGCATCGCTTTATCTATCCTTGTCCTGCTGGCCCTGTTCATGGCCGGCTGCAGCCGGTTCTACGACGGGGAATACAGCTATGTCACGAAGCATGAGGAGCCCGGCGCTCTCGTGGGCGACACAGAGGAGCAGTATTACGAAGTCCGCACCTATGTGGGCCTGAAAAACGCCGTGCAAAGCCTGATCTCCGCGAGGGCGGAATCCGGTACCATACGCTTGAAGGACTATTCCAGCTCCGTGCAGGATGATATCGCCCGCGTCTGCCTGGACGCCACCAGGGACTATCCCATGGGCGCTTACGCGGTGGAGTACATCAGCCATTCCGTGAGCCGCATCCTGGGTTATGACGAAGCAAAGCTCCGCATCAGTTACCGCCTGTCGCCGGAGGAAATGTCCTCCGTCCGCTCCGCATCCACCCTGACGGACGTTTATTCCATGGTGGAAAATGCCGTCAAGAGCGGCGAGGAGCGCATCACGATCCAGACGTCGTCGCTTTCCGTAAAGGAACAGACCCTGCTGGATTACCTGCACAATCTCTACCGCTCCCACCCCGAAATCCTGACTTCCGAGCCGAAAGCCGTCGTGACCTTTTACCCGTCGGAGGAATCCATCAGCAAGATCGTAGTATTTTCCTTCACCTACCGGGAAAGCCACGAGCAGGCGGAGGAGCGTCTCGCGGAGCTCAACCCCGCCGCGGACGAGATCGTCCGGGTCTATGAGGAGCTCACGCCGGCGGAACAGGCCCTTTACTTCTGCCGCGATTTGGCGCTGCGCATACAGAACACCAGGCGGGGGAGTACGGCATATGACGCATTGATCCTGGGGACAGCCGATTCCGAAGGCTGCGCCATGGCCTATCAGCTGCTGTGCAACCGCTGCGGGATCGACTGCCGCGTGGTGGAAGGCCGCATGGACGGAAGCATCCATTACTGGAACATCATCAATCTCAACAGGGCCTATTACCATGTAGATTGCTCAGCCTGCATCGACCAGCCGATCACGGAGGGGTTCCTTTTCAACGACAGTCAAATGATCCTCAGATACTGGTGGGATGTGGACAAGTATCCGGCCTGCTATGGCCCCATTACGGTCCAGCAGGTGCTGGACGTCATTATGGCGCGGCAGAGCCCGGCAGAAGGATCGGAGGAAGCGGGAGAAGCCGGGCAATAAAGCAGTAGCCGATCTTTTTGGCTGGACGGCAAAAATCGACTTGCAATCTGAATTCCGCTATGCTATACTGCATAGCGAAATGCGGATATAGTTCATTGGTAGAACACCGGCTTCCCAAGCCGGATAGGTGGGTTCGATTCCCATTATCCGCTCCAGCGCCGCCGCAAGCGCCTTCCGCTTGCGGCGGTTTTCCATCAACGAAAGCAGTAAATTGGGGGTTGACGCAGGGGAAGCGGCTGTGCTACAATGACGCTTGCCGGTTTATCGGGGTGTGGCGAAGTTTGGTATCGCGCATGGTTCGGGACCATGAGGCCGCGGGTTCAAGTCCCGCCACTCCGACCATATCGAGTGTTCATAACTGATTTGAGGTTATGAACACTC
>JAEEGH010023803.1_pt1 | contig 12420 bp, 14 predicted proteins | sample 9134181 | NCBI WGS metagenome assembly JAEEGH01 (sample SAMN16246544, study PRJNA631951) | gut metagenome | biome: gut microbiome; feature: rumen; material: DP-attached | host: Bos | place: Iran: Karaj | collected 2018-10
AGGAGTCGATTAAGACGGTAATGGAGGGAGTTCTTTTTATTGATGAAGCGTATTCCCTTGCTCAGAAAGATGATGCATTTGGCCAGGAGGCAATAGATACAATACTTAAGGCAATGGAAGATAACAGAGATGATTTTGTTGTCATTGTTGCCGGATATACTGGGCCTATGAAGAAGTTCATCGACAGCAATCCCGGACTTAAGTCCAGATTCAATAAATACATTGAATTCCCGGATTATAACATAGATGAGCTTGAGAAAATCTTCTACATGAATTGTGAAAAATACGATTACACTGTGGAAGAGGATGCAAAGCATCAGATAAGGGCGCTTATTACTGCAAAGAAGATCGAGAATATCGACAATTTTGCTAATGCTAGAGAGGTCAGAAATCTTTTCGAAGAGATAATAACCAATCAGGCCAGAAGAGTTGCAACACTGGAGAATCCTTCAAGTGAAGATATGATGAAGATTGTGCTTACAGACCTTAGTGATAAGGTTGAAGAAGTTAAGGAGCCTGATGAGGCTGAAAAGGTAGAAAAAGCAGAAGATAATAATGAAGTAGCAAAGGCTGATTAAAATGAAGAAGGCTCAGGGGAGTGATACCCTGAGCCTTCTTGCATTATTTAATATAGAACCGAAGAGTTTTTATTTGAACTTTTATTAAGCGTTTTTTTCATGAAGTGATGTGGATTCAACTTCTCCGAAGAGGCCAAGCTTGTAGAGTGCCGGGCGAAGTGCAATGTAGGCAACTACTGCGATTGCTGAGTTTATTACGGCATTTATGATAGTTGTGTAAGTTGTTACTGCTACAAGGGCCTTGATGGCAGAAGCAGCTTTTTCTGCATCAGGAGTTAAAAGTGTGAACCATACATATTTTAGTGAAGGCTCAAAAATGCAATTAAATCCAAGTGCAGCAACAGCTGAAATAATTGACCATTTTACAATGTATGACTTTGGATGATTATGTGAAATGTTAGCAATCTTATGAGCAACGAGGCCTGCGATAAGACCAATAACAAGCTTGCAGATAAATGTTCTGGGAGCTGACTGGGCATATCCTCCGAGGATATCAGCAAGTGAAAGTCCAATTGCACCGGCGATTCCGCCATAAGGACCACCAAGTAAAAGGGCTCCGAGGACTACAAATGCATTTCCTACATGGATCTTGGTTCCGGCAGCGTTGATAGCAGGGAAGATGGCGTATCCGACGTAGCAAAGAGCTGCCATGAGGCCTGAATAGGTTATCTTGAGTAAAGTCTGATTCTTTTCACGATTGTTCATAATATTGCTCCTCCGTGTTGTTTTTTCATACTGTGTAATATAACATTAAGGTGGTACTATTAAAATTACCAAAAATGGAGAAAAATATATGACCAGATATATAGAAATCTATGAAGATGTCAGGAAAAAAATAGTATCAGGTGTTTATGCTTATAATACAAAACTTCCGTCAAAACGTGTGACTGCGGAAAACTATGGGGTAAGCGTGATCACAGTTGAGCATGCTTATGAGCTGCTTGTTGAAGAGGGGTATGTTTTTACCAGGGAAAAAAGCGGGTATTTTGTAAGCTATAGGGAAAATGAATATTTTTATGGTAATAAGTCAGAGCAGCCAATTAGAAAAGTAAACAGTTTTAAAGTGGCCGAGAAGGCAGAAGAGATTTCTTTTAACATATATGCCAAGACCGCCCGAAGAGTGTTGTCAGAATACGGGGAAGAGATCAAGGTAAGGCCTGACGCTTATGGCTGCGAAAACTTAAGAATGGCCATATCGGATTATCTTGCCAAAAACAGGGGGATAGAGGCGGATTATAGAAGAATTGTCATAGGATCCGGAGCCGAATATTTGTATGGCCTTATTGTAAGAGCTTTGGGGAGAGAAAAGATTTTTGCTATTGAGGATCCCTCTTATCACAAAATTTTAAATGTGTATGAGGCGGAGGGAGTAATTACTGATAAGCTGCCGCTGGTAGCTGATGGAATAAACAGCGAATCCTTGTGGGAAAGCAGCGCAGAAGTCCTTCATGTTACCCCATATCGAAGCTTTCCAACAGGAGTTACAGCCTCTGCAGCAAAGAAATCTGAGTATATCAAATGGAGCCGGAAACGGAATGGAATTATTATAGAGGACGATTTTGAATCAGAGTTTTCAGAGAGCAGAAAGCCTGAAGAGACTCTGTATTCACGTGATGACAGTGGAAGAGTTATCTATGTTAATACTTTTAGCAGAACCATCGGCTCTTTTATGAGAACTGCCTATATGGTAATTCCTGAGAGGCTTGAAGAGCAGTTTAGAGACAGGATTGGTTTTTATTCCTGTACTGTGCCTGCTCTTGAACAATATATTTTGGCTGAACTCATTGAAAATGGGGACTTTGTGAGGCATATCAACAGAGTCAGAAGAAAAAGAAGAGAAAATCACAATGACAAAATGTAAAATATAGTTGACATTATGCTATCGCAAGTATATTATGTAACTATCAGCTGAGAAAGTAGTTTATAAATTTGATTCTTTTTTGGAGGTTAGTTATGAGTAGTTATTCATTGGGTGTAATAGTTGGACTTGCAGTTACATTTGCGATTTTACTGATATCATTTTTTCTTAGGAAAAAATATCATGCAGGAGAGGAGCACTACGACGAAAGGCAGATACTTATAAGAGGCAAGGGCTATAAGATAAGCTTCATGACAGTTGTCTGTATAAATGTATTTTATTCTATTTTCTTCTATGGGATAACAAAAGAGTTTGTTTCTCCACAGTTTGTGGTACTTGCATCAGCATATATCGGTATAGTTGTTTACACATTGTACTGCATATTTAACGATGCATATCTGCAGGTTGGCCAGAAGGCAAAAACATGGATAATAGTTCTGCTTATAGTTACTATAATCAATGCATACTGTGCAATAGTAAGTCTTGATCGCGGCTTTAATGATGCAGGTTTTGCAACAAGTTTTTCATTTAATACTTTGTTTGCAGTTTCTTTTGCGATAGTTCTTGCTGGTATAGCAATCAAGTATTTCCTTGATAAGAGGGGGGCTGCGGATGAAGAATCTTAAGATGAAAGCGGCCCGCGCCGGCAAGGATCTGTCCCAGCAGCAACTTGCCGACCTGTGCGGGGTATCAAGGCAGACAATCAATGCCATAGAAAAGGGGGACTACAATCCCACAATCAGCCTTTGTATTGCTATATGCAAGGCTCTTGATAAAACACTTGATGAACTTTTTTGGGAGTAACAAAAGAAGGTGGATACATTTGCTTACCAAAAAGCGGATTTGAGAAATTCTCAAATCCGCTTTTATCTTTAAGTTGACTCATTGGGCTGGTTCCATTTTCTATCCCAGGTTTCCATAACTTCGTCCCATACAGATGGTCGCAAAATAAAATAGGCAATTACAAGTTCAACTACAGAAAGAATAAGATTTAGAACTATATCTGAAGTTTTTAGAGCGCCATCCAGTATTCCTTCTGATACCAGATCAACATTCATGAAAGCATATATATCGTTAATTGTATGAGCGATAATTGATGGTAAAAGACTTCCACTACGAAGGAAAAGTGCCGCGAACATGATGCCTGAACAGGTTGTGGTAACTACTTGTAAAATAGAAGAATCTATTCTTGCGCCTGCGAATATGTTTGTAGCATGTACCAGGCCAAATGCTAATCCGGTTGCTATGACTACCCATGGTATTAGAGATTTCTTTTTTATCTGTCTCATCAGGTATGAAGCAGGAAGTCCTCTGAATATAGTTTCTTCAACAGTTCCTGCGACACAGGCCATAAGGACAGAGTGCAATGTGGGAGGTGCAAAGTTTGTTTTTAGAATGAGGGAAGTTATAACATCCGGTAAAAGCCATATTATAACTATGATAAAACCAATAATGATCCATCTGCCAAGATTAACTGTTTTAAGAGTGCCCTCATACTCGGGATAGAACCATCTTTTATAAATACATAGTGTAATGAAAGCACCAACTATTAAACCAATATAATTAATATCTTCTGTTGGTAATGGAATGATTCTATTTAGTACGATAGAAGCTATCGATGCAACAACATTACTTATGATCGCGGCCCAAAGCATAAGGCCTATTGTTCCAATAAGCCAATGCTTATCGAGGATTTTATGATTTATGATTTTCTTTCCTTTTGTTCTCATGCCTGCTCTTACCCCCATAATTGCTATTCTATATAAATATTAACATAATAATGAACAATAAATGAAGATATAGCTAGGTGATAAAAGAAAGCTTAAATCAAAAATCTGCCTTTATCTTATCTAGAAGTCTTCTCTTTTCCTCAAAAAGAGCGTCAACATCAGCACCTTCAGTGATATTCCATTCTTCTTCCAGATATTTAATCTGTAGTTCGACATACTTAATGGCATCCTCATATTTTCCAAGTATTTCATAAATTCTTGCCTGTGCCTGAAGATGATCCATACATATATGTTCCTTGTGGTTAGTTACATATATTTCCTCAGCCTTGTGATATTTTTCCAAAGCCTCATCGTATTTTGCATTGGATGCGTAAATGCCGGCTACTTCAAACATCGCATCGTAGCTGTCATGAAACTTCTCCTCAATATGGGATACTATTTTCCATGCATCCTCAACACGATACTCGGCAAAAGCAATATATGCTTCATATATAGGAACAAGAACAGCATTATGATCAGCCAGTTTTGAATAGGAAGCAAGATAATTTGCAGCCTCCTTGGTACGATGATCCACAATCAGGTTGTCCATAAGAAACAAGTAATTTCTACCGATTTCAGGATACTTTTCGACTAATTCCTTGAAAAAGTCTATAGTGCTGTTATGCTGCCTTGCATTCCAATCCCAGACTACAGCGCCTTCACTCTTTTGCAGGAGCCATTGGTCCTCTTTGGCGTTAGGATGTAAATTCATAGCTTTTCTTGCATACTGACTGACATATCTACTGTCACTTAACATTCTGTGATGATAAAGATGCGCAAGGAATGTGTAAATCCTTCCATCCATCCTGCTCGGATGACTCTCATCATAATCATCTTTTATATCAAGCAGAAACTCCTTTGTATTGTTAAACACTTCGTCTGTTAGCTCGCTTTCATAATCAAGCATATTTTCAATGCGGTGCAACTTCTGCTCTACAGACAAATCAAAAAGTTCATCAATTGTAACACCGAAGAATTCGGATATTGACGGGAGCAGTGATATGTCCGGAGCACACACATTGTTCTCCCATTTAGATATAGACTGACTGCTCACTCCGAGTGCATCTGCAAGCGCCTCCTGTGTTGTGCTGGATTTCAGGCGAAGCGCCTTAATCTTGTTTCCAATATTCATTTTCGCGTTCTCCTTGTGTGATTTTTGAAGAAACGAAGCTTCATTTCAGTTCTTACATGAACAATTGTAGAGTATTGTACTGTTACGCACAATGACGCAGTTTTCAAGTATATACAACCGGAGGTTGGAGGTAAGATTTTTCCAAATCCAATCGGAAAATGCATAATAAAATAATTGGAATACGATTCAAGACATTAAAACATATCACTCGAAATAATATTTTTTCAAAAAATGTAACCATGCTATGATTAATGTCGCTATATAAGGTGAAGGCCTTAAAAAGAAAGAGAGGATCATCTTCATGGATGACTCACAGATTGTAGAGCTCTACTTATCAAGAGATGAATCAGCTATAACGCAGACATCTCAGAAATACGGAACCAAACTTAAAAGAATAGCCCAGAACGTACTATCAGATGCAGAAACTTCCAAGGAATGCGAAAACGATGCATACCTCCAGACTTGGAATCTGATACCGCCCAACGAGCCAAGGACGTATCTTTTTTCATTTGTCGGAAAGATTGTCAGGCATCTAGCTATAGACAGGCTTCGTCATGAGAACAGGCAAAAGAGATCTGCCCTGTACTGCGAGCTTACTGACGAGATGCAGGAGTGTATCCCGGGAAGCGCTGATGTTTCACAGGAATTTGATGCAAAAGAGCTTTCTGAGTACATAAACCGTTTCCTTGATTCATGCTCTGAGGAGCAGCAGAACATTTTTGTCAGAAGATACTGGTACTTTGATTCCGTAACTGAGATATGTGTAAAATACTCTCTTCCCCAGAGTAAAGTAAAGACCATGCTTTTCAGGATGAGGGAAAAACTTAAGAAGCATCTCGCAGACGGAGGATTCACTGTATGAACGAACATGATCTATTAGATGCCATCGGCGGCATTAATCCCAAGTACATAAAAAACGCTGACAAAGCAGTTTCAAAGCATAGTAAAATAGCACGTTTTCGTAGTTACTATCTTGCAGCTGCAGGTCTTTTACTCCTGGTTGTAGCTGGAATAGTAATCAGAAACAATCATGTGGCACCAGCCTATGAATCTATGGATGAAACGGAAGAAGTAACAATTGATGGCGCCATACCGGAAGGAATCGAAGGAGAAGTTCCAGATGTATCCGAGGGTTCTCCTATGCTGACAGAAGGATCCCCTGAAGCATCCGAAGAAACAGATGGCATTGAGGTCACAGAGGGAAGCGAAGCGGTCGCTACAGAAGAATCCTTAGCAACTGAGTCTGCTGATTCCGACTATCCGGCAATGGTCATGTACGATGGGGCAGTCTATAAAGATTCGGGTGAAGAATTTATCGGCGAAATCTTAGAAGACGGCTTACTCCAGGTTTCATCATACACTGATGGCGAACCTTCAGAAAATGGCCAGCAGAACTTTGACAGGTCATCAGAGACAAAATTCTTTGTACTTAATGAGGATGCCATAGTTGTACGCATCGATCCAAATGAGGGAATCTGGAGAATATTCTTAAAGCAGTAATAACAATGGAGGACATTATGAAAAAGAGAATAATATCAGCTATACTGTCAATATTAGTAGTTACCTGTATCATTTCAGGCTGTGGCTATACTGAAACACAGGGCAGTACGCAGGTTGTTTCTCAGGAAGACGGAATCTCTGCTTCTGACGAAAACACTACCGATGCCACAAACACCCCTATTTCAGAAATACCAGAAGTGGATATCAACATGGATTTTAACAGCTCACTCATAGATTTTATTGAAAAATACGGCTTTTCTGACAAGAACTACATGATATCACCCACCTCGTTCAGAGCAGCTCTGGCACTTGCTGTTGCAGGCGCTGATAACGAGACCAAAGATGAGCTTCTGAAGGCAATGGGATTTAACTCCATGGATGAACTGATTTCATGGTACGAAGGTGTAACCGCCTCAGTGGGTTCCTATAATGAATGGTTAAAGACTGCCCAGGATGAATTTAATGAATACCGGGATTACTACGGCGATGATGCCCAGGCTCCGGATGGTGCTTTTGACCTGGAAAACTCCATCTGGAGAAACACAAAGTCCAGCGGCGAGCTTTCCAAAAAGTACATAGAATATGTGAAAGAAACCTTTGGTGCAACCGCTGAAAATGTCTCTGAAAAAAAGATCACAGATACAGTAAACAGTTGGATCAACGATAATACTAATGGTCTTATCCCATCCATCAGCAACGACCTGTCCTATGCAGATCTTATCCTCGTAAACACTCTATATCTCCGCACATCATGGGTAAATGACTTCTTTGAGCCTGCCACTCAGGAAGGTGATTTCAAGACACTTTCCGGAGAAACAGTAAAAAAGAATTTCATGAGTCAGCAGGACAAATTCAGATATTATGAAGACGAAAATGGCAAGTTTGTTGTCCTTCCCATGAATGGCGGAATAAACGCTGTGTTTATCCTGGGAGAAGTAGACGATGTAGCCAGCAAGATAGCCAATGCATCCGTTGAAGAAGTCGCTGTTAAACTTCCCAAGTTTGAATCAGAGACGTCCTTTTCAGAGAACCAGCTCATCGATTTCTGTGTAGCCCGTGGTGCAGAGCAGGCCTTCACTCAAGACGCAGACTTCTCACTCATGAGCGATGAGATGCAGCTCTTTATCTCTGACATTATACAGAAAACCAAGATCAAGGTCGATGAGAAAGGAATCGAAGCTGCCGCTGCCACAGCAGTCATAATGACTGAAGGTTGTGCCCTGGAAGAGCCCGAAGTAAAAGAGTTCATCGCAGATGAACCATTTAAGTACATGATTCTTACAGACAGCGAGACTCCGGAGCTTCTCTTTTATGGACAGCTTGTTGAATAAATATATTAAGGCTGAGCTTTTCAGATGGCTCAGCCTTATTTTTCAAAATTATATTGACTAAATCGGTTACAGCCAATTTAGTAATTTCATCAGTTCTGAAATGTTTTTTGAAGAGCCATTATTGTTTAACTCAAGTTGCAATTGCTGCTGATACCAGCCTTTAAAGTCAATCTTAGTAGTTTCTGTAGCATTAGGAGTTCGATAACGCATATATACATGAGCCAAAACTATCTGTGGTGCAGCATTTTCTATCTTTCCTTCATTTTGCAAATGATATAGTTTTACGGAGAGATCCGTGATATTGCACGATGAGGAATCGACTGCATCTGCATCTACAATCCTTTCCTCCGTTCTTCCATCATCGTATCTAAGCTTTACAGTGTATTCAGAATCTGTCTCATTATGCTTATAAACTTCTGCACTATATCCAAATTGACCATCGTGCCAATGCCATAATGGCTTGTCAGCATACACCTTAGTCTGCGATTCTCCAACGCTCATGGTCCCTTCCGCTGTATTAAACTTATTCTGCACAATATCAGCAAACGAAGTTGAAACCTGTACTTCATCTGTGCTTGTTTTCTTAGCGTAATTACTGTTAATTAATCCGTAGTTTCCTATTCCGATTACATTCATAAACTATCCTTTCAAGCGAATAACCTGATTACTACTGCAACGCGTCCCAGATACTCTGCTTACATTTACGCTCCTACAGAAAATGTGGGCATGCTGTCATATACTTCTCTAAGTGGACTCCAGTTCTTAAGGTCAAAACCTTCGCCCTCATCATCTTCCGCATCAGAAAAGACGTCTCCGCTTTCTTTTCCCTCTTTATCTCCCTCTTCAACTGTATTCGGGAGTTTCTCATAAGCACCTGATTTATGAAATTCTGTCGAAATACGATTGACAGCCGCAAAGATGTACTCCCTGTCAGGATCATTTTTTGATATGCCACTTAGGGCAGAAGATATAATCTGGTCAGCCTCTTCCTTGCTCTTTGCATGCTTTAACTGTTCTTCTACAGCTTCTGCCATTCTTTGTACCCTCAGGGCATGTGCATACATTATTGGATTGGTCCTTCTTAAATAGTCCATCTCCTTCTGTGAAAGCTTTTTGCCGGACTGGAGCTTGGCAGTTATCTGAGCATCCATTCTGGAACGGTCTTCTTCAGACATCTTTTCTACGTCATTTCTGCTTTCTAAAATATACTGAGCCAGTTCTTTTGCTGTCGAGATCTTTTTGGGCTCTTCGTTCTTAAGATTAAGACAAATATTCATAGGACTTCTCCGCACATTAGTGATAAAAAGTATTATCAAAAGAAAAAGCGCATTTTTCAACAAAACTCAATCCATTGAAAAACACGCTTCCATCGCTATTTGTTATATCGACTAATTCTATGATCAACTTAACTATCCATATGGTATTTTCTTTCCAGCCATCATCCACATACTTGTACATGAATAATAATGGCAAAAGAATTTCTCATATCTGACTGTCTATAGCACTTCCTTTTACATCACTTGAAAGCAGACTCAGCTTATTGAGAATATTTGTAATCTCTGTATTCACTGCATTCTGAGTATCCTCTATTGATGTTCCATCAGAGATAATTGTCTTCTGAACGCCTTCGGCATCCACACGGTTAGCCTCAGCCCGCTCTCTTCGTGCTACTGCACGTTTTGCATCAGCGCTGGTCCCCTGAGACTCTGCAGCATGCTCTTTGATATTCTCAATCATCTCCTGCTGCATGGCTTCTTTTTCAAGCTTCTTTGCTTCTTCCTTCTTCTCTTCTTTCTTTTTCTCTGCAGCTTCTTTTGCTTCTTCCTCGCGCTCTTTCTGTTCTTCATCAACATGATCGACTGCTTCCTGTGTCAAAAGAGCTATAGTCTCACCATTAGAAGCTTCCATTATTTCTTCTGCTGCTTCCTGGGCATTGAGCATATCCTGGGATTTGTTCCGTTCCGATTTCATGTCCGAGTATCCCTGAACATTGGCTGCCTGTAATGATTTTGCTCTGTCTATATCCAACGAGTTCTGCTGGTTCTTCGAAACATAGTATAGAGCCTTCTGCTGATATTCAGACATACTGCTCATTTCTTCTTCAGAAAGCCCTTCCTTAGAATAATTCGCCTTAAAAGCCAGTCTCGTAAGGTCCTGATTTTCCTTGCTATCGGGATCAATGCCATATTCTTCCTGAAGTTCTTTCAGCTTAGCATCATTCTCTATCGTATTAGCGGTTTTTTCGTTGATTTCGTCCTGCAGTCTCTTTATCTCATCCTTGATGGACTGCATCTGGGCATCAAGCTTCTTTTCTCCGCCAAATGCATCAGACACTACTTTAAGAGCCTGCTTTTTTGCAAGGCCCTGACGCTGCTGGATAAGGCTTTCGCCTTTCAGATTAGCACCGGATATTGAGGATAAATTCCCACTCTTCTGACCAGCCTTAGCGGCACCTGCTACAGATGATTCATTATTCTGATTTTGAAATGGATTAATCTGCACATCCAGATTTTGCTGTATTTTCATGCTATACCTCCATCAGACTGAAACATCAATTGAAGGGCCATCTGAAGCCGGTGCGGGTGACATCGCCGGCATGGATACATTTGCCATCTGCGAAACAGGACTGCTAACTGATACAGGAACCGATTGTCCACCGCCCATACCGGGTGTCCTGCCTGCCTTTCCTAGCTCATGCTTGATCATATCCTTAAGATATTCCATATTTGCTTTTGCAATAGCTTTGTTTTCCGAAGCCCTGTGCTTCCGCTTAAGGTCCTCAAAGTCCTCTTTACTCATATGAGGATCAACGACTTCCATGTTCTCTAGCATCTCCATGGCTTCTTCAAGTTCTTTAAGCTCTTCCTCGCCAAATTCGGAGATCATCTTGTTGAGGTCAGCCATCATTTCATCCGAAACAGCTGCTCCGCTCTCTTCTAGCTGAGCCAGTGCTTCTTCCAGCATTTCCTCACGCTCATCAAAGATCTCATCTTCTTTCTCAGTGATTTTTTCTTCTTCTGCCTGTGTTATTGCACTCTGGATGCCCTGCGTGGCATCTTCCTGTTTATCAAAGCGTTCATCCATCTTCTGAGTACGGGCTACCATTTCCTCCAACTCCAGATGATGTTTCTTTTTCCTTGCTACCATTTCCATGCGCTTTGCATGGGTCAGTGCCAGCTGCAGCTCTTCCGGATCACCATCCCCCGCAGAAATCTTTCTCTTTATCTGCGACACAGCTCTTTTTGCTGCCAGTACTGCCTGTCCGGCACTGTTTGATGTCTTGGCGCTCTGGATCTTGGATGCGACTTCCTTATAATTGTAATTCGAAGTAGCCGCTGTCTCTTCTTCTGCTGCATCAGGAGAACCGGACGCCTCCAGGAAATCATTTACTTTTTTATTATTCTGATTCTGCGAAGAATCCTGCTTCAGCGTGCGGATCATCTGGCGCATCTGCTGTGATAATCCATTTCTGTCATCAGCAGCTCTGTCTGTTATCTTGTCAAAACTTGAAGCCATCGGATTTGCGGGTGCTTTCCCCATGACTGTATTCTTCATGGCTCCGCCCTGCTGCTGGGCATAGAGATTCCCCTGGGCATTCTTCATGTACGGTGAATAATATAGGTTATTCGTATTAAATGAAATATTCATACCGCACCCCGCTTCTTACCATCAGCCTCTGAAATCTATCTTTGTTCCTACCATTTTCTCTGATTCTGTCATAACCTTTTCGGATGCATTATTGTATGAGTATGTCTGTACCTTGGAAAGAAGATCATCAAGAGAATCCGCTTCGAATGTTACATATTCCTCATTATCTGTGATCTCAGTTTCTTCTTTATCAGTATCTGTTTTCTCTGCCTTTTTGTCCCTGGCTTTCTGTATCCGCTCTTCCTGAGCTTTCTTCTCTGCTTTCTTCTTTTCCTGCAGTTTTGCAGCCTTTTTCTCTGCCACTTTCTTCTCCGTGCGCTTCTTCTGAAGGTCAGAAGTCTTATTTACTGTAGCAAAGAAATTCTCTTTTCCATTGGAATCAACACTCATTCCAAAGTTCTTTACACTGGCACCGCTGCTTGTGAGCCCCATCTTGGCCTGCATCATCTTAGCCTGGGACGTGGCAATGATCCCTTCATATTTCTTGCGGAAGTTCTCATCTGTTGCCATCCGCTCCAGTTTTTCTTCATCAATAAGGACAACCATCTTGTTGGCATTGCCATAGGACGCAGCATTCTGCTGAACCTGCGCCTTCATGTCTTTA
>JAEEGH010023804.1_pt1 | contig 12420 bp, 4 predicted proteins | sample 9134181 | NCBI WGS metagenome assembly JAEEGH01 (sample SAMN16246544, study PRJNA631951) | gut metagenome | biome: gut microbiome; feature: rumen; material: DP-attached | host: Bos | place: Iran: Karaj | collected 2018-10
CCCCATGTACGTTGAAGTCTTTTGATTTATAATCGAAACCTACTGTCCAACGGTTACGCTTATAGTTGTCGCCATCATGAATATCGGGGTTATAAGGTGAGTTGGCGATGGCATGCCCTCTTCCTATTTGTCCTGTGGCAACGAGGTTGAGTCCTTTCACGGGACGGTACTCCAGTCGTCCGATGAAGTCCTTTTCCTTGTTACCGTCTTTCTTGTTGATACCCTGTCCGTTCATCACCTGAGCCTCATAGCGGAACTTACCATCGTTAGTCTCTCCGAAGATGGCAAGACCGAGGTCACGACCATACTGCACACCCATGAGCGGGTCACTGCCGCAACCTGTCAGATAGGTCACGCCTTCTGAGTAGACATCAATAGCCTCCATAGCAGTAGGGGATAGGGGATTCTCGAGCGAGACACCGTTCTTAAACTGTCCAAGGCGAACGGTCAAAGCCTTGTTGTTGGTAAAGCGATAGTCGGTGTAGTATTCCTGTACGACGCTCGAGAAGTCGTGCATAAACAGGAACGACCACCTGTCAGTGATTTGGGCATCTACCCAGAAGAGCGTACGTTTGAGTTCAAAGGTTCCTTTGTCCTCACCATTCTGATGCGTGTAGTTGAAGCCTCCTTGTGCATAACCGTGGAGTGAGACACGGTCGGCGATGTCCTTCAACCACGCCAGTTCTGTTTTTTTCTTCCCCTGCTCCTGTTCGGGTTCAGCAGAGGACGATGATTGTCCCATTGCCGCTGTGCTGCTGAAGGCAGCGAGTGCGACGGCTAATAAAGCCTCCTTAAAGAATTGTTTTCTCATATTGTTAAATTTTAAATGGTTTTCGGTATTCCGGCATCCCGCCCTATTGATATTTCCTAATCCTGACATCAATGCCGCTGCCGCCTAAGAGCATGGTGGCCTTGCGGATGGGCGTGTCGCTATAGTGATAGGGGAACAGCACCTTCGGGCGGATAGTCTTGGCTGCCTTCACCAACTGCTCGACAGTCATCGTATAGGGTTGATTACAGGGCAGGAAAGCGATGTCTATATCCTTGATATTCTCCATCTCAGGGATATCCTCCGTATCACCTGCCACATAGATGCGCAGATCCTCGATGGTGAGGATATAGCCGTTGTCGCGTCCCTTCGGATGGAACTTCATGTGATCCGGTGTGGTGTTATAGGCAGGCACTGCCTCCACGGTGATGTTGTCACAAACCTCCGCTTTGTCGCCATTCTTCATCACATAACCGCTACCCCAGTTCTCATAGACATTAGGGTTGACATAGATGACGGTGTAGTTCCTCTTCAACTCCGTCAGAGCCATTGAGTCGAAATGATCCTGATGCTCATGGGTCACGAAGATATAGTTAGCCTTGGGGAAGGTGGTATAGTCGGTATACGGCTTCACGTTGATGACGGGATCGAAGTAGATGACCTTTCCGTCGTACTCCATCATGATACTGGCGTGTTTGATACACGTAATCTTCACGGTCTTTCCTGACTTCGTCTGAAAGACATCGGTCTCACGGGGCTGTGCCCAGCAGGTTACTGTAAGACACAAGGACAGTAATAATAAACTAAGTTTTTTCATACTTATTGGTTTGTTTATGATACAAATTGGTGCAAAGGTACAAAAAAATGGCAGAGAGCCAAAAGTTCTCTGCCATTTTTTTTGTATTGTGGTGTTTACTTCATCATGATCTTGCGGGTAGTACCGTCGCTCATTTTGACGATATTAAGACCGTGTTGTAGTTGTTGCAGGCGCTTGCCGTCGATGGAATAGATAGCCACAACCTGGGAAGTGGCAGTACTTATTGCAGTATCGATACCTGTTGCGCTGACACTGATGGCATCCGATGCAGCACTCAGTCCGCCCATCTCGTTGGCAGCACGTACACTATACTGACCGTCAGTGGTCACCGTATAGGTAGGCTCAGTGGTGAAGTCTATGATGTCGCCATCCTTGCAGACCGCCCATAGCATCGCATAGTCACTGTTGTCCCATGTTAGCGTGTTACCCTCAGCCTTCACATGAGCAGGAACGGGTGCCTGTTCAGTAGCGAGTGTAGGTTGCCATTCTCCGAGAGCATTGGACATGTTACCGATTTCTGTAGCCTCCTCAGGAGTCAGTATGGGATTGTTGGGAGTACCGTTGATCATCGTGGCACGTCCGCTCAGGTCGATAGCCACACCGTTGGCATTTGTCGAGTTGTACTCAGCAAAGCGTGTAGGACCGTTGTTCCAGTCATGCCATCCTGCCACAGCAGGTTTCACCTCCATGGTGGTATTGATGAAATAAGTCTCGGCAGCGGCTGTCCATGCACGCCCTAAATAGTAGGTGCCGTCCACGTCAGTCTCACCAGTAATAGCGCAGTCCTTGAAGACGTAGCCGTATTTCTGGTTGTCACGGGGAGCCACCACATAACCGCCCTTCTCTGCCATGATGACATTCACCTTGTTGAAATAGGCGTCACCAGAGCCGCAGATGAAGTCGGTACGTCCGCGGATGACACCGTCCTCGAAGTAATAGAGCCCTTGACTATTGTTAGAAATATAGGTATCCTGGTATGCCCAGAGGTTGGTATTCTTACAGATGGTCTTGGTGCCACGGTCGTTGAGTGAGATGTTACGTCCTCTGTTGTCATCGATGCCACTCTTGATGGTCACATCCTGGAAGTAGGTGCCGCTGACACCGCTTTGAATCTGCAGCACATCGCTATATCCGATGCGCTCATAGATACTGACGGTCTGTCCGAGACTGTTCGTATAGGTCTCTTCACCAATCGTATTGGTGATAATGGTAGCGTCACGGTCTTCACCGATAAACGAGATATTGGAGGCCTTGATATAGGTAATCGGACTGTAGAATGTCGTCTGAGCGGGGTCTTCAGCTTTGAAGGTCTCCGTCGTGCTCTGTGGCAACTGGTAGGTACCCTTCTTCAGGAAGATACGATAGCGGGTGGTCTTGTCACTACGGCTGTTAGCGGCATTGATGGCCTCTACCAGTTCGTCGGTGGTCGCAACGACTTTGTCGTAAGTCGCTTTTCCTACGGTAGGACGATCCATCACGATAAAGGAAATCTGGACAGGCTCGGTAGCTTTGTTGCCAGACTTGTCTTGTACGAAGTTGGCAGGCATCAGGAAGGTATACTGCGTATTGTATTCCAAGGCACTATAGTCAAAGCTGACTGACCGACTACTCCAGACGGGAGTCAAGGCTACTCCGTTCAGTGTTGCTGCTGCAGCACCCTCAACAGCCTCGATACGCTCATCATAGGAAATGGTAATCTTACCTGTGGCGCTTACACCGGTAGCACCCGTTGCGGGAACGGTTCCTGTTACCACGGGCGCTTTATCGTCAGCTTCAACGACAGCCTCCCCCAAGATATAGACGTTACCCACCTGACTCTCGGAATTGGTAGCATAGGCGAGTCCTTCTGCAGAGGTTCCTGCATTGTACTCGTACTTATCAGACAACAGTTCATCGCCTGTTCCCATGATGCGAACATATACAGTCTCCTTGCCAATAGCATCGGCAGGCAGTACGAAGTTCAGCGGCGTCAGCGTATTAGCGGTAACGGTCCAGGGCTCACCCAGAGCGGTAAACGTAGTACCGTCGGTAGAGTAGGAGGCTTTCCAGTTTTTCGTGGCAGCATTCTTGGCTGCCATGTCAGCGGTAAAGGTAACAGCTGTGAAGCCAACGGTAGAGAACTGATACTGCCAAGCCACGTCAGCAGGATTGTAACCATTGGTAAAGACACCGCTCAGGGTGGTGAGCACACCACTGTTGGCACGGTTGCGGACAACGGGGTTAGCGTTTGTCCCTACCACCTGTGAGCCATCGCTCTGCTTGACGACAGATACCTTGGCATTGCGGTTGGCATCCCAGACCTCATCGGCAGCAAAGGGATAGGTCTGAGTGGCATAGGCTGATGTCTTGCTGGCATCGAAGACAGCGATAAAGTCCTGCACTTCGTAGTTAGCCACCAGCGTCATGTCGCTGTTGACCGTCAGTTCGCGCTCCTTGGAAGCACCGGCATTCTCGTTCTCGTCCGTCCAGCTCAGGAACTTCAATATCTTACTCTCATTGGCAGTAGCCGTAATCTTGGTACCTGCCTCATACTTGCCATTGTGTTCGTTGGGAGTCAGGGTGATACTGCCCATGTCACGCTCGGCATCATTGGTCACCTTGGTCTTCACCGTATAGACGGGGACAGCCTCGAAGACAGCCTTCATGGTCTTGTCGGCATCCATCGTGATCGTCGTCTCGGCATCCGTGCTGACCTGAGCACCTGTGGCATCCTGCCATTCCTTAAACTGATAACCGAAGTTCTTGGTGGCTTTCAGCGTCACCTGCGTACCTTCCTTATACTGTTCCAAGTCAGGGTCACGAGAGATGGAACCTGCCTCGGCAGTGGGTAATACCTGTGTGTTCAGGGTGTATTTGGTCACCTGTGCGGCAGCACCTACCAGGGTGCCCTCGATGACGAGGTTGCCAATACCGGCAGAGCGGGTTCCTTGTACGTTCAGGAACGAGAACTTCAACTTCAACGGTTTGTCGGCAGTAGCGGTAATGCCGCTCAGTTCCTCGCTAAACGAGGAGGGGTCGACAAGCGGATTCGTCTTACTGCGGTTCAGTTCAACATTGTCCTTCAGGGTCTGCTTGGTCTCACCTGCCTCTACGGAGAAGGTGAGGTGGGGATTACCTGAGTTGAACTTACCCGCCAGGAAACTGACCTTTGAGGGTACGAAGGAGAAACCGTCCTCAGGAGTCAGCGTCAGACTGATGGTACAGTCATCGTCGGCAACCGTCGACAGGGTCTCTGTGGTGGCGGCATTGTATCTTAACTGCATCATCTTGGTATTGCCGGTAGCCCCTTGGAAGGTAGTGCCCTCGATGACTACTTTCTCGTTCGTACCGTCGTATGCCCATTTCTTACCGGCGAAGCCGGCATTGAGTTCATTGGGATTCATCACGGCATCATCATTGTTCTCATTCAGTCCGCCCTTGTCGAGTACATAGGTAATCGTGCCGGGGATATTCACACCAGCGGCATCCTTCGACTGGCCGTCCACCTCAACATCGGAGATACAGAGCCACTTGCCCGTAGCGTCACTGGTGTACCAGGGATAGACACGGATCTGCAGTTGGTCGCCCTCCTCCAGTTTGATGACAGGTGTGATGTTCACCTCGTTCATCACACCGCTTGCCATGGAGGCAGGCGAATAGAAACCAGTACGGTTGACAAAACCGTCTGTGGAGTAGTAGACATGGCACATCATACCATTACCGCCATGACCACCCACCTTCATGGCGATGTGGTTGATGTCGAGTTTCTTGCCGTCAGGAGCAGTGACTGTGAACTGCACATACTGGTTAGGCGACTCGTCGATGAGTTTGGACCAGGTTCCGCCTTCTCCTGTGCTGACCATGATACCCTTCTGTCCGTTATTGCCATATTTCACCAGTCCCTCAACTTTGGCGGCAGCGCCGGTGGCACTGCCCTCTACCACAGCGTTGTCATTGCTGGTCAGGGGCCACTTCACAGTGAAGGGATCACCACCGCCCAGTTCGATGGCATTCATGGTAATGGTGGCAACGGCAGACTTACTGTCCAGCGTAGCAGTCACCGTACCACTGAACTGCCCGACTGCCGTGGCAGCCACCTTGGCATAGAAGGTCTTGATAACCGTTCCGCTCTCGTAGTTGACGGAGAACGAGCTCTGCCAGTTCTGCTTGTCGACAGACAGTTGGATGCCCTCAGAGGCAGTGAGGGTGATTGTTCCAGTGCTGGGCTCCAGTCCCAGTCCCGTGAGTGTCAACTCCTTCGTACCAGACTGTCCGACATAGACATCGCCCATATCGGCAACAGAGGGGGTCACCGACAGGTCGGTGGGTATCTCGATGGCATCCGTCAGGATACCTTTCTCCTTCAGCAACTGGGCACACAGACGGGCAGCCATCAGGCCACCCGTCAGGTTATAGTGTGTGTTATCCCCGGCACAGAAGAGTGCGTCATGACACTTGGCAGAGCCGTAGCTCTCGTAGAGGTCCTTGGTGGCTGTCGTCATGTCGATGAAGGTGACCCCCTCGGCAGCAGCCAGTTGTTCCATCTGGTAGCGGTAATCCATCGTGTGGTCATCGGCAGGAACACTCAGGTTCGTCTTCAGCTCACCGTTGACAATGGCATCGTATTTGTCACCTAAGTCGTGGCGACCGTTGCGGCGGATGGTCTCACCGTTGAAATAGCAACGGCATACGGGGGCTACGAGGATAGGAGTGGCTCCTTTCTCCTTCACGGCATCGACAAGTTGTTTCAGACACGCCTTATAGGTCGTCGTTGGTGTCGTACCGCGACCGTCGCTCTTCACGGCGGCAGCATTGGTGGCATCGCCCTTGTCGGTATAGTACGCCTGTAGTTCCAGGTTGTCCACGCCATTGTACATCTGGTCGTTGTGGGCAAACTGGATGATCACGTAGTCACCTGCCTGTACGTTGTTCTTGGCGTTCTGCCACAGTTCGTTGTAGCCGCTGCGCGAGTCTCGCCCGCCCTTCGCATAGTTGACGGACTCCCACCCGTTGGTGAGGAAGTTGCCGAAGTACATACCCCAGCCACGCTTCGTCTCGGTATTCTCGTCGTAGTTGGCCATGGTGGAGTCACCAATGGTGTGTACCTTCTTGGCTGCCTGCAAGTTGCCCAGCATGAGGAATGCCGCAACCAGAAGCATCAATCGAATCAGTTTTTGTTTCATAGATGTTTTTGTTTTTAAGTAAATATTGGAATCTGGGTGCAAAGGTACACCATAAAGGATGACAAGGTGGGGTAACTTTGCGTCAAAGAGGTATGAAAAATGCGTCAGATGCTTATTCTGACGCATTTTTCCACTCCGTAGGCGACTGTCCCGTACTCTGCTTAAAACAACGACTGAAATACTTGGGGTCCGTGAATCCGCAGGCGTATGCTACTTCTGCCACTGTCTTGTTACTATTGCGAAGCAACTGGCATGCCCGTTTGATGCGTGCCTCACGCAGCAGGTCCTGTGGCGTGATACCCATCGCCTGTTTTAACTTACGCTGGAGACCGCTACGACTGGTGGCGGCAGCCGATGCCATGTCGCCCACGCCGATATCACCGTTCGATATATTCTCCTCAATAAAGGTCATCACACGTTCCAGCATGGGATCGTTGGCTGTTGGCGATTGGCTATTGGCTGTGGACTCTTGGCTATGGTCTTCTTCCAGCAATGCCAGATACTTCTCTAGGGTTTCGTGTTGTTGGCGTTTGATACGCCTTATATATAACAAGGTGTAAACTACCGCAGCCACCACACCAATGACGAGCAGCAGGATGAGCAGTTGACCATACCATGCCTCCCAGAACGTAGGTTTGACGATGACGGTGATGCTCCGTATGTTGTCTTGCCATTCACCGTCGGCATTCGTAGAGCGGATCTCCAACAGATAGGTGCCTGGCTCCATATCGAGCAGCGTTGCCGTGCGGTCATGTCCGATATAGTTCCACTGGTCGTCTGTCGACAGGCGGAAGGCGTAGTTGATGCGTTCGGAGGCACTGTAGTCGAGGGCTGCAAAGCGTACTGTCAGGTTGCGCTCCTGTGGTTGGAGTATCAGTGTGTCGAGTGACTCTGCTCCCCAGGTACTCCTTACCTCAGCCTTCTTACCTCTTACCTCTATCTGTGTCAGCACCACCCGGGGCTTCATCGTATGGACGGTCATCTGCTGGAGGGTCGTGATAAAGGCGCCGTCCATCAGTCCGAAGAGCCAGTGGTTGTTGCTGAGTGCCAGGGGATGCGCCTCACTGAAGCGGTAGTCGCTGTTGAAGAAATGGGCATCCAGCACACGTCCCTGCAAGGTGGAGTCTAACAACGTGACATGATGGCTGCCTACGGCGATCAACCCTCCTTCTTTAATCGTTGCGAGAGACTGTATGACATCAGAGGTGAGGGGGGAGAGATGGGAGGACAGGTGACGGAAGGAGAGCTTCTCTGCCAACAGGTCCGTACCTTCAATCAGGTTGACGCCGCCACTCTCCGTACCGACGAAATACCTGCCTTGCCGGTCCTCTGTCACATCCATGGTAGCACTGCAGCTCAGACTGTTCTTACGGTCCGGCTCGCGCTGATGACACAGGAAGCGCATCTTGTCGGCATCACGCTCCATCTTTGCCACTACCAGTCCATTGCCTGTCGCCACCATCATGATGTCGTTTTGGGTAAAGAAGAGGTATCGGCACCGGGCGTTGCTGTCTTTCGGATAGTGCTTGGGGATGAGGAACAGGGGTTTATCCGTCTTCTGCTGGGAGGTATAGAAGATGCCTCCACCCAGTGATGCCACCCACAGACGACCCCAGCGGTCTTCCTGGATATGGTAGATGTCCTGATGGGGCAGGTCGGTGAAATGGGCTATTTGGTACGTCTCGGCACCGATGGGCTGCAGACGGAAGAGTCCGTCGGGCTTCGTGCCCAGCCATAGGGTGCCATCCTTGTCCTCATACATGCAATAGACGGCGGCACCGAACGGGGTATAGCTCTGATGCACTCTGCCGTCAGGTCCTAGATAGCCCAGAAGGTGATGGTCCATACTGTTGTAGACACGTACCGCCTTGTCGTCCTTGGTGGCGATGAAGAAATGTCCCTTGCTGTCGGCAAACAGGCATTTCACCTCTGCACGGGGCGCTATGTCCAGTCGCTGGACAGGTTGTATCCTGGTACTGAACCGATAGATGCTGCCATAGTCTATCGCCCATAGGTTTCCCTGGTTGTCTGGTGCCACAAAGCTCAGTGTCTTAAAGGATACGGGCAAGGGGTAGACCGTCTCCTTGCCGTCGTGCAGGTAGGTCAGCACACCATCGCCCTGCACGGTCCATTGTGTCTGGTGACGGTCCGTCCATGTGTAGTGCTTCCCGTTGAGCAGCGAGCGACTCTGTCTGTAATCCCAGGTATACTCTTTCGTATGCTGCCGCTCTTGGTCGGTCAGGTCGCGGAAATGGTAGTTGCCAAGGTCGAAGATATAATATTCTGTATCTACCTGGCACAGGATGAGTCCGCCAGGCAGCAGGTTGATATTACGTATACGGTCTGTGGTCATGTGGCAGCCGTCACCCACCTGTGGCTTGAAGGTCTGGAACTCGTAGCCGTCATAGCGGCAGAGTCCGTTCCAGGTGGCAAACCACATGAAGCCCTGCTCGTCCTGCAACAGTTGGGTGAGATGGGAGGAGGGCACGCCGTCGTCCTCGTCATATTGGACGACATTACACAAGGGCTGGGCCGTTGTCGTCAGACACGCCAGCCATCCTATTATCACCGTCCATATCACGTTTTTTCTCATCACTTGCAGGTATATGATGGTGCGAAGTTACTAAATTGCTTTGTAATTCCATCATGTTTTGTTAAAAAGTAAACGTTTACGATGGATATTATGTGAAAAGAGTGTTGATAATGAATAATTTTTGGTACTTTTGCAAGCAGATAGAACTACTAAAAACGAATAGCAATGAAAAAACTTCTACTTTTAAGTGGACTGTTCCTGTTGTCACTGCATGTGATGGCAGATGGGACAGAGCCTGAGAAGATTGACGTGACGCAGTTGACGCAGATTACGTTCGACGGCGACAATGTGATCCTGCATTTCAAAGACGGGACGACGACCCAGACGAAGGACATGGAGACCATCGTCATTGACATGAGCAATGCGACGGCTATCGAGACGGTACGCCAGGTGGAGTCCCTGAAAGGCAAGGGTGTCTATAACCTGCGCGGTCAGTATGTAGGACAGGGTGTAGAGGGACTCCAGAAGGGTCTCTATATCGTGGACGGTAAAAAGGTTATTATTAAGTAAGGAAGGAGGAACAGACGATGAAAAGACTGACAAACATATTTACACTGCTCGTCCTGATGCTTGGAATGGGCATGAACGTCAACGCACAGACGTGGGACTTCGCTACCTTGAGTGCTAACGACCAGGAGAACCTGGAGGCTGATACTTCCGGTGACTGGGGTCATAACACCAGTTCCAACGACCGCTGGGGTAACAAGAAGAAGCATGAGAATGAACCTGTCAAGGCAAATGGTGTGGAGCTGGAATATACCAAGGGACTCCTGCTGACTTTCGGTTCCAGCACTGGTGAGGGTAACTTCCGTGCCGACATTAAGAACAGACGTGCCTGGATTGCTGCAGGCTCTATTACGATACCTGCTCTTACGAAAGGTTCAAGGGTAACAGTCAGCTATATGTCGTCGAGCAAGGATGTGGCTCGTGGCATCAGCGTTACCAACCTCACTCCCGACGAGGGCAGCAAGTTCGGTACCAACAACAAGGGTACTGCCAGTATTACGGATGCTGGTACAGTGACTGAGGATGGTGACGTGACACTCACGATGACTACTACTCAAGATGGCTCCAATGGTATGTATCTCTATCTGATCAAGGTGGAAGATGCCTCCGACGATGAGGAGGGTGGTGATGAGCCTGGTGGTGGTGACGATCCCGCACCTACGACGGACGACTACTCTACTTCTGCCAACTCGATGAAGAACCAGGCGCTGCTGACGCTGACGGACGGTACGACGAAGTATTATAACACGGAGTCGCTGAGCAGCATTGACTTCGACGGTGCCAAGGTAATCGTGATGCCTGCCAATACCAATGGCTATACCTTTGACGGCACGGTGGCTGGCATCTCCTTCAAGAAGGCTGAGTCCGGACAAGAGGGTGAGGTCATCAATATCGAGGGTAATGTGGAGATCACCGAGGCAAAGGGCTGGCTGGAGTCTGCCTATGTGAAGTTCAAGAAACTGGATGGTGCCAAGACATATAATGTCTATGTGAAAGGTGGACAGTATACTGACTGGATGAAGATCGACAGGGAACTGGTTCGTGACTATGGTACCTATGGTCGTGCCGATGTCGTGGGTCTGAAGGCTGCCAGCGACTATGCCATCAAGGTGGTTCCAGTGGATGAGACTGGCACCGAGAAGAAAGACAATGCCAATGAGGCTACGAATATCAATGTGAAGAACTACAGCCGTCAGGGCTTCGCCTTCATGAACAACTATACACCTGGTGCCTATAATGCTGACGGAACCCTGAAGAGTGGTGCCAAGGTGCTCTATATCACCAAGAATACGGCAAAGACGGTGACGACAACGGTGAAAACAGGTTCTAAAGACACGAATGTGACTGAGGTGACAGGTTTCCAGGCTATCCTTGACGCTTATCAGAAGGGATACGACACGACACCTATCGCCTTCCGCTTCATCGGAATGGTTTCCAAGGACGACCTCGACGCCATCAGCTCGTCAGAGGAGGGTATCCAGATCAAGGGAAAGAAGGCTGACGCAGAGATGCCTCTCACCATCGAGGGTATCGGTGACGACGGCTGTGTCAAGGGCTTCGGCTTCCTGGTACGTAACTCCAAGGGTGTGGAGTTCCGTAACATCGGTGTCATCCGTTGTATGGACGACGGTATCTCCATGGATACTGACAACTCCAACATCTGGGTTCACCATACGGATATCTTCTACGGCAAGAGCGGTTCTGGCGACCACGGCAAGGGCGATGGTGCCACGGACGTGAAGGCTGACTCTAAATATGTCACTGTATCGTATAACCGCTACTGGGATACGGGTAAGACCAATATGTTCGGTATGAAGAGCGAGAGCGGTCCTAACTATATCTCTTACGACCATAACTGGTTCGACCACTCTGACTCTCGTCATCCTCGTGTCCGTACGATGACGGTTCACGTCTGGAACAACTACTTCGACAATGTCGCCAAGTATGGCGTGGGTGCCACGACAGGTTCCAGCGTCTTCGTGGAGAACAACTACTTCCTGAAGACCAAGAAGCCTATCCTGACCGCTATGCAGGGAACGGATGCCAATGGCTCCAAGGCAACGGGTACGTTCTCTGGTGAGGACGGTGGTATGATCAAGGCTTATGGCAACTTCATCGACAAGACGGCTGCCCACTTCAGCTACCACACGCAGAACAACCCGATTTCCGGCAAGGGCTATGACGCCTACGAGACAACTACTCGTGAGGGGAAGGTTCCAGAGACGGAGAAGGCTGTGAAGGGTGGTGCGACCTATAACAACTTCGATACGAATGCATCGCTGATGTATGAGTATACTGTGGATGCTGCCGAGCAGGTGCCTGAGATTGTTACAGGCTACTATGGCGCTGGTCGTATGAACCATGGTGACATCTCCTACACCTTGCCTGCCAACGTAGGCAGTGACGATACGGACTCTGCCGTAGACACTGGTCTTGCCAACCTGATTGACAACTACAAGAGCAGTCTCGTAGGTATCTTCGGTGAAGAGAATGCCGGTGGTGGTGATCAGCCTGGTGGCGGTGACGAGCCTGGTGGCGGTGATGAACCTGGTGGTGGTGATCAGCCTGGTGG
>JAEEGH010023805.1_pt1 | contig 12420 bp, 6 predicted proteins | sample 9134181 | NCBI WGS metagenome assembly JAEEGH01 (sample SAMN16246544, study PRJNA631951) | gut metagenome | biome: gut microbiome; feature: rumen; material: DP-attached | host: Bos | place: Iran: Karaj | collected 2018-10
AGCCGGCATGTCCGTATGATGTGCTTCCCGAGGATTCCAGCCAGCTCTGACGATAAGATTATTCGGAGTCTGGCACTATTGTTTCTACGCTCTCGGGGAAGATGTCTTCGGGGTCTATCGCGGAAGAGCGGAGTATCGCTTTTCTCAGGCCCGTGCATCCTTCGAAGGCATCCGCTTCTATCTCCACCACCGATTCCGGGATGTCTATCTCTCCGAGGGAATGGCAGCCTCTGAACGCCGCCGAGTCGATGGTGACGAGTCCTTCGTTGAGTTTTACCGATTCCAGGGATGCACAGGATTCGAAGGCCATAGGGCCCAGGTATTCCAGGTTCTCCGGAAGCTCTATCTCCCTTATCCCCGAGCCCTTGAACGCCCTCTCGTTGATCCGCTCGACCGACGCGGGCATCCTCACGGTCCTCAGGGAAGAGCATCCTTCGAAGGCACCGAACTCGACGGTCTCCAGGTCCTCGGGCAGGACGACCTCCTCCAGGGAGGAGCATCCGCAGAACATCTCCCCCTTCAGGATCCTGTCCCTGAAGCGCACTCCGTGGCGGGCCTCCTCGTGGGCGATGGTGACCGAACGAAGCTCCCTGCAGTCTTTGAAAGCAGCGACATCGATGGATCTCACCGAAGCGGGGATGACGACCGAGGCGATCCTGCTGCCGCGGAAGGCATCCCTCCCGATCTCGACCACGGAATCGGGCATGGTGAATGCACCTTCGGTGCCGCCGGGCACGGATATGAGCACGGAGCGGGGACGGTTGTAGAGGACACCGTCCGCCGAGGAGTACACGGAGCTGAACGGGCTCACCTCTATCTCCTTCATGGAGGAGCATCCCGCGAAGGGATTGCCCGCCACACGGAGCACTTTCTCGGTGAGGGAAATCCTCACCAGCGATGAGCAGCCGAAGAACGCCCTCTCACCCACGGAACGGAGGACCGGCGAGGTCTCGAAGGATATCAGCGATGAGCATCCCTCGAAGCAGCTGTAGTCGATGACCTCCACGCATCCTCCGAGGACGACCCTCCTCAGTTTCACGCAGTCCTCGAAGGCGTATCCGCCTATGGACCTCAGGTGGCGCCCGAACCTGACCTTCTCCAACGACCTGCAGGAGCAGAAAGCGAGAGCATCGATGTGCTCCACCGAATCGGGGACGTCGATCTCCACCAGGTCCGAGGTATGGAAGGCCTCGGGGCCGATGGATGTAATGTTGCCTTCGAATGATACCCGGGTGAAGTCCTCGTAGTACCACGGGATGTCGAGCCTGTCCTTCTCCTCGTCGCGGAGGAAGGTCATGTCCCCCTTGCCGCGCAGATAGAGGGTGTCGTCACGGATCTCCCAAGAAATGTCCGCTCCTTCGAAGACAGGCTCCATGGAAGTCCCATCGTCCTCGCCGTAGAAGTATCTTCGCAGTCGCTATATGGACGATTTTTGCCATATTGCGACCAATCGATTTACGGATATGTTTGGATTTCGAACATATTCGTGCTTTGTTTATATAGAAAATACGATTGAATACAATGGATTAATTTTTCATCCGACCTTATTTATAAGTTTTGACTGATGGATGGATGATATAACCACATTTATATACTAGCGGAGGGATTACTAAAACAGTCAAACCGATTTGTTTTCCTCTGCCGGGGCGCCAACCCCGGCCCTCCAATGTTCACTCCTTGCCTTCGAGGCGCCTGTTCAGTCTCGCGAAACTGATGGCCCTGTCGTCATAGGGGCTGAACTCGTTCATGAGGAGTATGAGTTCGTCGAAGGTGTATCCGTTGTTGACGATGGAGCATTCCTTCTCGGTGCAGTGCTCCTTCTGTCTGATGGCCCACTCGAAGATCTTCTTCTCGTCCTCCTCCTTCAGGGGGATGGAGATACCGATTTTGTCAAGGTTGTTCCTGATAATCCTGAGGGAGCTCTCGCTGACCTCTAAAAGTTCGGGTTTCTTCGTAGACCACGATGCCATATTCTCTCCTCATATGGGGTAGGGCTTCGCTCACTAAAAAGAGTTCTCCGAACATGGTTCCCCTGGGGGCCGGAGCCCTCAGGAGACCCCGTTCTCCTCCAGGGCGAACACCGCTCCGACCCACTTCCGGCGGAGGTTCTTCTCGATCCTGCGGGTGACGTCGTGGCGGACGATCTCGCGGTATTCCGCCGCGAACTCGCGGAGCGCCTTCCTGTCGTCGGCCTTGACCGTGGAGATGCTGTCGATGGCCGCTATGCGGGACTCGTCGTCGGAGGTGCCGAGGCCGGCGTCCATGACGGAGCAGAACCTCTTCCACAGGGCGGTGACGAACAGCAGGGTGTTCTCCTCTGCCTGTATGTCGCGGCGGTTCTTCAGCTGCTTCTTGGAGCGTGCCATGCCTGCCACGGTGGCGTAGATGGGCTTGAGCCTCAGCAGTTCGAGGTAGTCGTCGTTGGTGGCGATCACCGGGTACTGCTTCTCGATCTCCTCCAGTGAGGAGTAGAGGTCGTCGAAGGCGTGCACGAGTATCTTGGAGGTATCGGGGGTGATGAGCTCGAGCTTGCAGTCGTACTTGGCGGAGGCGAAGATGTTGGTGTGGGTCTTGACGGCCTTGAACGAATCCGCCGCCAGGACCACCGACTTGCAGAAGTCGGATTCCGCCGAGATGGTCTCGTGCTTCATGATGGTCTTCATCACGGAGCGGGCGAGACCCGATTGTGCCAGCACGGTGTATCTGCCTATTCCGTTGACCAGCGCCCAGTCGGCCACGTTGATCAGCTTCTGCCTCTTCATGAGGATCTCGATGAGCTTCTTGCCCTCGAGGACGAATCCTCTCCTGAGGCAGATGTCGAAGAAGTCGAAGACGTACTTCATGTCGACGCTGCGGTTGACCCTGTCGCACAGGATGTCCTCCAGATCGGCCTCCAGGTTGGGTCTCCAGATCTTGGAGTCGAGCTTGTTGATGCTGTTGAGGGTCTCCCTGAGCTTGTCCAGGTCCCCGTCCTTGAGGTGGGCGGCAATCCTGTCGGAGAACAGGGCGGGGTCGCGGGTCCTGCGGGAGATCTTGTTCAGCCTGTCCAGGTCGCTGTCGGACATGTGCAGGTTGGCGGTGGCCGCCTGGATGCACTTCCTGATCTCCCATCCGTTGATCTTCTGCACCGCGATGACCTCACCGGTGCGGGTGCCCTCGAATCCCTTGACGGAGATCTCGCGCCTGGTGAACCAGTACTTGTAACCCACCGAGGGCTGCTCGATGACGACGGCGTCGCAGCCTATCTCCTCGGGCAGTCTGGCACTTACGGGATCCTGCACGTTCTTGAGGTTGCTTCCGTAGAGGAAGAGACCCTCCGGGGTCTGGAAGTCCTTGGGCAGGACGCATTGTGTCAGCCCCTCGGGAGGGACCGAGGTCCAGGTCTTCACCTCGAACTTGTTGGCGGGGTTGAACCTGAAGGTCTCCTTGTCCACGGCCTTGAGGATGTCGTCGCCGGTGAAGTCCTTGGAGAACGCCTCCATGTCGATTCCGGATGCGTCTGCGTTGACCTCGAAGCGGCCGGTGGGGATGTCGAAGTACAGGTAGACCGGCTGGGCGTACTTGAACGACTTCTCGCCCGCCTCGACGACTTTCCCTTCGGAGTCTTTCTTCTCGCGCTTGACCTTGGCGGGCTTCACCTCTGCGTTCTCGGAGAGCTTGAAGTATCCCTTGTGGGACCTGACGAAGCCGGTAAGCTCCTCGGGGTCGACGTGGGCGACGACCCTCATGGGGCGGAGCTCCTCCATGTCCCTGCCCTTCTCGAACCTGACGGTCCTCGAGGGGAAGAACAGCATCCTCTCGTCGACGGTGCCGTTCCTGTCGGTGACGAAGCCGGAGTCGTAGAAGGGCCTCGCCTCGGGCCTGATCTTGATCCTCTTGATGGAGGTGTTCTTGCTGAGCCCCTCGGTCTCCACGCGGACCATGTTCCTCTCCTCCAGCTGCCTGATTTCGCCGATGATGAAGGGGAGCAGGTCGAGGGACACGGAGAAGATGCTCAGCACGTCGGAGATCTTCAGGTCGGCGGAGGTCTCCTCGCCGTAACCGATCATCTTCAGGAGCATGTACTCCAGTCCGGACGCCCTCTTCTTCTCGAGGTAGTCCGCCGTGAAGGAGAACCTGGTGGCGGTCATGGGCAGGGTGATCCTGACGTCCTCGTTCATTCCTCCACCTCCATTACGTCGTCGGAGGTGAGATACCCTCCGCTCTCCTTCACGCGGTCGATGATCTCCTTGTACACGGGGCGGGGATCGCCCTGTCCGTCGAGGTCGATCTCCTCCTGCTCCAGGGATTCCGCGTTGCCCACCAGCACCAGGAGCCTCCTGGCACGGCTCATGGCAACGTTGATCCTCCTGAAGTCGGAGATGAAGGTGGATCTGCCGGTCCTGACGAGGGAGAGGATGATGATGTCCCTCTCGTCTCCCTGGAAATCGTCCACGGACTTGACGGCGAACTTCTCCTCGCCGAAACTCCTGAACTTGGATGGGATGCCGCGCTTGCGCAGCCTCTCGTAGATCTGGTCGGTCTGCTTCCTGATCAGTCTCGCCTGAGCAGCGTAGGGGGTGATGATTCCCAGGGACATCTTGTCGGATTCGGATGCCTTCTCTATCTCCCCTCCGCTGCCGTCCGTGGTGCAGCGGTCCTCCAGGAGGTTCACCATGCGGGTGACCACGTCTGCTTCGAGCTGGTTCTCGAAGGAGGTGCTTCCCTGCTGCATGGACTCGCTTCCGCGGCAGTCGATGAAGATTACCGAGTTCTTCTCGTCGACGATGTTGCGTTCCTTGCCGGGGATGAGCAGACGGTGGGCCTTGTCCTCGTCGCGGCAGCCCATCTCCAGGCTGTCGCCGTAGAACCTGTTGATGGCGCCCATGATCTGCGAGGCCATACGGTACTGCTGCCTGAGCATGATCTTGGACTGGTCGGGAGCCGTTTCGAACAGAGTCTTGAACAGGGGCTCGGTGTACATCTTCTTGAAGCGCTCCTCCCTCTCCACGATGGGGTCGTCGGGGGAGACGGTGTTCTTGTCGTACTTGACGTTGTAGATGGGGGGAAGCTGCTTGTGGTCGCCGACCATGATGATGCTCTTTCCGGAGAGGATGGGTCTCAGCAGCTCGGGGAAGGGCACCTTGGAGACCTCGTCGATGATGACCACGTCGATGCCCATGGTGGTTACATCGAGGTACACGTTGTCCTCGTCGCCCTCGGTGTCGACCATTGTCCTACCCTCGGCGGTGCAGGTGATGCCGACAACATTGACAAAATTCCTGAGCTCCTTCATCAGACGGTCGTGGTCGTTCTTATCGACGCCCTCCTCTTCGAGATAGCGGATGATGTCCTCGTAGGTCCTGCGGGACAGCTCGACGTCCTTGTCGTCGAGGGAGTAGATGGTCTCCACCCTCCTCTCGAGGATGTCGTAGGCCTCGTCCAAAGTGGTGAACTTCTCCGATATACCCAGATCGTTGAAAAGCGATTGAATTTCGTGTGCTAGAGCCACGGATGCGCGGAGGTATTCACGATAGGTCTTCTCCTGCTCTATGTCGGAGATCTCGTCCTTCACCTCGGCGATCTTCCTGAGCAGCTCCTCGTCGGATTCGGAGTTGGGGTCCTCGGAGGAGTACCTGTCGATGCGGGCCTCGATCTTGCGTCTGACCTTCTCCCTTATGCGGGCGAGCCTGTCGCGGATCTCCGGCAGGGAGGAGGGCAGGTCGGCGCCGAACCTGTGCAGGAGGACGAAGTCCTCGGTCTGCAGGTTGGCAGCCTCCACCATGGAATCGATCTCTCCCTGGATGGCGGTCTTGTCGGCCTCCTCCTTGGCGCGGCACAGCCTGATGTAGAGGTCGGCGTACGGGCGGTTCTCCTCGATGAGGTTGATCTGCCTGAAGAACTCGTCCTCGGAGAGCGCCATGATGGCCGCGCAGTATCCGTACCTGCCGAACACCTTGCCCTCCAGTTCGCTCTCCCCGTCCCGGCGCCTGCTCTTGGTTGCCAGTACGACGGAATCGCGGAAGAGGTCCTTGATCTCCTTGCTATGCTCGTTGTAGGTGGTGAGCTCGTACTGGTCGATGGACTCCAGGGACTTCCTGAGCATGAACAGCTTGGAGCGCCTGCCGTCGGCGGCCCTGCGGTTGCTCTCCAGCTTCTGGGAGAGGGTGGCCAGGTCGAGGCGGTCGTCCTCGATGTCCATCAGCTCGTCCTCGGCGTCCTCCTTGGCGTCGCAGTACTCCTTGTACAGGTCCTTGGTGCGGTCGAACCTGGTCTCCACGGAGTACTTCTTCTTGGGGTCGGAGTACAGTCCGATCTGGTTCTCGAGTGAATTGGCGGTGTTGCGGTAGAAGTTGGAGACGATGGACTCCAGCTCGTAGTCGCTGCTCCTTCCCTCGGACATCAGGCGGACGGGCCTGATGAGGGGGTTCTTCAGCAGCCTGTCGAAGGCGTTGTCGATGGCCTTGTTGTTCTGACTGGTGATGAGCACCTTCCTCCCCCTGAGGACCTCCTGCGTGGTGATCTCGGAGATGACCTGGGTCTTTCCGGTTCCGGGAGGACCCTGGATCAGATACAGGCCGTCGCTGTTGACGGCCTCCTCCACTGCGCGCCTCTGCAGGTTGTTGAAGTTCTTTCCGAAGAAGTGCCCGATGGGCGTGACGTCTCCCAGGCGGGTGTCGCTGGTGGAGAACAGGTAGGATGCGAGGTAGGGGTTGGCGACCTCCCCGTTCTTGAACGATTCGAGGGCGTCCATCTGACGGGTGATGTTGGTCTGGGTACCGGTCTGGTCGGCCACGATCTTGTACTGGCTGCCCTTCTCGAAGAACTTCTGCCTCTGGTAGTACTCCTCCAGGAGGTAGGCTCCCGCGGGCAGGGGGATCTCGAAGAACACGGTGAGGGTGCTCTTGTCAGCACCCTTGTAGAGCTCCTCCATCTCGCGGCCGAAGGCGGCCTCTATCTCGGCGCGCCTCTGTTTCCTGACGGGGCCGAGGGTCTTCTCGGCCTCCATCCTGAAGGATCCGCGGCGTTCCGCCACCAGCTCCGCCCTCCTCTGGTTGCGGAACCTCTCCTTCACGGCCTCGAAGCATTCCTCCGGGGAGATGGATTCGTAGGCCTCCTTCCAGTTCCTGCCGCCGTCGCTCTCGTCGTCGGCGCGGTTCTTGCGCTCCTCCTCCGCCTCCTCGGCGAGGGTGTCGGTGATCGATTCGATGTAGGCCTCTATGTCAGCGGCCACGTTCTCCGAGGAGAGGAACTCGGAGGACATCCTGTCGACCTCCTCGTCGGCCTTCGCCCTAAGCTCGGAATCTAGCTGTGCCAGCGCTTCGTTCCTGCGTTCCTTGGCGGGCCTCACGGTCTCCTCCGGGAGCATGCCGGCGGGCTTGGCCGCCTGCAGGCGCTCGTTGCCCACGCGGGACATCCTGTGGGCGAGCTCCCTCTCCTTGCGGTCCATGGCGGCGTTGTTCTCCGCCAGAGCCCTGGCGGGGTCGATGATCTTGATGCCCATGGCGGTGAGCTTGTTGAACTTCTCCACGTACTTGGGGTCGTTCTCGAACAGCTGGTGCTCGATGGGATGGGTTATGCGGACGAGAAGACGCGCCTTGGCGTCACTGCCGGTGCTGTCGATCCATACCGCATCGGGGGTTTCTACGATTGGCTGGCGGTCGGTGACCGAGCCCGGGGGAAGGGGGACGGCCATGTAGAACTCGGGGCGCTCGATGCCGAATCCGCGGATCTCGCTCTCGTCGGCCTCCTGCCTCTCGGTGGTCAGGAAGTCGCTCCACTCGTTGAGCATTGAGATGACCGCCCCCGGGTCCTTCACGATGTACAGTTCGTTCAGCTCCTCGATGAGGTCAGGGGTGATGACCGACTTCATGTAGATGTTCTTGGGCTTTCCGTCGGCCAGCTCTCCCTTGGTGGTGTAGAAGCCCTCCATCCAGTTCCTGTCGAGGGAGTTGGAGGAGGAGTTGACCACCCTGCAGATGACGGCTGCGTCGATCTTCTTCTCGCCGTAGTGGGTGGATTTGTTCAGGACGGAGATACCTTTGACGATGAACTCCACGCGGGTGAACTTGGTCTCCGCCTTGGAGACGATGTCGCCCATGAGGACCAGGTCGTTGGTGTTGAGGGGGATGCGGATGGCTGCGTTCTCGAGTTCGAGGGGGAGGGTGGTGTCCTCGTCGGGATGCGTCTTGTAGAACGAGGGGTGGCAGATGTACATCGGCCTGACGGTCTTCTTCCTGGCGCGGTACAGGCAGTTGTAGATGAAGGTGATGAGCTCGCGGGACTTGGTGATGTCGTAGCTGAGCAGCTTGAACTGTTCGGTGAGGCTGTTCTTGAAGGGGGAGAAACGTTTGGACTGCTTGGGCTCCGCCCCCTGTCCGTGCCAGTACTCGGCGAAGTTCAGAACGATGGTACTCTGCTCCTCTGGCACATACTTCCTTGCCGCGTCGGTCTGGAGTGCGAACTTCTCCACCAGATCCGACGGATATCTGCTGCTCTTGAATTGTGTCTGCATAGCCTCCCCTTCCTCTTTCGCGTTTCGAACAAAAAACCAGAAAAGAAAAACGGTTGGAGCGGTATCGTTCTTTTTATATAAAAGGGGTAAGCCCGGAGGATCACCTGGATATGTCCTTCAGGCTCTCGCCCTTGGTCTCCCTGCCGAACAGGGCCACCACAACGGCGACGGCGGCGAAGGCCAGGGCCAGGACCACGAACACCAGGACGAATCCCTGGTCGGATCCGTATGACTTGTAGAGCACGGGGACGATGAAGGGCGCGATGAACGCTCCGACGCGTCCGAAGGCGGATGCCCAGCCGTTGCCGGAACCGCGGACATCGGTGGGATAGACCTCGGGGGTGTAGGAGTATACGGCTCCCCAGGCTCCGAGGGCGAAGAAGTACAGCAGGCATCCGAAGGCGAGGATCATCATCTCCGAGTCTGCGTGGCCGAAGAACCACGATGCGACGGCGGTACCGGCGAAGTAAAGGATCAGAGTGGGTTTGCGTCCCCACCTCTCGATCAGATATGCTGCGCTGAAGTATCCGGGCAGCTGTGCCAGACACATGATAACTGTGTATCCGAAGCTCTTGACGATGTCGAATCCCTGCTCGGTCAGGAAGGTGGGGGTCCACAGGACGAACCCGTAGTAGCCGAAGTTCACGCCGAACCATATCACCCAAACGACGGCGGTGGAGCGGAGGTTCTCCCTGCTCCAGAGGAGCCTGAACTCCTCGTACCAGGGCCTGCTCTCGCTGACCTCGGAGGATGAATCGTCAGGGCAGGGTTCTATGCCGGCCGCCCTCTCGAGTCCGGAGACGACCTTCTCCGCCTCCTCTCTCCTCCCGTTGACCTCCAGGAACCTGGGGGACTCGGGGACCTTGAAACGGAGGGCCGCCGCGAAGAGAGCGGGGACCGCACCGACGAAGAACGCGATGCGCCATCCGTGCGAGGGAATCAGCAGGAACGCCACGAGGGAGGCGGCCAGCCATCCCCAGGCCCAGAAGCTCTCGAGGATGACCACGTTCCTTCCCCTGGACTTCAGGGGGGACAGCTCGCTGACGAGGGTGGCCGCCGCAGGCAGCTCCCCTCCCAATCCGAAGCCGGTGATGAAACGGAAGACGATCAGCATCCAGTATTCGGTGGCCAATCCGCACAGGAAGCTTCCGATGCTGTAGATCAGAAGCGTATAGAGGATGACGGTGCGCCTTCCCAATCTGTCGGAGATGGCTCCGGAGAGGGCGGCGCCGATCATCATTCCGAAGATTCCGGAGCTGGTCAGCCAGCTGAGCTGGTACTTGGAAAGGTCCCAGTCGGTGCCGATGGCGGCGATGACCCCGCTGACCATGCCCTGGTCCATGGCGTCGAACATCCACCCCACACCCACCAGCATTAGGATGACCCAGGTGGTGCGGGTCATGGGTAGCGATTCGATGCGCTGTGAGATGGTTGCCATGGGTCTTCAGATGGGCACAAACCGTCCCAAATATTATACTATCGCATTATCGCCAGGTAACATTACGTATGTTTATCCGTACGATGTTCAGATATGCTTTTGTATGCATGTCTGCTTTTTGTCTACATGAACAGATGCAACATTGACAGCATCCGTAGTTCCCGCAGAAGGGAATTGGCAGCCATCGCGGTAGCATTCGCGATGCTGGCGGTCGGCTGTCTCGTTCTGACAGATTGTTCCGATTTCTCTTCCGCGGAACCCACCGGCGGAAGCTGCGGAGACAGCCTAACATGGAGTTACAACGAGGGTTCGAAGACCCTTACCATCAGCGGTACAGGAGCCATGACCGATTATGCGGATTATGGTCCCTGGCACAGTTACGCTAACGTAATGACAGTCATCATCATCGAGGAAGGATGCACCCATGTCGGTAACAATGCGTTCCGCGGCCTCGGAGGTGTCAACTCCGTCACCCTGCCGGCCACAAGTCTGCAGTCTATTGGCGACAATGCCTTCTTGGCATGTTACCTTGTCCCCTCTTTCTCCATCGGAAAGAATGTATCCTCCATTGGCAGCGGATCTTTCAACGGATGTACTGAACACCTCAATGCAATCACTGTCGATCCCGATAACACCCACTACTGCGATGTCGACGGAGTGCTCTTCACCAAGGACATGAAAACTCTCGTCAAGTTCCCTGACGGCAAGTATCAAGAGAATTATGATATTCCCGCAGGGGTCGTCACCGTATCCTCCGATGCGTTCCAGGACAACCAGCACATACAAAACATCTCAATTCCAGCCAGTGTCACCGCCATCCAGCCCAATGCTTTCTACCACAGCACGAGGCTTTCGAATCTGACCGTGGATGCCGGCAATGCCGTATACGCCTCTCAGGACGGGGCCCTGTTCAACAAGTCCCTGACCGAGCTTATTGTGTACCCGATGTCCAACAGCCGCACCTCCTACACCGTGCCCGACTCGGTCACCACGCTGAGCGCCAATGCGTTCTATGCCAACTTCTATCTGCAGAGCATCAACCTTCCTGCCAACCTGCAGCACATCGGAGGCCATGCCTTCGAGCTCACGCAGGGTCTGAACAGCATCACCCTTCCCGAGAAGGCCAACGATCTGGGAGAGGCGCTCTTCCTCAACTCCTGGGTTACTTCGGTCACTGTCGAGGCCAAGGTGGAGGCTCTCCCCGCCAGCACCTTCGCTTACAGCGGAATCACCGATGTGCGGCTGCCCAACACTCTCAAAAGCATCGGCGATTCGGCGTTTCTGAAATGTACCGAGTTGTGTGCTGTAACCATTCCCAATTCAGTCACCAGTATCGGCAACGCAGCGTTCAGTCAGTGCACCTCTCTTTCGACGGTCCATTTCCCCTCGTCGCTGAAGACCATCGGGCAGGATGCGTTCTCCGGCTGTACCGCACTGCCCCACGACGTCGCCCTCCCCGAGGGACTGACCACCATCGGACAGTCCGCTTTCTCGGGATGCACCAATACGAAGTTCGTTACTTTGCCCACTACCGTTAAGACCATAGGCGATTCCGCCTTCGCTGGATGCAGCAGTCTGCAGGCCATCAGTCTGCCCGAGGGACTCACTACTATCGGAGCACATGCATTCCAGAATTGCGGCCTCATGTCATACGTGGTCATTCCCGAAGGCGTCACCCAGATTCTCGACGGCGCTTTCGACGGCTGCACCGTGCTGAGCGATATCTACATCCCTACCACCGTAACGACCTTCGGTACGGCCCTGTTCTCCCACGGATTCTATGACGGGGAGACCGAACTTACCATGGAACAGACCCTCGGGAAGACATTCTCGTACAGGTATGCAAAATATCAGCTGATGTCCGGAATCCTCTTGGATTCCATGGGAGGTTCACCTGTATGGCCCATTACCGGCGATGCCGGTTCCGCGGCTAATACCCCTGATTCCCCCTCCAAGGCAGGATGCAGGTTTGCTGGATGGTTCGCCGACAAGGAATGTACGACACCATATGTCTTCGACAAGATCCCCGCCGGCAGCACCTTCGTCTACGCCAAGTGGGACGAGATCAGTATCAGGCCCCCGGTGAACGACGACAGTCCCGCTAACTACGGCATCCCCATGGCGATCCTCGGAGCTGCCATTGTCGGCCTGGCACTGTTCTCCATTGCGGCCTCTCTGCGCCGTCCGTGAGGATTCAAACGATTTACACCCCGGGGGCCCCGGCCCCTGGGACATGCTTTATCAACCTTAGTCGAAACTAGTTTTAGCACTAGGTTTCGTCCGCAGTGCCCGTCCGTTACCGTCGGGCTATTCATCCCGTCATTCAGGGAAAGGGTTGCCGGTCAACCCCCGAAGATGTTTACCGTCAGGCACTGCCGGTTCGATAGGGACAGTTCGTCTCGGCCAGCTTCTGCCGCTTTGCCTTCATCCTCTCCATCCTCAGCTGCAAGTGCCTGACAATACCGTGTCGGATTTTCCGTATTTGAAG
>JAEEGH010023807.1_pt1 | contig 12419 bp, 10 predicted proteins | sample 9134181 | NCBI WGS metagenome assembly JAEEGH01 (sample SAMN16246544, study PRJNA631951) | gut metagenome | biome: gut microbiome; feature: rumen; material: DP-attached | host: Bos | place: Iran: Karaj | collected 2018-10
GCTTTCGGCTTTTAGCTTAATCGTTAATCGTTAATCGTTAATTGTTAATTGTTAATTGTTAATTGTCAATTGAAAAAGGATTTCCCATGAAGAAAGTCAGACTCGGTTTCATCGGTTGCGGCGGTATCGCCCAGTTCCATTTCAGCCACTACGACAAAATGAAGGACAAGGCCCAGATCGTCGCCGCCTGCGATCTGATCCCCGAACGTGCAAAAGCTTGCGCAGAACGCTTCGGATTCGATGAAAAACACGTCTATACCGATTATAAGCAGATGTTCGAAAAGGAAAAACTGGACGCCATCCACATCTGCGTTCAGCCAGGTGCCCATGACGGCATGGAATTCATCGCCATCGACAAAGGCATCCCGTTCTTCTGCCAGAAGCCAATGACGCTCGATCTCAAGTATGCGAAGAAGGTTCTCGCTGGCGTCAAGAAAAAGAAGCTCATCACGGCCGTCGGCCTCCAGTGCCGTTATGCCGACACGTTCGATTTCATCAAGAGCTACGTCGGAGCGAAAATCAAACGCAACGAAATCGCCATGTTGTCCGCCTACCGTCTCGGTGGCTTCCCGATGGTTTGGTGGTGGCGTCGTAAGGAACAGTCCGGCGGTCAGGTCGTCGAGCAGACGATTCACAACTACGACCTTTGCCGCTATCTTTTCGGCGACATCATTCAAGTCCAGTCCGCCTGCCGTAAAGGCGTCATCACGGACATTCCCGACAACAACGTCGAAGACGCTTCCTCCACGATCATGACATTTGCCAACGGCATCATCGGCACCTTCAACACAGGTTGCTTCGGTGGCGGCCCTGGCGACATCAACGTCTATACCCGCAAAGGCAAGATGGCCATCGGCCTCGGCGGCAACTACCGCATTGAAGAGCCCAATCAAGTATTCACGGGATCACCGTCCAACGATTATGGTTTCGACTGCGACCAGACGTTCATCGACGCCGTCCGCGGCGAAATCGATCCTGAAGAAATTCTCTCCCCCTATTCTGATGCCATCAAGAGCCTTGCCCTGACGCTCGCCATCAACGAGTCCATGGACAACGGCGGCATTCCCGTCAAACCCGCCCTCTAAGCCATTGAGCCATCCATAACGAAACTGCCCGCAGAGTCACGCAGACACTGCGGGCAGTTTTCATACTGGAAACAAATTATATTTTCATATTGGTCTCCATTGCCATTCTCGTCCCTTTTGTCCTTTCTGCCATCAACATAAACTAATCTTTCTGCATATACAAGATCACACAGCTCATGGGCGCGGCGGGCGTGAATATCACGGAATGGCCGTCGCAGACGGCCTCTCCATCGCCGAATCGATCTGCAATCGTCCAGCTGCCGTCCGGCATGTCCAAATTCAATGTCTTTGGCGCTTCGTTGAACGCGAAGAAATAGGCGATCGCAGATTTTCCGTCTAGACTGACGCGGCGCAACGCAAAGCCGCCGCGGAGATGTCGCCACGACGGCGCGACCGATGGATAATACGCCGATTCGCCATGTTTGATAACGCCTTTGATCTTTTCGTAGAACGACATCGCCTCCGTCACAATCGACCACTGGGCATCCGACAGTTTTGTGATACCGCCAGAAAGGCACAGACGTCCTAACATGCCGCCGCCCAAGATATAACGCAGTTTCATGTCATCGTATTCCGGCTTCAGCACCGCCCAGATTTGGCATTGGCGCAGCAACATCAGATTGTGCAGATTTGCCGCGATGACAGGAATTTCCGGCTCCATATGAGCATCTGAAAAACTCGACATCGATGTCAGCGACATCATGAACGGCTCCAGTCGATGGCCGCCGGATGCGCAGTTTTCGATGACCAGATCTGGATTGACCTCCCGCAGGCGACGGAAGAACCAATGCGTCCCTTCCACTTGCTTCCGGAGGCCTTCGCCGATAGAATCCGGATGGTCGCAACCGATTCCAATCGTCTCGTTGTAGTCGATTTTGATATATCCCAAATGGTTTTCCTTTAGGAAGTTAACAATCTTTTCGTCTATCTTCTTACGGATCTCGGGCAGTTGCAGATTGAGAAAATGGCGGCCGCTGGCATAGATGGGATTGCCGTCGAGTTTCAGATGCAAATCCACATCATCCGTAAAGGCATGGCTGGCGTTGCCGCAGACTTCCGCCTCAAACCAGATGCCAGGGATGAGGCCACGTTCGCGAATGCGATCCGCCGTCGCCATAAGTCCGTCGGGATAAAGATCTTTGTTGTAAATCCAGTCGCCTTGCGTGTTCGACCAATTCTTGCCCTCCTCCTTGTACCATCCTGCGTCAATGACCAGATATTTTACAGGTGTGCCTTTCAGTCGATCCGCCGCCGCCAGCAGTTCCGACTCTTTTGGATTGCCCCAACTGTAGCACCATTCATTGAAAATGATGGGCAGATCTTCTTCGACCGACGGTATATTCAGCCGATGCTCCTGAATCGTCAGAAGTCGTTGGCACAGTTCATCGAACGTGCCTTTTCGGCAAGCGATGAAGGCTTCTGGGCTAATAAATGTCTCGCCTGGGGCGACGACTTTGCTCCAATGGCCGAATTCGCGGTCTGCCAGACCGCCGTCCATCGACAACGTGTCGCCGCTGTACCGCACGAATTCCATCTGCCACGAGCCGCTCCACGCCAATTGCGCCCCCCAGAAGACGCCTTCGCCTTTGTCCTCCAACGCCACAAACGGATGCCAGCCGCGCACGGGCATCGTGCCGACCTGTCCGAATCGTTCCGCCCGCATCAGGCCGCCGCCCCATGAATGTTCCAAAACCAAATCCTCCACGGATTCGCAGACATGGCGGCCTTCCGCACTCCATGCAGAACGATAGCGATGGATGTTAAGGCGTTCATACGCATCGCCTTGCACATAGCCAGCAAGCCCGCCGAGAACGAAACTCGTCATGAAATCCAGCGTGACGGGAGCTTGTGATTTGTTTGTAAATTCCGCATGGACGGCGAAAACGGGACAGTCGGCATACCATATTAATATATGTTTCAGTTCATATCCGCGATCATCTGCCATGATGGTCGTAACGCGATGATCCTCCACCCTCTGCGATTGGTAACGGAAACGCCCCACTGAGCCGCCGAAACGCATCGTGCGGCCACCGCCGAAACCACCCGTCGCCGCGTCGCCGCGGATTTTCACCTCAGCGACAGGCGACAACTGCTCACGGCCGCCTGTCGCAGGCGACAGACCGGATGGATACAGCGACAGCTCCACGTAGCCATTGTCGTTCATATTGTACAGGACCTGCGTATCCGCAACATTCAATGTCAATAAATTCTTCATCATCCATCCTTTTTCATGGAAAAATCATGTTTTCCGACAAAATTACGGTTTCTTTTCTTTATGATAGCCTGTTTATGTGATAAAGTAAAATTGGAATGATTATTTTTCAAAGCGTTTTAACTTCAGACGGCACACACCCAGCGACGGCACACCCCTCCAACGGCGAGGACGCCGTCGCTACAACCCGCCGTCGTTACAACCAGAACATGAAAACCATCATCACATTCATTCTTATCGGCAGTCTTGCCATTCTGACCGCAGCAGATCTTCCACAAGGAAACAAACCAACCATAAAAAGGAGTCATGACATGGAGTATTCAGAAGCCTTCGATGGCGCCAAAGCCACCCTGAAAATCTGGCCGGACGGCAAAATGCCCGGCGAAAAAGCCAACGGCCCCGAACACGCCGGCGATCCCGCCAACGACGTTCTCCGCATTTCGGGAGTCAGCGAACCCGCGTTGTATCTCTATCCCGCGCAAAATGCTACAAAGCCAGCCCCTTGCATGATCGTCTGCCCGGGCGGCGGCTACAGCATTCTCGCATGGAATCTCGAAGGCACGGAAATCGCGGAATTTCTCGCAGCCAACGGCATGACCGCCGTCATCCTTAAGTATCGTTGCCCCAACAATCGTGCAGGAGCTTTCATGGATGCGCAACGCGCCATTCGTCAAGTCCGCGCCCACGCCGCTGAATGGGGCATCGATCCCAACCGTGTCGGTATCATGGGTTTCTCCGCCGGCGGCCATCTGACCGTCCGCGCCACCTGCAAATTCAACGAACAGTCCTACGCGCCGATCGACGACATCGACAAAATCAGCGCACGACCGGATTTCGCCGTACCCGTCTATCCCGCCTATCTTGAAAAAGACGGGCAGGTCGTTCCCGAACTTCTTCCATTGGAGAATCTTCCGCCGATGCTCTTCATCCACAACGCGGATGATACGCATTGGGTTCCGAGCTCCCGCGTCTTTACGAGAGCCGCATGCGAAGCAGGCTTCGACTGCACATTCCGCCACTACACCGACGGCGGCCATGGCTATGGCCTCCGCAGCAAAAAGGCTGTGAAAGATTGGGGCCGAGCCATGGTTTTCTGGTTCAAAGAAAAACGCTATCTTCCGTAATTTGAAAGAGTTGCGTTTATAAATTTTGGCCCGGGCCATCATGGTCCGGGCCATTTTTCTGTGCAACACGACCAATGGCGGAGACGCCATCGTTACATTGCCAAGGGCGAGGACGCCCTTGCTACCTCGGGAGGGACGCCCTCGTTACTTCAAGATATCGACAAGCGTGCGGATGCTTTGGTCCCATTTGGAATCAAATCCGCCTTCCGGCTCGAAAGAAAACCATGCATCGTATTTCACTTCACGAAGCATGTCACGGATGAAATTGTAGTCCGGATGGCCTTCCCCCGTCGGGCAGTATTTATAGGGGCGCGGATAGTCCGGTGGAGCTGGAACATGCGATTTGACATGGACATGCGCGACTTTGTCACGTAGTTTCATGATGGCGGTGTGCGGTTCATCGCCGCAGGTGATGAAGTTGCCGCCATCGAACGTGATGCGCATATTCGGAGCATGGACTTCCTGCAATGTACGCACGAGCGAATCGCCTGAATTGCACATCTTTCCAGCATTTTCAATACTGAAGAGAATGCCCGCTTCCTGCGCAAGTTCGGCCGCATGGCGGAGTCCATCCATGTAGCACGCGAAAGCCTCTTCGCCTTGGTTGGTATGCTGACCACCATGGCTGAAAAGATGGTTCACGCCAAGAAAACGGCAGGCATCCAATCCTGCACGGACGGTATCCAGCGATTTTGCACGGACTTGCGGATCTGGCGAGACAAGATCCGTTGGAATGCAATAGACGGTCGGTAGCAGGCCCAGGTCGTCGAGAACTGCTTTCATATCCTTCAACGTCATGTTTGTGCGGTTCAGGAACATCTGGAAGACATCGACGCCTTGAAGGCCGAAGGATTTCCATTCGGCGAGCTTGGCCTTCCAGTCCCACGGCTGTCCATCCGGCCCGCAGTTGCTCATTAGCATCACACCTGGTTTAATCATTGTTAACTCCTGTTTACAAATTATTGGTATTGAAATAGTTGAATGATATCACCGTGGTAGGAACATATTGCCTGCACGGAAACGATGACCTTTCAAGATCTGGTCATGGACGATCCGCTGGAGGGAGGTCTTTAGCGGAACTTTGTCCAACGGCAGATCCGGATCGCCGAAAACACGTTCGCGCGTCTGCCAAGCGTTGCCATCCGGGCTGGGATAGAGATTGAAAAGTGATTGGAAACGAACGATGTTGGAGGTTTTCGGCAGGAAATCCTGCAACGTGGGATCTAACAACCACGAGCCGCACGCGAAGCCTTTGAAATGGAATTCAGGACAGTATCTTGGAAAGAAATCTCGGGCCTGTTCGATGGCCGCCTTGCATTCATCATAATCAAGCGGATCAACGGCAGGAATATGGACGCCGATCATCGGATCGTGCGGTTGTGCACACAACGTCCATTCCTTCAACGGCAGTGTGACGATTTTGTTGGCAAGCCGCCCATTGGGAAGGGATGGATAACCTGTGACGGAAGCCTCTGTCTCCGTGAAGGTTGTCGTAAAAGACGGCGTTTGATCCGCCTGGCAGAAAAAACCATCCAAAAAGACCTTTTGATCTGGTGGCGCAAGCATGGCGAGCCGTCCGTCTCCATTATGGCGGTAGATTTTGAACGGTGAATGGTAGGAGGAAAATTCGAATTCGAGACGGTGAAGACGGAAAATCCGCGGGACGACGTGGTTGGACATCCACCCTTTGTCGCAGCCCCAACAGCCGTGCTGGTCCATATGGTATTGCGTCCAGACACTTACGACAGAGAGCGAGTCGCGCAGGATATTCTCCGGAATGCCGCGCTGGCGGTACCATGCCTCCACATGCGGGAAAGCCGCGAGATTGACGATGGCGGGAAAGAACGTGCAACCTAACGGTGTGATCCGCCATGGAACACCAAGCTCTTGCAATTTGTGGGAGGCGATGTGCTTCATCCAGTGGCAATGCCATGCCAGACGTGCAAGTGCTTCGTTTCCACGAATTTTTGCACCGCATTCCATGAACACAGGCACGGCATCACGCTGAAGTTTCGTCATCTCCGCCATTTTGCACAGATAATCTTCCTGCAGGAAATAGACGCCATCCGCAGGAAAGCTCGGCTGGGAGTACTGCCATGCGGCAGAAATCTGGTTGATGATTTCCGACGGAAGATCGAATTGTGAAAAGCAACTGGTATCGAAGTTCATGAAATCTAGATTGTTTGTGGTTATTGTCTTGAAAAAACATGAACAAATAGACATCCAAATTGGCAAAATGCAACTTTTTAAGCCGTGTCGTTAATCAATTCAACGATAGAAGGGTCACGATGGAAGGTCTCACTCCAGTGCGACCGCTGTTTTTTTTCCAAAATCTCCTGTTTTTGGTCTACTTCTATTCCAAACAAGTCTCTATCTCACAAAAACACATGATGAAAGCTTAAGAAATCTTATGACTTATTATGACTTTTTAAGAATTATTATGATTTTATATGATTTATTATGACTATATTTTTATTTATTTGAATATTAGTTTGTTATATTAATAATTTGATAAATTCAGACAAAATTATAATTCATTTTTTATTGAATAATGAATTTGCATTTCTATGTTCATGTGCTATGGTATTGGAAAAAGAAGAAAAAATATTTGTCCGATGTCAATCGTATGATATATTAGTAAGGAATAGACCATGAAAAATATGGATAAGGCCTCAAAGCTCTTCACAGGGCTTCCAGAGGTGTTTTGTGATCTTGTCGATTTCGCATTGCAAGATACTGGATTCAAGGTGGTGCGCGGTTCGCTGAAGGAGCGGAATGCGGAATCCATCGCGCAATTGCGGGGCGTGCAGACATGGTTCAAGAAAGTCAGCAACGATGTCGTGGCGGAACTGAAGGTCACTGACGGCGACGTGACGGCGTCGTTGCTGGTGGCGTTGGAGAACCAAACCAACACAAGTGCTGTCATGGCAGGGCGGAGCCTCATGTCAACAGCCATCCGATGGGATGACTGGCGGCGGGAGATGAAACGTCTACACAAAAAACGGAATGAGTTGAAGAAACATCAGGAGTTGCTCGACGGCGTGTTGCCGGACGACCGAATGATGCCGGTGATGATTCTCGTGGTCCATTTCGGGCTGGAGCCATGGACGGGACTGCCGCGGTTCACGGATACGTTGGACTGTCCGCCATCCCTGAAACCGAAGCTGGCGGATTGCCCTGTCAACGTCATTTCGTTCTACAATCTCCCGATAGAGCAGATCAATAAAATGCCTCCGGGAGCATTGCGGGCCGTCGCGAAAAGCATCCACTATGCGAATGACATAAATACATTGTCTCAGGAAATCAGAAAGGATCCATCATTCCACAAGTTGCTGAACGAAGGGCCGGACGAGGCCTTGGACATCATCCGCATTGCGACAGGATTGAATACAGACTTACTAAAAAAACAGAAGGAGGACGACATGCCACAGAAAGTATCGAAGTACGAACAGTTTTTTGTTGACAAGGGAGAGAAGATTGGAGAGAAAAGGGGAGAGAAAAGGGGAGAGAAAAGAGGAGAGAAGCGGGGTGAAAAGAGAGGACGAGAAGAAGGAATTACCGCTACCATCATGAGTTTCATTCAAAACAGACGAAAACGCTGTTTTTCAGACATGCAGATACAAAACGACCTCCAGCTGGACTTCGGGCTGGACGAGGCAAAGGCATGCCAGTACATGGCTGCTGCGGCTAAGGCATAAGTGAATCACCCTTCCAGCATGGAGCGGTGGATGCGGATGTAGTCCTCTTTGCGGACGTTCCACGACGGATCTTCGCGACCCGAACATGTGCGGATGGTCGCGCCCATGAAGCCATGCGCCTTGAACTGGTCGGCGGCGAACTGCAACAGCTCCCAGTACTTATCGCATTTCTCCTCCCATTGCAGGAAGTTGCTCGCGCAGAACGTGCAACCTTCCGCCATGACAAGCGGGACGCCCGGGCAATGTGCGTCACGGAAAGCAACGGCACCATCCAGTACATCAACGATTTTCTGTTGATACCGCTCATAATCTTTTTCAAACTGGCGGATGAATTTTGTTTCCAGTTCGCCGACTTTCGCGGGATCAATCTGTGAATATAGCCAAATGCGGCGATACCATCCGTCTTCCGCAAACATGCGTCCATTGCGAGATGTATAGATATCTGCCAATGGACGATGCGGATTCAGGAGATAAGGTGCCGCTTGGCTATTCTCCTTTGGATCCTCCACATCAACACCGCCCCACAGCAAATGTCCTTCGAAAAGGCCGTAGATTTCCCACAAATAGTAGCAATGGCAGTTCCATACTTGCAGACTGTGCGGGAAAAGGTCAAGATCCGTTCCGCCGACAGCGTATGTGTCATAGGCGAACAGCACATCCGGATGGCGTTTGCGTAGCCATGTAATGGCCTCATCGTGGTCTTTTCCAAACCGCTGGCGTTCTTCTCTTGAAACATGATTGGAATTGCCATAGTTTCCAACAAATTTCAGTCCGTCCGCTTCATTGAGAATCTCCGCAAAGGCGATTTGTTCGACGTAGCCGTTTTGGCGAAGCAAGTCGATGATATGGCTGAGTTGCTCCGCAAAATACTGGAACCGCTCATGGGGCGGAATCGCATGGAGGCGTTCATTGAGGGCGTTATCACCGCAATACCAATAGGTATGGAGATAGTACCATGACGACAGGATGATGTGGACGCCGTACTTTTTCGCGGCCTTGAAGAGTTCAAGCAACCGCGCGACAAGATCGCAGTCGCCGCCGTTTCCAACGCACCATGACTGGCGGATGTTTCGCGTAAAGCCCGGATACGGCTCCTTTATAGGCACAACACCTTTCGGCGGATTCACGGAAAAATCAATAAGCCCTGCGCCATCATCGACACGCAGGCAGTTGAAGCCGCGTTCGGCAGATTCGCGCACGACGGCATCCAAATCGTGATATGCACCGTCGCCTCGCGTGTCATGGATGCACCAAATTGGAAAGGAAATCGTATATTTCATTATGGCTTCAATTGGTTTGCAAGAGTTGATTTCTATTCGTTTTAGAATAATGTAATAGATAAAAGAGATTTTGCCCGTCCGTTTTCATTTTTCCATGAAACCGATGACGGCTATCATGAAACGTTTTTGAAAAGGAGCATTGGCCGATGGCGAGTTTTTCAATGAACAGGAATTCTGTTAAGATCCACGGGACGGGAATCACGAAGCCGACGAGGCTGCTGGTGGTAAGCGATGCGCATTTGTCGCTGGACGATGAGCGCGGCATACCAAACCAAGAGAACAGCAAACGCATGGCGGCTGCTTATCCGCAGGCATTCGCGAATTTCACGCAGATGCTTTCCGAACTGAAGACGGATGTCTATGACTATCTGCTGATGCTCGGCGATATGGTCAGTTTTCCATCTGCGAAAGGTGTGGAGACCATTATGGAACTGGCGGCAAAAACAGGACTGCCGTATGCCTACACGGCGGGCAACCACGACTGGCATTTCGAAGGACTGCCCGGAACGGAAATCGCCTTGCGGCGCGAATGGGAGACGAAGCGTCTCGCGCCATTGTACCAAGGGCGCAACCCATTATGTTACAGCATTGAACTGAATGGGTTGAATCTCGTCATGATGGACACGTCCACCTGCGAAATCCTGCCCGAACAGCAGGCATTCTGGCGTCGGCAAGTCGAGAAAGGCCTGCCGACAATTGTGTTCGGCCATATTCCATTCTGGGTGCCTGGACGCGATGTTGGTTTTAGCGTCGGTCATCCGAATTGGAACGCTTCAACGGACGGTAACTGGAAGATTGAACGGCGCCTTCGCTGGCCGGAAAACGGTCACAGCAAGACGACGATGGATTTCCACAACGAAGTCTTCGGTGCTGAAAATCTGCTTGGTATCGTGGCGGGCCACATCCATGGGCAGAGCATCGATTTCTATCGCGGGAAATTCCAAATCGTAGTACAATATGGCGTGACAGGCGGCTTTTTGGAGATGACGATTGATTAACTATTTAATATAAAGGAAGTTAAGATGAGTAGCAAGAAACAATTGCCGACATGGGATCTGGAAGCAATCTATCAGACGCCAGAAGCATGGGAAGCGGATTTTGCCAAACTAAAAGGCTTGGCAGAAGCCTTTTTGGCCTTCAAGGGAAAGCTTGCCAAATCCGCCAAAACGCTTCGTGATTGCTACGAGGCGATGGACGCATACGGTCGTTTGTGCGAAAAAGTCTATGTCTATGCGTCGATGAAATCCGATGAAAATACTCTGAATTCAGAGAATCGCAGCCGCGTGGGACGTATCGAATCGCTGTTTGCAGAACTCGCGCCATGCTTTGCATGGTTCGATCCGGAACTACTGGCTATTCCATCCAAAATGATGGACGCATATCTGAAATCAGATACATTGTCATTCTATAAGCGGAGCATTCAAGAGGCGTTGCGCGGCCGTGAACACACACTGTCCGAACCGGAAGAACGCATTCTGGGCATGTATTCGGAAGTACTTGGAGCACCGGAAAGCACATTCTCCATCTTGAACGACGGCGATTTGACGTTCGGGAAGTTGAAGAATGGCGCAGGCGAAACGATGGAACTGACGCATGGCACGTATCATCTGTTCATGGAAGATGCCGACCGCGGCGTCCGCAAGGCGGCATTCCGCAAGCTCTATTCAACCTATAAAAAATATCGCAACACATTCGCGACGACGTTGGATTTCGCCGTGAAAAGTCATGCGGTTTCCGCGAATGTGCGGCATTTTCCGTCCGCATTGAACGCCGCACTGTTTGGTGACAAGGTTCCAGAAAGCGTTTATCGCCAATTGATTGAGACGGTTCATAGCCGCGTTCCGCATCTGAAGCGCTATCTGGAAGTGCGCCGCAAAATGCTGAAATTGGACAAATTGGACATGTATGATGTCTATAATCCGCTGTTACCGTCCTGCCGTTGCCATTATAAATGGGAGGAAGCCGTGAAAACGGTGAAGGTTGCTTTGAAACCGATGGGAAAGGAATATTGCGACGCGTTGGAACTCGCCTTCAAGCAACGCTGGATCGACGTTCCCGAACGGAAGGGAAAGCGTTCTGGCGGCTATTCCGGCGGCTGCTATGATACGTATCCGTACATACTTCTGAATTTCCAAGGCACATTGGACGATGTGTTCACGCTGGCTCATGAATTGGGCCACTCGCTCCATTCATACTATTCACGCAAATACCAGCCATACCACTATCATGGCTACAAAATTTTCGTGGCGGAAGTCGCTTCCACGACCAATGAAATCCTGCTCGCGGAATATCTGCTCGCCAAGACGAAGGACAAAGACGTGCGGACATATCTGCTCTGCCATCTGGCTGACGAAATCCGCCTGACCATCTACCGCCAGACGATGTTCGCGGAATTCGAGCTGAAAATCCATGAACATGCGGAGCATCATGAACCGCTGACGGCAGATTTGTTGGAGCAAGAATACTACGACATGAACGAATTCTACCACGGCCTGAAGGCCGACAAGCTTATCGGCTTGGAGTGGGCGCGTATTCCGCACATGTACTATAATTTCTATGTTTATAAGTACGCGACAGGCATGTCCGCGGCAATCCAGCTGGCAAATAGGATTCTGAAGGAAGGCAAGTCCGCCTTGGAGGATTATTTCGGCTTCCTGAAGGCCGGCGGCAGCCGCGATGTCTTGGACATCATGCGCGGCGCAGGCGTGGATTTGGAGAAACCTGAACCAGTCGCGGCGGCATTGGATTATTTTGGCACAATTGTCGATCGTCTTGAAAAACTTTGCTGAAGGAGGCATGTGAAAATGAGACTGTTGTTAAGGGTGGCAATGATGGTTGGAATCAGCACGGCGATGGCCGACGTGACATGGCCGAAGACTGACGAGGAAATCAAACGTTGGGATACCGACAAACGTTACGCATCATGGGAAAAGGATGATGCAGGAACGAATGTGTTGAAAGTCCATGTCCCCCCTGAAAAGAAGAATGAAATCGGTGGCGTCATGGGGGCGCATCTGCTG
>JAEEGH010023808.1_pt1 | contig 12419 bp, 9 predicted proteins | sample 9134181 | NCBI WGS metagenome assembly JAEEGH01 (sample SAMN16246544, study PRJNA631951) | gut metagenome | biome: gut microbiome; feature: rumen; material: DP-attached | host: Bos | place: Iran: Karaj | collected 2018-10
GAGCGGTGACGCGATCATCACGAGGCCGAAGCCCGTCGCGGACTGGAGAAACGCGGCGGCGAAGACGCAGGCGGCAGGCGCAAAATGCGCGGCAAAGGCGGCGGGCGTCAAGTCAAGCATTCGGCGCTCCCGTGAATTCACTTTGCAGCGCGAAGCCGTGATGCAAAGGCCCGCTGCCGTTCCCCAAGTCCAGCCCGGCGGAGAGCGCTCCCGTCACATACGCTTTCGCACGGCGTACTGCCTCCGAAAGCTCCATGCCTTTGGCAAGGTTGGACGCGATGGCGGTGGACAGGGTGCATCCCGTGCCGTGGGTGTTTTTTGTCTGAATGCGTTCGCCGGGGAAAACCTCGACGTCGTCCCGAGTGACGAGCACGTCGTCCGAACGCCCCATTGCGTGGCCTCCCTTGGCGAGCACGGCAGCGCCGAGACGCGACATCACGCGCTGCGCCGCCTCTACGCGCGCTTCCAGCACATTGTATGCGTCCACGCTTTCCGGCGAACCGCCTGCGATATTGTCCAGCACGAAAAGTTCCGCCAGATTCGGCGTAATGACCTCCGCCAGCGGGAACAGCTCCGCCGCCAGCACGCCCGCCGCGTCCTCGGAGAGAAGCCGAGAGCCGCTGGCGGCTACGATAACGGGATCGACAACGATATGCTTCGCGCCGTGCATAAAAAGTTTCTCCGCGATGACGCGAATCAGGGGCGGCGAAGCAACCATGCCGACCTTCACCGCGTCGGGGCGGATGTCGTCGAAGACTGCGTCGATCTCATCCGCGAGGAACTCCGGCGGAACTTCGTGAATATTCGTCACGCCCATGGTGTTTTGCGCTGTCAGGGCCGTGACCGCGCTCATCGCGTACACGCCGTTGGAAAGCGCCGTCTTGATATCCGCCTGAATTCCCGCGCCGCCGGAGGAATCGCTTCCGGCGATGGACAGCACCGAAGGCAGCCGCATGTAAATCCCTTCTTCCTATTCAATGCTTCCTAACGGAAAATTTGCGAAAAATCGGTTGGGTCATTGGCCCAACGAATGGGTGGCTCCGTACTGGTCGGTCAGCTCCTTGGTATCCGGGTCGTAGGCAAGCAGCAGGTTGCCGTCGTTGTCCGTCAGGCGGATCGGGTGGAGCTTGAGCTTCCCGTCCGTGATGCTCAGCGCGTCCGTCGAGGCCGTCATCTTGCCGAAGTCGATCTTGACGTCGTAGAAATCCAGCTGCTTCCGCACGTTGTGAAACCGTCCGCTGATGGATTCGAACGGAATCCAGCGGTATTTCCCCCGACCGGAGACGAAATCGCCGCCGTAGGACGTTTTTTTCGCGTCGCCTTTGCAGTCTACGGCGATGTCAAGATCCACAAGGCAGCGAAGATTGTCTTTTGGCAGCGCCTTTTTTGCCCGCAGATTTTGGCCCTGCCCCTCGATATGGTAATATCGCGTATCAAGGTTGTACCAGCCCTCGGCAGCGAGTTTCCCGCCGTATACGTCCGCGTACACGTCCTTGAAGCGGAACAGCGCGTCTTCGTAATAGAGGTCGCCGTCCACGTTCGTGAAGTCCAGCGCGGGAATGCGGAGCCGGTCGAAATGGAGAGTTCCTTTCCCCACGGGCTGGCCGAGCTTGCCCTCGAAGTGCATCGCCAGCGAAAGCGGATCGTGGACGTCCATGCCGATGCCAAGCGACGAAGGATCCACCGCGTCCACAATCAGCGCAAGATTACAATGGGGAAACGTATCTCTGCAATCAATCTTCCCGTTCAGGAAAATGCCGCTGCCGATCATATCGCCGCCGAAGGGGCCGGTGGCGAGCTTCAGCGTAATGTCCTTCTTCGTATTGATGTCCGTCTGCAGGCGGACTGCCTCCAGCAAGTAATGGCGATGTTTGTAAAAGACCTCTACCCGGCAGTCGTTCAGGGAGAGTGTGAGATCCATCCGCTTGTTCTCGTGGTTGAAATTTTTCCAATCCTGCCGGAGTTTCTCCCGTTCTTTTCGCCGCTTCTCCTCTCCCTCGGCAATCATCTGTTCCTCGGTCTTATCCTCGTCGCGCCCTTTCAGCTTTGGCTTCTTCTTCTGGCGTTCGGAGGGCGCGGGCGTGTGGAGGAAGTCGATGCTCATATCGTCGTTCAGATGAATGGAAAGCGCCGCGCGGTTCAACGTCAGATTTTCCAGCGTCGCCGAAGAAAACTGCTGGGTCAGCGTGTCGAAAATATCCACGGTGAATTCGCCGTCGGGAATATAAAGAATCCGTCTTCCTTCCGGATCCTTCCACTCCAGCCCCTCGAAATAGACGTACCCAAATGGGGAAGCCACAATGCTCTCCGCCGTGACCGAGCCGCGCATGAGCTCCTGATTCTCCATGGCCTTGTTGAAAAGCCATGCCGCGCTCTGGCTGTAAATTATCAATAGCAGCGCGAAGGCCACCAAAAGCCCCGGCACGATATAAAACACAGGATGGGTAAAAAAACTGCGCCGCAGCCAAGCCTTTTTGATGAGGGCGGGGCCGTCCTCAAACGCCGTAGCTACCCACGTCTTCTCTTTTCGTTTCATCACATTCCTGTCATCGCCAGTACCTTTGCCTTGAACTCCTCAGCGGGAAGCTCCGAAAGGGAGCGTATCTTTTCGACCAGCGAAGCCTCTTCCGTGCGAACCACGGTTGTCGTGTCATCGCGCACTTTCTCGCGGATGGCCGCCTTCGCCCGCGCCCAGAAATCCGTCGGGTTCTCGACCGCCGCGCGCAGGACGCCCGCCTCGTCGCGGTCGACCGCTTTCTCGAAACCTTCCTCGATGAGACGCACCAGCTCGTCGTACAAAATATCTTCGCGATACTCGATCGGCGTATAGTTCATCTTGTATTCGCCGTAGGAAAAGCCGTTGATCGCCGGGCGCACGTTGATCAGCTCGGCGTCCGTCGGACGTCCCGCGCATCCGATGAAATAACGCCGCTGAATGGTGAAGCGGTCATCCGGCTCCTCGCAGATATACAGCTCGATATGTACGTCTCCCACCGAGACGCGGCCGATATGCGCCACCGTCAGATTGTCGTCGTTGGCCGACGTGACGATGATTCGTTTCATTTTACGGAAATCTTCTTCCGTAAACTCGTCCCAAAGTAATTGCATTTGCGTCTGCTCCCTTCCGGCGGTCGCGCCCGCCGCAAAAATCTTATATATTTGGTATATTCAACATCGCCCGCGAATTTCCTGCCGCAAATTTATTAGATTGGTTTTTTCTTCTTGTCAAAAAGTTTTGCTCATGATTGTACGATTGTTTTTATTTTCTGTCGTGTAAATAAATCAAAGGGGAGGGCAAAGCCCGCCCCTTTGATTCTTGTACAATAATTAAGTCTTTCGCAAAAAATATAAACCAAAAATAGGAATGATAAAAACGAGCGTTTTCGAGTAGCAGGAAACGCGCGTTTTTTCGCGAATATAAAATATTGCGCGGCGGACTCGGCGACGCCGTATGTCTTCCCGCAGGGGGCGAGCGCACCATCCTTTCGCCGCCTATGCCCGTGAAGTATGTAAAATCGCCGTTCCTGCATGAGCGCGTAAGTATATAAATGATGGCGTGCGCCGCTGTTTTATGGTACAATCAGACCGTAAGAAGAAGTTCATAAACATTCGATGGGATTGTGATTTCCTATGCTTCAAAGAACGCTGATTACAAATAACGTCGACCAGCTTTCCGCCTATATTGAGGAGATCAAGGCGTTGCCCGAGTACAAGTGCAAGGGGGACAAGCTGCTCCTTTTCAGCAGTCCGGACGCCGACAGCGGGACGCTGCGGGAGCGGGTCGCGGCGGTGCGGCGCGCCTTGCCGGAGGCGAAAATCGTCGGCATGACCACGCACAAGAACGAGGCCGAGAACGGTTTCGCGCTGGAGGGCGAGGATTATTCGTTCCTCCTGATGGAGCGTGCGAAGGCGGAGCTTCTCTATTACGACTGCCGCGAGATTTCCGCGCAGGAGGCGGGGAAACGGTTTGACCGCGAGCTTCGCGGGATGAAAGATGTGGCGGCGGTGCTGCTGTTCACGGCGGGCGTGGAGCGTGAGATCGACCAGTTCTTGACCGCGCTGCTGAACGACGACGGCGGCTATGAAGTCCCAATCTTAGGCGCGCAGTCCGGCGCGAAGCATCCGTATCTTTGCGGCAGTTTCAAGGACGGCGAGCCGGACGACCGGGGCATTGCCGCGCTGGTGCTATACGGGCGCGGCCTTTCCGTTTGCTATAATTACGATATGGGATGGACGCCCATCGGCAAGGAAATGAAGATTACCGGGACGGACGGGCGGACCCGCGTCACTTCCATCGACAGCCGCACGCCCATTGACATTTACCGGGAATATTTGGGCGTCGAGCCGGACGAATATTTCATCGAGAATGTGCGGGAATTCCCGTTTATCACCCGCCGGGGAGAGCATTTGGTAGTCCGCACGCCCTCGGGATATGACGAGCAGGGGGGCATTTCGTTCATCGCGCGGGTCAACGAGGGCGACTTGGTGAAGCTTTCCTACGGAAATCCGCGACGTCTGCTGGAAAAGACGCGGCTCTATGCCGAGAATATGCGTGCGTTCGGGCCGCAGGCGCTGTTCCTCATCGTCTGCGAGAACCGCGTGCGCTTTTTGGCGGAGCAGGCTATTTCCGATGTGACCGCTTACCGCGCGGTGATGCCGCAGTCCTCGTGGATGCGGGGCTATACCGCCGTCATGTTGGACGGGAAGGGCGGCGGCGTCGTCAATGCCGCCATCGTGTCCGTCGGCCTGCGGGAAGGAGCGGCGCGCCGGGAGAACCACGCACGGCGAGAGGCGCTTCCCGTCGAGACGCAGAGCGCCGGGGCAATCCCCCGCGAGCGGCGGCTGGCGATGTTCCTCGAGAAGACCACGAAAGAGCTGGAAGATATGGCGGTGGAGGCGAACGCCGCCAATCGTGCGAAGTCCGAGTTCCTTTCGATGATGTCCCATGAGATTCGCACGCCGATCAACGCCGTGCTTGGCATGAATGAGATGATTCTCCGCGAATGCGACGACGAGAGCGTGCTGACTTACGCGGAAAACGCCCATGCGGCGGGGCTTTCGCTGCTCGGCATCATCAACGAGATCCTCGATTTCTCGAAAATCGAGGCGGGCAAGATGGAGATCGTGCCGCAGGAATACGAGCTGGCGTCCCTCATCAGCGACCTCGTGAACCTGATTCGCATGAAGGCGGAAGAACGCGGCCTTTCCCTGTACGTCAAAGCCGCGCCAGATATACCGTCCAAGCTCGTTGGCGACGAACTGCGCGTCAAGCAGATTATCACGAATCTGCTGACGAACGCGATCAAATATACGGAGAAGGGCTCGGTGACGCTGAACGTCGACTGCCGCAAGACGTCCGAGGAGGAAATCCTGCTGGACGTGTCCGTGGAGGATACGGGCGTCGGCATCAGGGAGGAAAACATCCACAAGCTGTTCCAGGCCTTTGACCGCATCGACCTGGAGCGCACGAAGAAGATCGAGGGGACGGGCCTCGGCATCAACATCACCCAGCGGCTTTTGAAGCTGATGGGAAGCTCCCTCGAAGTGAAGAGTACCTTCGGCGAGGGCTCCACCTTCTCCTTCGCGTTGCCGCAGAAAGTGACCGAATGGAGAGGCATCGGCGATCTCGGCAAGGCGCTGAAAAAGGTCAGCGACAAGCGGGCGAAGCGCAAGACCCGGTTCACCGCGCCGAACGTGCGAATCCTCGTAGTGGACGACGCGCCGATGAACCTCGCCGTCATCGCCGGACTCCTGAAACGTACGAAAATCCAAGTGGATACCGCCGAGAGCGGCGAGGAGTGCATTGAGAAATTCGCGGTCAGGGCTTACGATCTCGTGTTCCTCGATCATCGGATGCCGGGCATGGACGGCCCGGAAACGCTGGGACAGCTCAAACGGCGGTTCCCTGCGAAGCTGGCCGAGACGCCGATCATCTCGCTGACCGCCAACGCCATGTCCGGCGCGCGGGAAGAGTATATCGCGCTGGGCTTTTGGGATTACCTGTCGAAGCCCGTCATGGTGGACGAGCTGGAAGCGATGCTGCTGCGCGCGCTGCCGCCGGAAAAGATTGTCACGGCGGACGCGGACGAGGAAAAAGCGGCGACGGAAGCGCAGTTGCCCGTATGGCTCGTCTCGGACGCCCGTTTTGATACGGAGAAGGGCGTGATGTTCTGCGGCGGCAGCGACGAATATCTGGAGACCCTTTCGCTGTTCGGGCGGTCCATCAAATTTCAGGCCGCCGAGATCGAGCGTTTGTGGAAAGAGAAGGATTACGACGCATATACGATCAAGGTGCATTCGCTGAAAAGCATGGCGAAGGCCGTCGGAGTGATGAAGCTTAGCCGGATGGCGGCAAGGCTGGAGGCGGCGGGGAAGGACGGCGATGCGGACGCCATCGAAAAGGGGACGAACGCTCTGCTTGCGCTGTACCGCAGCCTTTCCGAACCGCTGGCGCGGCTGAATGAGACGGAAGCCGCGCAGCCCGCGGCGCCGAAGGCCGACGTGGTGACGACGAAGCGGCACACGGTCCTTCTTGTCGACGATGACGACGATTTCCTCGCGCTCACGAGCCGCTGGCTGAAAAAGGATTACGCGGTCACGGCGGTCAATTCCGGCAAGAAGGCGCTGGCGGCGCTGGAGAAAGAAGTGCCGGAGCTGCTGCTGCTGGACTACGAGATGCCGGAGATGAACGGAGCGGAGGTGCTGCGCCAGATCCGCGCCAATCCGAAGCTGAAAGATCTCGCCGTGGTATTCCTGACCGGCACCGACGACAAGGAAAACGTGCGAAAAGCCGAAAGCCTGCACCCGGAAGGATTCTTGCTGAAGACGATGGGCAAGGCGGGGCTCTTGATGGGTATCGCCGCGTTCTTTGACTGATTCATGAGACGGCTTTTGCGCCGGGCATAAAAAAGCAACCGCGTAGGAATTACTGAATAAGTCAAGTCGTGACTCTGCCGGACTTATTCAGTGATTCCTTAGAGAAGCGGTTGCGAAATAGCGATATTTTCGCGTTTTAGTTTACGCCATACGTTTGTGGAAAATGTTCATGACGAAGAAGCGTTCCAGCGCGTCGAGGAGCTCCGACTTCCGGGCGGATTTCAGCAGATAGCCGTCGGGCTTGTGCTTGACGATGCGCATGACGCTCTCCCTGTCGTTGACGCCCGTGAGGAAGATGATCGGAATGTCCGCGGTCTGCGGTGTGCCGTGCAGCCATTGCATCACGTCGTAGCCGTCGAGGTCGGGCATTTCGTAATCCAGCAGGATCAAGTCGGGAGCTCGATGGTGCTGGATGTAGGTCACGGCCTCGACGCCGGAATTTACGCCGACGATGTTGTAATATTTGTTCATCCAGTAGTCCATGATCATCAGGAAGTCGCTGTCGTCGTCCACGACGAGGAGCGTTTTCTTCCGGCGAAACTCGTCGTGCGCGTCCGCGAGCTCCGTGAGGTCGTCGGCGACGTCGTTCATGTCGAGGGGGCGCACATAGATATGTGCCGCCCACTGGGCGCTTTCCATCTTTCGGACCTGCGCGCGGGTCGCGTTGTCCACGATCAGGCACATGGATTTGTACTCGTCGCGGCAGAGGTCGGCCAGATAGTGCATGACGATTTCCGTCTTCGTGCTGGTGTAATCGAGGTAGCAGAGGAAAATATCGGTGCAGTGACGATTTTTGTTGATTTCGTCGATGTCCGAAGGGATCGCGAGGACGCGGAACCCCGCTTCGGTCAGCCGATTTTCCACCGCCTGCGTCACGATATGCTTTTCCTGCCCGATATAGACGATCGTGCGCATCGGTTGTTTCATGGTTCGTCCTCCGCGTCTTCGGCCAGCGGCGCTAAATGGTCGGAATAGACGCGATACGCCGAGAGGAGATTCGGCGTCTTTTCCCGGATTGCGTCAAAGTCGCCGGCTTTTCCCGCCGCTTCCATCTCTGCGGCGGCCTCCGAAAGTCCCACCGCGCCGACGAGGCGCGCCATGCTTTTCAGCGAATGGACTTTCAGCGTGTAGTGGCTGAAATCCTCCTCCGTAAGAAGCCGGTCGATTTCGTCGGCTTTGTCCTGGATGGACGCGGCGAAGACGGAGAGGGCGTCCAAGTAGTCGTCCGCCGTTTCGCAGTTGCCCATGCCGTAAGAAAGGTCGAGTCCCGGAACGCCGGAAAGCCAGCCGGGGAGCTTTGCCAGTTCCTCTTTCAGCTTCGTTTCCTCGTCGTCACGTTTCTGATGGTCTTCGACGCTGCCCTCCGGCAGATACGTCATCAGCACCTCCGAGAGGCGCTGGGGCTGAATGGGTTTTATCAGCACGTCGGCGAAGCCCGCCGCTTTATAGAGATTGATATTGTCTTTCGCCGCCTCTACCGTATGGCAGACCACCGGCACTTCGCGGCCCTGCTCCTTGAAGATTTCCTTGAGCCGCACGAAAGTGTCCACGCCGTCGATACCGGGCATTCTGTGGTCGAGAAGAATCAGGTCGTACTGATTTTCGCGGCAGAGCTTCAAGCATTCCTCGCCGCTTTCCGCCAGATCGGCCATCACGCCGTTTGACGCGAGGAGCGATGAGAGGATCATGCGGTTGACCCGCATATCGTCGACGATCAGCACGCGGGACTGCGGTTTTGTATCCATAGGGATTCAGCCTTCTTTCCGGAATAATCTCTGTCAGTAAGAAGTATAGCACAAGAAAACGCCTGCGAAAATGTTTTTCTTTCCGCAAGGCGTTGACGGCGCTTGAAAATATATCGAAAAATATAGACAAGAAATATAGAAATAAAGAGAGTGAAGTTATAATTCGTAATATCTTCATTCTTTGCGTAAGAAAGGAATGGGAACCATGAGCGAAAACATCCTGCCCGCGAACGCGACGGAGACTTCCTTGGAGGCGCTGCGGAGCATGGCCGAGAAAATGCCGGGCGGCTTCTTCATCTATCGCGCGGAAGGAGACGAGACCATCCTCTATCTCAACGACGTGATGCTGGATATTTTCGGCTGCGCCACGGAGGAGGAATTTCGCGAGCTGACAGGGGGCACTTTCAAGGGACTGGTCTATCCTGACGACTTGCCCGACGTCGAGGCGTCGATTTTGCAGCAGGTCAAGAGGAACGACAAGCGACTCGACTATGTGAAGTACCGCATTCGCCGAAAAGACGGGGCAATCCGCTGGGTGGACGACTATGGGCGGCTCGTGCATACCGAGGAAGGCGGCGACGTCTATTATGTCTTTATCCGCGACATTACCGAGATTCGCGCCGTACGGGAGGAGAGCCGCCGCAGCGCGCGGGTCATCGAAGGACTTTCCGTAGGCTATTCGTCGATTTTCCTGCTGGATTTTGCGTCGGGCGTTTTGCGTCCCTATCGGCAGGAGAATGGGATTTTCCGCGAGATTGTCGCGCGCCTTGCAGAGGGCGGCGAACCCAACGCGGATTTTCGGCGCGTCTTCGCGGAGTACGGGCAGCAATACGTATTGCCGGAGGATCAGGCGTTTTTCCACCGGCAGACGGAGGAACATCATATCAGCGAGCGGCTCGACAAAGAGAGCTCCTACGCTGTGACATACCGCTGCAAAGGGGAGGGGAAAGCCCCCGTTTATATGGAAATGTCCGTAGTCCGCGTCAAGGATTTCGATATTTCCGGCGCCGTCTTGGGCTTCCGCGACGTGACCGCGCGGATTTCCAGCGTTCAGCGCGAGCTTTCGGAAAAAATGGAAATGGAGAACGAGCTGGAGCGGGAAAAGCGAGCCAACGAAATCAAGTCCGCGTTCCTGTTCAGCGTGTCCCATGACATCCGTACGCCGATGAATTCCATCACGGGATTTACGGCTCTCGCGAAAAGCCACATGGATGATCCGGAACTGCTGGCGGAGTTCCTCGGCAACGTGGAGGAAGCCAGCAGCCACCTTTTGGCGTTGATTGAAAACTTAATCGAAATGAGCAGCCTGTCCCAAGAGAAATTTACGCTGGACGATCTGCCCGCGAGCCTTGACGACGAGATTTGCGCCGTCGTCGATATGTTCCGGCCGCAGGCCGAGGAAAAGCAGATTGCTTTGACGACGGATCTGAACCTGCCGCCCACTGACGTGCTGCTGGACACGGTGCGCTTCCGCCGCCTGCTGAGCAATCTGGTGGACAACGCGGTGAAATTCACGCCGGAAGGAGGCCACGTCACGGTCGCCGCGCGGCGGAGATTCGCCTCTGGCTCCGGGTACGCGCGCTTTGAGATTTCCGTCGTCGACGACGGCGTCGGCATGGCGGAAGGATTTTTGCGGCGGATCGGCAAAGTCTTCGAGCGTGAGAAGAGCTCCACGGAGTCCGGCTACATCGGCACGGGTCTCGGGCTCGCCATCGCGAAGAAAATCCTTGATCTCATGGGCGGCTCCATCAATATCAAGAGCGAAAAGGGGAAGGGATCCACGTTCATCATCTCGCTGCCGCTGAAACAGGTTGGCGCGGCTCGCAAGAGCCTTTCGCCTGCTGCGGAGAAAGCGGAAGACATAAAAGCGGCCGGCGCCTATCGCTTACTGATGGCAGAGGATATGGGCGTCAACCGCCTGATCGCGGAAGAGATGCTGAAAGGGGCCGGCTTCGAGGTCGAGTCGGTGCCGGACGGCTGCGACGCGGTGGACGCCGTCGCGTGCCATCCCGAGCATTATTACGACGCGGTAATCATGGATATCCAAATGCCCGTGATGAACGGCTACGAAGCCACGCGCCGCATTCGCGCCATGAACCGCGAGGACGCGCAGAATATCCCGATTATCGCGCTCAGCGCGAACTCCCGCGAGCAGGACAAGAAGGAGAGCCTCGAAAACGGCATGAACGCCCATGTGGCGAAGCCCTTCGATTTGGCGGTTTTGGTAGATACGCTGAACGAGTATATCGCGGCGGCGAGAAAAGAATAGCGGAGTTGATGGGGAAGGAGAGAGACGTATGAAGAAATGGTTTGCGGTTTTGTGGGCTGTGGTAGTTTTTGCGGTCGCTTCTATGGGGCAGGCAGCGGAGTGCGCGAGAAGCCAGTCGCCCGACGACGCCTCCGGTTTCGTGGAGCTGGCCGAGGCCGTGCCCGACGTCATTCTGGAAATCCGCTACTACTCGACCTATAATTTTGTCGGCGACCGTATCGACGGCTATTATGCGCCCTGCGTCCTGATGACGCGGGAAGCGGCGGAGGCTTTGAAAGCCGTGTCGGACGACGTGAAGGCGCAGGGCTATCGGCTGAAGGTTTACGACGCGTATCGCCCGCAGATGGCGGTCAATCATTTCGTGCGCTGGGCGGAAGACTTGGCGGACGTGCGCATGAAGCCTTATTTTTACCCGAACGAGAATAAGGACGTGCTGTTCGAGAAGGGCTATATCGCCGCAAAATCGGGACACAGCAGGGGCAGCACCATCGACCTGACGCTGTTCGATATGGCGACGGGCAAGGAAGTGGACATGGGAGGCACCTTCGATTATTTCGGCCTTGAGAGTCATCCCGCATGGTGCGGAAATCCTGATACGGGAGAGTATGAAGGGAACGCCGAAGGAGGCATCACGGAAGAGCAATTCCGCAACCGCATGATTCTCCGCACGGCGATGCTTAGCCACGGTTTCAAGCCCCTCGACGAGGAATGGTGGCACTTCACGCTGAAGAACGAGCCGTATCCTGAAACGTATTTCACGTTCCCGGTGCAGCGGCTGGCGAAATAAATATTTAAAGTGAAAAGGGAAAATATGATTCGAGCTTATCGTAAAGAGGATCTGCCCGCGATGGTTTCGATATGGAATGAAATCGTGGCGGAGGGAATTGCTTTCCCGCAGGAGGAAACGCTGGATATTCGGGAGGGGGAAAAGTTCTTTGCTTCCCAGAGCTACACGGGCGTGGCCGAGAAGGAAGAGCAGGGCGTTCTGGGGCTTTATATTTTGCACCCGAACAACGTAGGAAGGTGCGGTCATATCTGCAACGCCAGCTACGCCGTGAGCTCCGCCTGTCGCGGACTGCATATCGGGGAAGCGTTGGTGAAGGACTGCATCGTGCAGGCGAAGGAACTCGGCTTTTCCATATTGCAATTCAACGCGGTGGTGGAAAGCAATCACCACGCCCGCCATTTGTACGAGAGACTGGGCTTCGTGCAGCTCGGCACGATTCCGGGAGGCTTCCGCATGAAGGACGGGCGTTTCGAGAATATCTGTCCCTATTATTATTCGCTGTAGCTATCTTTCCTAAGAATGAAACAAAAGGGAGCGGCCTTGCAATGAAGCCGCTCCTTTTCTTTGCGCTTATCCGTCACGTTTTCAGCTTGAACTTTTTTCGTCTGGCCGTAAACCGGGCAGAAATAGTCTCCGTCTCGGCGTCGAGATTGCCGCTGTACTCAGCCTGGCTTTCAGCTATGCGGGGATTTCCTTCTTCGCCATTTCCCACGACAAAGGAAACAGTGCCCTGTGTTTTCTT
>JAEEGH010023810.1_pt1 | contig 12419 bp, 9 predicted proteins | sample 9134181 | NCBI WGS metagenome assembly JAEEGH01 (sample SAMN16246544, study PRJNA631951) | gut metagenome | biome: gut microbiome; feature: rumen; material: DP-attached | host: Bos | place: Iran: Karaj | collected 2018-10
TATGATTGGTCAAATGTATATTTATGGAAATCTGCAGGGTGTTAAAAAGGATAAACAAAAAGGGTTAATGTGGCTTCAAATGGCAGCTGATCAGAATGATCAAAATGCGCAAGTCTTTTTGGGAATGGAATATGGTATGGATTATAGTAGAAGTGGTGATGTACAAAAACTATATGATGCTGAGAAAATATTGGAAAAGGCTTTGGAGAATGAGAATCCTGATGATGAGGTAACTAAGGAAGCAAAAGAACTTCTGACTACTTTGAGAAAAATCAAGAGGCTGAAAGGGCTTTAAATCAAAAATATAAATATGGGTTAAATCTGGATTTCTCTTTACAAATCATATCTTTCAGTCAATCATTCTTTAATATTTTTTCCTTTTAAAATGTTACTATCCCTCTGAAATACAAAGAAACAACATTATTTTTTCTCTGTGCTGTCCTTTTCCGAAGTAGCTGTTGGATGATAAAACCAAAAAATCTTTTCTCTGAAGAAAAAGCGATTCTTTGTCTCACATGGGAGGAGAATCGTTTTTTTTGCACTTCGGGATTTCGTGTGGAAGATTCTTATCTATTTTTATTTGACTGTGCTATGCCAGTCTGATGTGCGGGCGAGACGCCCACTATCCCAGCCGATGTCCTTTCAGGCTGCGCAAGAAAACAGCTGACAAAGATAGTATCTATCACACACGAAATCCCGAATAACCGTTTTTGGGGTAACTTTGGCTTCACCGAAGTTACTCCCGCTCGGAAAAACTCAAATAAATGTGCTTTCACCGAATTTTGTCGCGACTCAGCAAATAATAAGCAAATAATAAGCAAGCTTTTATTTGCATTCGCTGCTCCAAAATTTGGTTTTTCTCTCGCTTAATCGTAACTTTGCATATTGAATCACTGAACTATCCAACAAGCACAAAAGAGAAATAAATATGGGAACGTATATCAATCTGGGGAATGATGGATTCCAGAATGCCCGTAGAAGCGAGTATGTTGACAAATCAGGGCTAATCCGTGTTGTAAACAGTACGCTTAAAACGGAGATGTGCATGAGCTGTGTGTCCCGTTGCCGCCGTTTCGGTAAGTCGATGGCGGCAAAGATGCTGAATGCCTACTATGACCAGTCGTGCGACTCACGCAGCCTGTTCGAGGACTTGGAGATAGCAAAAGACCCTCATTTTGAGGAGCATCTGAATAAATATCCGGTGATTTATCTTGATCTCAGCGACTTCGTGACACGTTTCCGCGAAGAAGATATCGTCGGGATTATTGACAGAGAACTGCGGACAGACATTCTGCAGGCCTATCCAGGACAGACTTACGAAGAAAAAGATGACTTGATGGAATGTCTGATTCGTATTGCCCGGGATGAAAAGCAGCAGTTCATCTTCATTATCGACGAGTGGGATGCCATCTGCCGCGAGTTTGAGAAACGTCCTGAGGTGATGGATGAGTATGTCAACTGGCTCCGCCGTATGTTCAAGGGAAGCAACACTGCGAAGGTGTTTGCGGGTGTGTATATGACCGGTATTCTTCCGATAAAGAAATATAAGACGGAGTCTGCGCTCAACAATTTCATAGAGTATTCGATGGTTGAGCCACGCCGCTTGGCCCGTTATTTTGGTTTTACGAAAAATGAGGTGCGTGGGTTGGCTGAGAAGTACAGTATGGATTTCGATGAGTTGGTGAAATGGTACGACGGGTATCAGATAGGTGACGAACTGTCGATGTTCAATCCAAATTCTGTCATGCAGGCGGTTGATATCGGCCGTTGCCGCAGTTTCTGGGCCGGCACAGGTGCTTATAATGCCGTTGCCAACTATATTAACTTCAATTATGAGGGATTGAGAGACGGGATAATAGAGATGTTGGCTGGGGGACGCTGCAAGGTCAATCCAACTGGCTTCCAGAACGACATGTCGATTGTCCGAAGTAAGGATGACGTGCTGACGGTGTTGATTCATCTGGGTTATCTCTCATACAACTGGCGTAAGGATGAATGTTATATACCGAATAAGGAAGTGGAGGGTGAGATGGTGAACGCCGTCAAGTACAACCGCTGGATGATGGTGGTGAATTCCCTGCAACGCTCGGAACAGCTGCTTGAGGCAACTCTCTGCGGCGACGAGCAGGCTGTTGCCCGTGCGCTCGACATTGCTCACGACGAGAACACCAGCATCTTGTCGTACAACAACGAGAACTCGCTCGCGTGCGTGCTCAGCATCGCTTACTATTATGCCCGTAACGACTATATTATCCACCGTGAGTTCCCTTCTGGCAAAGGTTTTGCCGACCTGGTGCTGATTCCCCGCAAGCATGTGGATTCACCAGCTTTGGTCATCGAGCTTAAATACAGTAAGGATGCCGACACCGCCATCACGCAGATTAAAAACCGTAATTACCCGGCGAAGGTGGCTGAATATGCCGACAACCTCCTGCTTGTGGGCATCAATTACGACAAGGATACAAAAACACATACGTGCGTGATAGAACGCTATAACGGTTAGCTGGTTCGTTCTGTTTTGTTCTTTGGATTTCCATCACACTTTAATCACATTTTAATACTTATTCTTCAAAAAACAGCGGATGATTTTTTGCACATTCCGATAAAATTGCGTATTTTTGCTGGCAATTAGAAAAATGGAAAGCTATGGACACGCAGGAAGTGAAATATCCGCCGCAAATACCTCGTCCCTTACACGCTCGACGGCCGCCGGCTGACGAAAATCGGCATGTCCTTCTCGACAGCAGAACGCAACGTCACTGAGTGGCTGGTGGAATAAACCGTTTTCTTGTCTTTTTCTGTTAGTGCATGTATCCGATAGAGCGGAGGTAGTCGTTCGACACTTGGGAGATGGCGATTTCGAACTGTTGGGGGAGGTCGTACTTCTCGAAATCGGTGAGCTGACGTTTATATTTGTTTATCAGCTTGTTTTTGATGGGGTTGAAGTGCTTGCTGGTGTAGGAGTTGCGGAGTTGCACATAGCTAGGGTTAACCCAGTGGTATCTTTTGCCATCGCTCTCGGTGAATCCTCCGTTGGCTATATGCTCGTCCTCCATCCGAATGACTAACGGACGGATTTCACGCTTGAATTCTTGAATCACTTTTTCCTCCACGTTGGCAAATGCAGGATCCGGGGCTGACACGTCTTTTGAGCTGGTCTGTTGTTTTTGTGGATTGGCTTTTGGCTCTGATGATGTGGCATCGTCGGACACCGACTGACGGTTAGTGTTTATAGTCTGCTGACGTGTGTTTTGATGTTCTGGTTGTTGGACTGCTATAGACTGGTTTACCGGTTCGGGTGTGGTGGAACCTGGTTTGGCTGTTTCTTGTGCTTTAGGCGGGGCGGGAGTGAACGGTTCTGCCACGGTTGTCTGTGCAGGCTGGTTCGAAGTTGTAATCTCTAGCGTTGCCGGGGAGGCGGGTTGAGGCGTTGCTTGGATATTGACGCTTTCATTCTGCTCCGTTTCTGTCGCCCCCTCTTTCATCGTCATGCTGTCTTTCGCCAAGGCTGCTAATGAGTCCGTGGAGGGCAGAGCAGCTGTAGTTTTATTATCATCTCCTTGTTTGCTGTTAAGCGTGAATAAAGCGATAACAACACCAATGGCAATCATCGCTGCAATAATGGCTGCTGCTTGTATCCAGTTCTTTTTCTTCAGTTTTTCCCTGATTTCCTCCACTGTCTGAAACCGTTCAGAAGGGTGGGCGAGTGTGCATTTTTTTACAATCCACTTGAATTCTTTCCCGCCCGGAATCAGCGCCAGCACCTTCCCGATGGCATAGATGTCGGTACGTTCATCCACCTGGGGCATGTCGGCCTGCTGTTCAGGTGCGGCAAACCCTTTGGTGTGGCCTGGTGTGTCGGGATAGGTGTCGTTGTAGCAGAATCCGAGGTCCACAAGCTTCACGTCATGCCCAATCCGGGTAATCATGATGTTGTCGGGCTTGATGTCGAGATGCACCACCTGATGAGAGTGGAGATAGGTGGTGACGGACAGCAGCTGCTCGGCAAATTTGCGCCGGTTGGCTTTGCTGCGGAAATATTCGGGCTGACAGTGGATGAACGTGTCGAGTGTGTCGCCATCCACATAGTCCATCAGGATGAAGTCGTCGCCTTTATTGACATAACGCACGAGGTTGGAATGTTCGAGCGATAAACCGATTTCAAATTCTTTGGTGAGCAGTGCGCGGTATCTTGGGTCGCCTGCAATCTCAGGCTTGAGCCGCTTGAGGAAATGCAGTTTGGAATAATATTTCACTCTGTAGCAGTCGCATGTGGCACCTTTCACGTCGAGCCGCTCGGCGTTGTTGAATGTCAGCTGGTTGACAGAGAATGAAGAGGAACCCATAGCAGATTACCGTTTTTGTGTTGTTTTTTACTTTTGTAATATCTGATAATAAGGAAATCTCAATTTTAGCATTTAGCTTATATGCTGATATTAATATGCTTGGCAGGATATCGTCCACATGGCTTTTTCCTCGAAGCAGTATTATCCAGTCCATTTATGTACTTATTTATTTTCTAATCATTTTCCAATAATATTTTTTAACCATATTAAGCGTAGCGACCACAAAATCCTCTGCATGTTTTTTCCTCGAAGCAGTATTATCCAGTCCATTTATGGACTTTTTTATTTTCCACATCAGAAACTTTTATTCCTTAATTTCTTAGACTGAAGTTTCGGAAGTTCTTAAAAGGTTGATGACTGCTGGGGGTGTGGACTGTTATCATACATAAATCTTACATCTTATATTTTACAAAAATAAATCTTACATAATTAAATCTTACATCTTACATAATTAAATCTTACATCTTACATAATTTAATCTTTAAATTAACTCAGCTTCCTTTTAACTTCCGAATCTTGAATTCTTTAGAGATTAAATCTCTAAAGAAAAGGTGATGCCCTGTGATTTCCCTGCGGTGAAAGAACCGAGGCTTTTGCCGTCTCTGATGACATCGGTTGCCACGAGCGGGTAGTCTTGTATCATGCAGGAGATAGAGGCTCGGTCGCCTGCGAGCAATTTGCTGTTCTCGCTCTCCAGCACCACGAACTGGTCCTTGCCTTTGTATTGGAACAGTACGCGTCGGTCGGGCAGATATTCCACTTCCACCATCGTTCCGAGGGTGATGTCGCAGGAACGGAGCACTTCAGGTGTATCGTCGAAGTCGGAGTTGGCGATTCCTTCCATTTCCGCCAGCTGTTCCCAGTTGGCATAGCCTAAATAGCTGGCGATGATTTGCAGGGTGGTCATCCGTGGTTCCCGCTCGTCGTCGATGATGCCGGTCAGCCGTTTGAGCGTGTTCACGCCAAGCCGCTCACCTGTGACGGACTGGATGTCGATAGCCAGTGCCTCTATGTCGTTTGGCGTGGTCAGACTGAGTCCCGATTTGCGTTTGAGCTGTTCTATGATGTTGAAGGATAGTGTCATGGCTTTAGTTTGTAGTTTATAGTTGGTTTGATTTGGTGATGGGTTTTGTACTGTTTTATTTAGACCCCACCTTTGCACTTAGTGTCTTCTGCTTCGCCTTCGTTCCTTGGCTCGCATAAGCCGAGTGCTGCACCACCTCATCACACAATCGATTATCAATCGATTCTGTGCTGAGTTCCCCACGGGGAGTCTCTACAGGCTTTACGGTTATTTCATGCGTGGGTGGGGATTTGGAGAAACCTTTTTTCGCTAAAAAAGAACAAAAAACTAAAAACTAAATGAGCGACGGCAATTTCAACCGGGCATTACTGCCCAAAAACGAGTTATCTGCCGGTTTGAAAGCCGGTAAGGCACAGATGCGTGCGAAAGCGGAGCAGGCGTTCAAGGAAATCATCGACAGCCACTTCCCCGATGCCACTCAAACGCAAAAAGACGCAGCCTTTGAATCTTTCAAGAAACGGCTCAGATAAAGAGAATGAAAATTCTTCATTCTTATTCGTAACTTTGGTTTGAGCCAAGTCACTCTCGTTCAGAAAAACTCAAATAAATTTGGTTTTTCGCTCACTTAATCGTAACTTTGGTTAACACCGAAGTTACTTTCATTCGGAAAAACTCAAATAAATTTGGTTTTTCGCTCACTTAATCGTAACTTTGCAGTTTAAAACCATCACAGCCTCATGAACAGGAACGACATCACGAAAATCGCGCTTACCGGCGGTCCATGCGCAGGCAAAACCACCGCACTCGTTCGGATCATCGAACACTTCACCAGCCTGGGCTATCAAGTGTTCACGCTGCCGGAAATTCCTACAATCTGCATTCAGGCGGGTGTAAACTACCTGACTGACGACCGTCAGTATCACTATCAGTCAGAGAAAGCCACATTGCTGATGCAGATGCATATAGAGGATCAGTTTATGGAAATTGCCGCCAAATGCGGGAAGCCGGCACTCGTGGTGTGCGACAGAGGCACGATGGACATATCCACCTATCTGCCCGAGGAGACATGGCAGGCACTGATGAACGACATCGGCACGAACACTATCCAGCTACGCGACTCCCGCTACGACGCAGTGCTGCATCTGGTCAGCGCAGCCAACGGCGCGGAGGAGTTCTACACCACCGCCAACAACGCGGCACGCAGCGAGGATGCACGAACCGCCCGTATGCTCGACATCAAACTTATTTCCGCATGGAACGGACACCCACATCTGAGAATTATCGACAACAGCCGTGACTTCGAGAACAAACTCAAGGCGGTTATCAAAGAGATATCTGTGGTGATGGGCCTGCCGGCACTTAATGAGTCGCAGCGCAACTACGTGGTAGAGGTTATAGACAACCTGCCTGAAAACACCACCGAGTGTGAAATCACACAGACCTATCTGAAGTCAGACCCCGACACGATAGTAAGACTCCGTAAACGAGGATGGGACGGAAGTTATGTATATATGCAGAGCATCAAGAAAAAGGTGTCGGACACCGAATTCATTGAGACTGAGCGGCAAATAAGCCCCTACCAATACGTCACCCTGCTTCAGCAGGCTGACCCTTCACGCAAGACATTGCGGAAAATACGTAAGAACTTCGTATGGGAAAAGCAATATTTCGAGCTGGACACCTTCCTTGACCGCGACGACGGAATCAGCATTCTTGAAATCGCAGGTGTGAAAGACCCTGATGCCATCAATTTCCCCCCGTTCGTCAAGGTCGTCAGAGACGTGACAGGAGTGCCTATGAGCCAGATTTGAAAAAGAGTTTTTAGTTGTTAGTTCTTAGTTTTTAGTAGTTTAGATTTGTTGATGCATGAATTACAGTTGTTTTAAAATAATCTAATAATTCAATTGCTCAATCAATAGTTAATAGTAAATTGTAAAATCGTAAATAAAAAAGGATGAATTTCGTAAAAGAATTAGCATGGCGTGGAATGATCCACCAGATGATGCCTGGCACGGAAGAGCTTCTAGAGAAAGAGAAGAACGTGTCGGCTTACTTGGGAATAGACCCTACTGCCGACTCCCTGCATATCGGCCACCTTTGCGGAGTGATGATGCTCCGCCATTATCAGCGTTGCGGAGGCAAGCCCTACGCACTCGTGGGAGGTGCAACCGGCATGATCGGCGACCCGTCGGGTAAGAGCCAGGAGCGCAACCTGCTCGATGAGGAAACTCTGCGCCACAATGTGGACTGCATCAAAAAGCAACTGTCGAAATTCCTTGATTTTGACAGCGATGCACCCAACCGCGCTGAGTTGGTGAACAACTACGACTGGATGAAGGATTTCACCTTCCTCGATTTTGCTCGCGAGGTGGGCAAGCACATAACCGTCAACTACATGATGGCTAAAGACTCGGTTCAGAAACGTCTGAACGGCGAGGCTCGCGATGGTCTGTCGTTTACCGAGTTCACCTATCAGTTGCTTCAAGGTTACGATTTCTTGTATCTTAACGAGCATAAAAACTGCAAGCTGCAGCTTGGCGGCGCCGACCAATGGGGCAACATCACCACTGGCTCAGAACTCATTCGCCGCACCAACGGCAACGAGTGCTTTGCGCTCACCTGCCCGCTTGTGACAAAGGCCGACGGCGGCAAATTCGGCAAGACTGAGAGCGGCAACGTATGGCTCGACCCCGTCCGCACATCGCCGTATCAGTTCTATCAGTTCTGGATTAACACTTCGGATGCCGATGCCGAGAAATACATCAAGATTTTCACCACTCTCTCGAAAGAGGAGGTTGAGAGCCTGATTGCCGAGCAAGCCAAAGATCCGGGCCTTCGTCCGCTGCAAAAACGTCTGGCTAAGGAAGTTACCATCATGGTTCACTCTGAGGAGGACTACAATATGGCCGTTGAGGCATCGAACATCTTGTTTGGCAAATCAACCAAAGAGAGCCTCCTGAAACTCGATGAACGCACATTCCTTGAGGTGTTTGCCGGTGTCAAGACATTCGAAATCAGCAAGTCGGAACTGGCTGCAGGCATTGGAATTCTTGACTTGCTGGCCGAGAAAGCACAGGTTTTCCCGTCGAAGGGCGACCTGCGTCGTAACATTCAGGGCGGCGGCGTTTCCATCAACAAAGAGAAGGTTACAGCACCCGATTTGGTTCTGAACGATGCGGCACTGCTGAACGGCAAGTACCTGCTTGTGCAGAAAGGCAAAAAGGACTACTCGCTGCTCATTGCGAAATAGCACTTTTTTGAATTGATTTTTAACAAATCGCACAAGCGGGCAACTGCGTGTGCGATTTTTTTTGCCAAGCGGCCGCAATTTGCTAACTTGCACCCACAGAAAACCACGATAAAATGCTGCGTAAACTTCTGAAACATATCATTTTGCTTGTCAACATTGTGTTTGTGGCATTGTTGTTTGTTTCAGGTATTGCCCGTTGGCTAAATCCTGCGGAGCACACAGCCATTGCGCTCGTCGGGTTGTTTTTTCCGGTGTTCATGCTCATCAACATTGCTTTCGCGATATGGTGGGCGGTCTGCCGCAAATGGCTTTTCCTGCTGCCTCTAGCTGCGGTGGCCTTGTTTGCGCACCGCTATTTCGATTTCTCTTCGGGAAGCGGCGGCACCGCGCCAAACGGACGGCAAATCAGGATTCTCTCGTACAATGCCCATAATTTCGGCCTTCATGCGCGCCCCAATCACGTGAAGATGATGAAAGAAATGACCGAATTCATCGGCTGCGAGAATCTCGATATTGCCTGTTTTCAGGAGTACAGCAATGGCGAAAAAGACTTGCCGGTTCATCAGCAACTGCAGCAATCGTTCAAATACAGCCATTTGCAAATCCGCAAAAGCCCGTATGCATACGGCGACCTTCGCGATGGGCTGGCCACCTACAGCAACTATCCGATTGTGGGGCGCAACAGTGTGCCGTCTGATGGCGAGACTGATAACATCGTCATCTACACCGATATAGCCGTTGGTGCCGATACACTGCGAGTGTTCAACTGCCATCTGCAATCGTACAAGTTCTCGGTATCGGAATATGATTTTATTGAGAAGGTAAACTCTTTGAATTCAGATGTTTACGACAAATCAAAGCAAAGCGAGAACCGCGAAGGTCTGCTTAGCGTCTATCGCCGGATGCGCAAGGCGTATGAGTGGCGCGTGAAGCAGGCAGCCACGCTTAAACGGCTCATCGGTGAGTCGCCATACCCAGTTGTGGTGTGCGGCGATTTCAACGACACTCAGTCATCGTATGTCTATCGCCTTGTGAGCCGCGGTCTGCACGATTCGCAGCGGGTGATGACGACAGGCTGGCGAAACACCTACCGCCGTTTCTTCCCCGGCATTCGCATCGATTACATCCTTTACAACGGCCCCATGAAATGCGTCAGTTGCCGTGTGCCGCAAGTCGATTTTTCCGACCACCGGCCGGTGCTGGGCGAGTATCAGATGGATTAAGCCGAACATTTCGTTTGTCACCTTTACCAGCACGCTCGTAAAACAATCGCCGCTTTACTTGCTTGCCTAACCGATTTTAGTATCTTTGCAACCGATTGCAAAAATTTAAAATTATGATTATGAAAAAGTTCATGCTATTAACATTGTCGGTTGCTCTCTGCTTTGCAGCTTGCAAAAAAGACAACGAACCGACTCCCGAGCCAAACAATCCGGAAGTCACTCCTACCGACTCAACACAGACCGATACAACAATTGTGACTCCCCCTGTCGACTCGGCTAAGATTGCCGCCGAGCAGTTGCAAAAGAAATTGAACAACTATCGCTACTTGAAAACATACGTTGACCGTGCCGTGCGCCCCAATTTCAAGTTCAGCGGCGCCATTGAGGCCAACGATTTCAATAACCAGAAAAAAGTGCGTGACACGCTTACGGCTCATTTCGACGAGATTGTGGCAGGCAATGCCATGAAATACGCTTCGTGTGTTTACGGCGATGGAAGTTTGCACTTCGATGAGGTCAAAAAGTTTGTCGATAACGCTAAAGCCGTCGGACTCACCATCTACGGTCACACTCTGGCCTGGCACTCGCAGCAGCAACCAAGTTATCTGATGGGGCTGATGGCCGACAAAGAACTTGAAGTACCTGAAAGCGAGAAGGTTGATATTACCGACACCGAAATCACATACAGCACTCTGAAATCGTGGAACTATTGGAAATCCGATTTCATTCAGGAAAACAACAATGTCGATTACTCGATTAACATCACCAAAGACGGTGTTCTCGTAGCCAACAGCAAGAAAGCCAACAACAACTATATGGTTCAGTATCAAGTGGCAAACGATTTGTCCACAAAAAAAGGTGTCACCTATACTATGACTGTTAAAATGAAATCGTCGGGAACGGCAAACGTTCAGTACAGCATTGGCAGCTGGTATCCCGACAACTACAACGGCAGTTTTGAGGTTGGCACTGAGATGAAGGAGTACACCGTTCAGTTCAACCCGGTTGTCGATGGCGGATTCGTGCTGTTCCAAACAGGCGATTTTGTTGGCGACATTACCATTGAAAGCCTGAAAATCACACACAAAGGCAGCGACAAAACCATTCCGCTCACCGCCGAGCAGAAGCGCGACACCCTCAAATGGGCTATGGACCGCTGGATTGCCGGAATGATGGAGGCCACCAACGGCTACGTGAAGGCTTGGGACGTTGTGAACGAGGCTCTCGCGGGCGACGACAAAGACAACGATGGTATCTACGACCTCCAAAGCTATGAGTTGAACAACAACGGCGACCCCACCAATGTGGCATCAGGTGTGTTCTACTGGCAGTATTATATGGGCGACCTCGAATATATGCGCACCGCAGTTGCATCGGCCCGCAAGCACTTCAAGGGCAACCCCGCCGATCTGAAACTCTTTGTCAACGACTACAATCTTGAATCGGACTGGGACGACAACGGCAAGGTTAAATCACTTGTGAAATGGATTGAGAGATGGGAAGCCGACGGCGTTACAAAAATCGACGGCATTGGCACTCAGATGCACATCAGTTGCTATGAGAACAGCAGCATTCAGAAAAATATTGAAAAGCATATAGTTAACATGTTTGAAATCATGGCCGCGAGTGGCAAACTCTGCCGCATTTCAGAACTCGATATGGGCTATGTGCGCGGCAATTCACGATGGAATGGTAAGAGTCTGAAAACTTCAGAACTGACACCTGCCGAGCATCAGAAAATGGCTGATTTCTACAAATTTATCATCAAAAAGTACTTTGAAATCATACCTGTTGAGCAGCAATACGGCATCTGCCAATGGTGCCTGACCGACGCTCCATCAAAATCTGGCTGGCGTGGCGGTGAGCCCGTGGGCATCTGGACCGAGGGCTTCAAACAGCGCAAGGCTGTTTATGGCGGCTTTGCTGACGGCTTGGCAGGCGTTGAATAACGAACTTACCGCATAAACTATTACGTGCCGGTTCCCGAATAAACGGAAGCCGGCACGTTTGTTTTAGGCAGACGCAAAAAAACGCCTCTATCCTATCCGAATTTCGGCTTTGTCGCAGCCCGACATTTCAGTTTTCAAACTCAACGGGGGAAACTAAGCATTATTGCCTTTCACCTTCGGCAACAGGATTTTAAACGTTGTGCCAACGCCAATCTCCGACGATTGCACCATGATTTTGCCTCGGTGATAATCCTTGACTATTCGCTGCACAAGCGACAGTCCCAAGCCCCAGCCGCGCTCTTTGGTAGTGTAGCCGGGCGTGAAGACGCGGTGCCAGTCGCGACGGGGGATTCCTTTGCCGGTGTCGCTGACGTCAATACACTGACGGTTGGAGGAGCCGCTGAGAGTGATGGTGATACGTCCGGAACCGTCCATTGCGTCCACAGCATTGCGGAGAAGGTTCTCAATGACCCAACTCAACAAAGCAGGATTGGCGAGAGCGAGGACCTTCTCCGACTCTCCCTTAGGAGGAGAGAGCCGGAATGTGTCGAGGTCGATCTCAACGCGTCCGGAGGTACGTTTGCGCATGTAGTCAACAGTATCATTGAGGACAGCGGAGAGGTCTGT
>JAEEGH010023814.1_pt1 | contig 12418 bp, 12 predicted proteins | sample 9134181 | NCBI WGS metagenome assembly JAEEGH01 (sample SAMN16246544, study PRJNA631951) | gut metagenome | biome: gut microbiome; feature: rumen; material: DP-attached | host: Bos | place: Iran: Karaj | collected 2018-10
AAGTCAGCCTGGTGACTATGGCGGAGGTGTCCCACCCGTTCCCATCCCGAACACGGAAGTTAAGCCCTCCCGCGCCGATGGTACTGTTCAATCGGGAGAGTAGGTCGTTGCCAGGCTTTTTTATTTTTTGTGTCCCTTTCGCACTCCATTCGAAAAGAAATTTCAAAAACTCTATATCACTAACAAAGCCAGCAATAAGACACCCCCTGCTTTTAGTACCTGCCATCGACTGGTGCGTACCCATGCAGGCAAGCAAAGCCATACTCTTTTTCATTTGAGTATGGCATGCTTGCAGCTGCAGAGCGCAATGTCTCTGGCAGGCACTGTCGCATGGGGTATCTTATTGCTGGCTATATAAGCATTTATAAAGTTTTTGAAACTTTTTTTCTCAAAATTGAAGCAAAACGCATTTTTTTTATGTATATACCATCGGAGGCAGTTTATGTTTGTATTAAATTATTGTCACGGTGGATTTGACGGGGACATAGTCTCTGTGGAGGCAGACCTGCGGATGGGCATCCCTGGGATCGATATTGTGGGGATGGCTGACGTAGCTGTAAAGGAGTCGGCAGAACGGGTCAGGATTGCAGTAAAGAACTCCAACCTTGATTTCCCTAAAGGGAGGGTGGCTGTGAACCTGGCACCGGCCGGTGTACGCAAAGAAGGGGCCTATTTTGACCTTTCCATAGCCATTGCCATACTGAGTCAGCATGGCACGATAAGGCCCAACGATTTTAAGGTAATGGTTCTTGGCGAGCTTGAGCTCTCGGGCAAGATTAGGGCTGTTAAGGGAACGCTGTCGGCTGTGATTGCAGGCCAGGATGCAGGGGTGGATTATTTCATCGTCCCCGAGGAAAACTATCTGGAGGCATGCTCTGCGCTGGCAAAGAACATCTACCCATGTGCATCGCTTCTGGATGCTGTGGAAAAACTGAATGCGCTCTCAGCCCACGCCAGGCTGACAGCCCCGGTGCCACAGCTCTCTCCCCAGGCCGCGTCCCAGGATATGTATGGGGATATGGCCGACATACAAGGGCAGGAGTACCTGAAGCAGACCCTGCTTACCGCAGCCTCGGGGCGGCACAACATAATGCTGTTCGGCCCTCCAGGAAGCGGCAAGACTATGGCGGCCCAGCGGCTTGTGACCCTGCTGCCGAACCTGGATTACGAGAAGTCGATAGAGACTACGAGAATTCATTCCATAGCCGGAATACTGCAGAACGGTTGCGGGCTGGTGGGGCGCCCCCCTATGCGCATGCCGCATCATACCGCTTCCCTGGAGGGCATTATAGGGGGCGGCAAGGGGCTGCGGCCTGGGGAGATATCGCTGGCTCATAACGGCATTCTGTTCCTGGACGAGGCTCCCGAGTTCCACAAGAACGTGCTTCAGAGCCTGCGAGAACCGGTGGAGCGGCACCGGGTAGACCTGGCGCGGGCTGGCAAGAACTACTGGTATCCAGCCAACTTCCAGCTGGTCCTGACTACCAACCCCTGCCCTTGTGGTAACAGGGGCAAGGCCGACAGCGTCTGCGTCTGCTCCAACAGTGAGGTTAGCACCTACTGGAAGCGTCTTGGCGGGGCGCTCTTGGACCGTATCGATATCCGCATTCCAGTGCGGCCCCTTTCGGCCGAGGACATGGTGGCATCCACAAAGCAGACGCAGACCAGCGCAGAGCTCAGGCAGCGGGTGGAGGCGGCCTATGCAATCCAGAAAAAGCGCTTTGACGGCACCGACATCTGCTTCAATTCCCAGATTCCGCCCGGCCGTCTTGCCAAATACATACAGATGGATGAGCCGGCTCAAGATGTATTCGCAAAAGCAGTAAAGCGCTTCTCGCTCTCCACCCGGGCCTGTCACTCAGTACTCAAGATAGCCCGCACCATCGCAGATATGACCGGGTATACCGACCTCATGCTGAAACAGGAGCATATCCTGGATGCAGTGCAGATGCGCCGTTACGGGGACAGCGATTTTTTCTGGAACTGAAAAGGGGCATACATTGAATTAAATCAGTTTAAGTATTAAACTGGAAATAGGAAGAAAAGGGAGTATCTGCTTTGGCTAGGCTTGTTAAAAAATGTGCTGTTCCCGCACTCATCATATTCCTCTGGTGGCTTGTGGTGCGCTACTTCCATGTCAACGCATTTCTGTTTCCGCCGCCAGACCGCATCCTGGCCGCATTCAAGCGCCTTATAGAGCGGGATGAGCTGCAGCGTAACATCTCCACATCCTTTGTCAGGGCATTCCGGGGCTTCTCCCTTACTCTGATTTTCGCTATCCCGCTGGGTGTGCTGTTCCATTCGTTCCGCAAGTTCTTCTCCTATTTTGACGGGCTTATGAACTTCCTGCGCAACGTGCCGCCTCTGGCTATGATCCCGCTTCTCATCCTCTGGTTCGGCATAGACGAGGCCTCAAAACTGGCAGTGATTGTCCTCTCCTGCTTCTTCCCGATATTCCTCAACACGCTGTCGGGCCTCAACAATGTGGATAAAAAGCTGCTGGTTATGGGCGATTCCTTGGGGCTTACCCGGTTCGAGAAGATACGCTATATTCTTATTCCCGAGGCCGCTCCTTCTGTGATAACTGGGCTCCGTCTGGCGCTGGGAAACAGCTGGCGCGCCCTTATCGCAGCAGAGATGATCGCTGCATCAAGCGGTATAGGATATATGATTCTGGATGCCGAGGAGATGGCCAAGACTGATGTTGTTTACGCTGGTATAATCGCAATCGGTGTCATGGGCCTTTTTATGGACAAGATGTGCCTGCTTATCCTGGCCAAGCTGTGTCCATGGGTGGAGGATGTGAAAGGTGAGTGATATCTCTGTATCTGGAATAACCAAAGAGTTTATCCTTAAGGATAGGACTATCACAGCAGTGGACGACATCTCCCTCTCCATTCAGGACGGCGACTTCATCACAGTGGTAGGCCCAAGCGGCTGCGGCAAGAGCACGCTGCTCCACATAATAGGCGGACTCCTTGAACCTGACAAAGGTTCAATATCCTTCGAAAAGGGGACAGGACGGTGCGGCTTTGTGTTCCAGGAGCCCCGCCTTTTAAACAGCGCCACAGTGCGCCAGAACCTGATGCTGGCCATGAAGCACATAAAGAGCAACAAGGAGAAGGAGCAGGTGCTCTCCGAGACTCTCTCTTTCCTTGAACTTTTAGAATTTATCGACGCATATCCAAACCAGCTCTCGGGCGGAATGGCTCAGCGTGCCGCAATAGGGCGTGCTCTGTGCCGACAGCCTGATGTGATGCTTATGGATGAGCCTTTCAGCGCCCTGGATGCCTTCCTCCGCAAGAAGCTCCAGGATGAGCTGATTCATCTGTATCAGGAGCGGAATCTGACCATAGTGTTTGTGACCCACGATGTATCCGAGGCTGTCTATCTGGGCAAGAAGGTTGCCATAATGAATGCAGGCCGCATAGAGAAGGTCATAGATGTGGACATGCCATATCCCCGCAGGAGGAGCGGCATAGAGTTCAATACCATCTCTGAGACAATTCTGGACACTATTGCTGGCTTGCGTAAATAACTTAAAATTTGTAGTATATAAAAATGGAAACTTTGAAGGGAATTCCAGCATCGCCTGGTATCTACATCGGAAAGGCATTTCTCTACCTGGAAGAAAAGATTAACATCACCAGATATAAGGTTGAGCCCGATCATATCAAGGACGAGCTTGAGCGTCTGGACAAGGCTTTTGAGGATGCACGGAATGACCTGGAGAACCTTAAGGTAGTCAACAGCGGAATCATGACCAGCGGCGAGAGCTTCCTGATTGACACCCACATCATGATGCTGAGCGATCCCGACTTCCGCGACAAGATTGATAAATATCTCAAAAAATACAAAGTTAATGCCGAGGCCGCTGTCTACACCTCAATCAAGGAATATATCGGAGAGCTTTCGCTGTCCACCAATACCTATGCAAAAGAGCGTATAAGCGATTTCCGCGATATTGCCCGCCGGGTTCTGGGCAGGCTTACATCCCGGTGTCTGCGTAACCTTACTTCTCTTAAAGAGGAGTGCGTGGTGGTGTCTCGGGACATCCTCCCATCCGACGCCATCGTGATGGATAAAACCAAGGTAAAAGGTATTGTGCTGGAGGCTGGTGGACGTACTTCCCATACCGCAATCATAGCCCGTGCTTTCAATATTCCGGCTGTGCTTGGTGTGCAGGGAATCCTTGAGAAGGCAAACCGGGACTGTACCATTATTGTGGACGGCTACGGTGGCAATGTGGTCATCGACCCCGACAAGGCCACAATAGAAGCCTACATCGAGACCCTGGAGAAAAATCACCAGATTGCCCAGTCCCTCCGCCGCTATATCCAGAAGGTGGCTCAGACCGATGACGGCAGGCGTGTCTTCATCAAGGCCAACATAGAGTTCCCCGAGGAAATCGAGAATGTAGAGGCCTTAGGAACCGACGGCGTGGGACTTTTCCGCTCCGAGTTTCTCCTTATGCAGAACGAGTATCAGAAGGATGAGGAGAAGCAGTTTGCTGTTTATAAAAAGCTGCTTGAGCGGGCAAACGGCCAGCCGGTGACAATCCGCACCCTGGATATAGGTGGCGATAAAATGCTGTCAGCTCATGGTGACAACAGCGAACGCAACCCACTTCTGGGCTGGCGTGGAATCCGCTACAGCCTTACAGAGCAGGATATGTTCATCTGTCAGCTCAGGGCTCTCTACCGTGCCTCTGTTTTTGGAAGCCTCAAGATTATGTTCCCTATGATTGCCACAATGGAGGAATTGGAGGCAGCCCTTGAAATTGCAGCCAAAGTCCGCGCTTCTCTTAAGGATGAAGGCTATAAGATAAACGAGGAAGTCCCCATCGGAATGATGATGGAGGTGCCTTCTGCAGCCCTTGCAGCCGATGCCTTTGCCGAGAAGGTTGCGTTCTTCTCCATAGGAAGCAATGACCTTATCCAGTACACCATGGCTATGGACCGGGGCAACGAGCGTGTGGCATACCTTTATCAGCCCTTCAACCCGGCTATTCTGCGTCTTTTGAAGATGGTCATCGACGCAGGAAAAAAACACGATATAAGCGTGAGCGTATGCGGAGAGATTGCAGCAGATCCACTGTGTGCCATCGTCCTTTTAGGTATGGAGATTGACGAGCTTTCCATGAGTTCCCAGAGCATATCTGTGATCAAGAAAGTCATCAGAAATGTGCTCTTCACCGAGGCCAAGGAGACTGTTGCCGACATCATGAAACTGGAGAACGGAACCAAGATTTATGAATATCTCAGGACAAAATATAATGACAGATTTGGAATCTATCTCTGAAAAGAAGTTCCCCTGCGTTGTCATCGCAGGCCGGCCTAATGTAGGGAAATCCACACTATTCAACAGGTTTCTGCGTAAGCGCAGAGCCATAACCGACCCCATTCCAGGTGTGACACGGGATCCTATAAGTGGCACATGTGACCTGGCAGGGCGCAAGATTAAGCTTACCGACACAGGCGGTATCGACTATTCCAAAGAGGGCTTCGCATCACTCATCACAGAGAAAAGCCTTGCCGCGCTGGAGGAGGCCGACCTTATCCTTCTGCTTCTGGAGGGAAGGGATCTCAACAGCGACGACGAGCACATCATTCAGCAGATGCGCAAGTATACTGAAAAGGTTTTTCTTGTCATAAACAAGCTGGATTCGCCGGAGAAGGATGATGATGTGTGGAACTACCATTCGCTGGGGTTCAAGACAGTTATCGGAATCTCATCTGCCCACGGAAGGAACATAGACACACTGGTGTCAAAGATGCGTGAATACCTGGATGCCAAGCTTCCACCGGAGAAAGACCTGCCTGAGGATGAGGCTCAGGAACAGGCTGAGAACGCGCATATCAACGAGATAAAAATATCAATAATAGGAAAGCCCAACACAGGAAAATCCACACTCATCAACTGTCTCACAGGTAAGGAGCTCTCAATAGTCTCCGATGTTCCTGGCACCACACGGGACGTGATAGAGGGGCAGTTCATCTATCGCGATATCAAGTATACAATCTACGATACAGCAGGAATCAGACGCAAGAAAAAGGTGACCGAGGATATCGAATACTATTCGGTGAACCGCGCTATCGGCAGCATAGAGGCGGCCGAGGTTGTGCTCCTTATGGTGGACTGCAAAGAAGGACTCACAGACCAGGATAAAAAGATTGCAAGCCAGATTGTGAAGAAAGGGCGGGGAGTGGTCATTGTCCTTAACAAGTGGGATATGAAGAGCCACATACCTAATGCAGAGCAGGCTATGAAGGACAGGCTCCAGTTTCTGTTCCCGATTCTCGATTTTGCTCCTGTAGTACCGATTTCGGCCAAAGAAGGGCAGGGCATAGACAAACTGCTGGACGCTGTATTCAAGGTGAAGAAACAGCTCTTTACAAGGGTAAGCACATCAGACCTGAACAAGGCAGTGCGGGAATGGGTGGACGACTATCCAGTGCCTGCAGCCAAGGGTATAAGATATAAAATCAGATATGCCACACAGCCTGAGGTGTTTCCGACTAGGTTCATCCTGTTTGTGAACAGAGCCGACCGCTTCCCCGATGCCTATATCAGCTATATCAAGAACAAGATCAGAAAGCGCTTCCGACTGACCAGCATTCCGTTTGACGTGGAGATACGCGAGACTAAGAGCGGCAAAGCTGATGAGTGAAAAAAAGACCAATGCCATGCGCATCCTGGACGGTCTTGGAATCAAGTATTCGGTCACAGGCTATGACGTGGATCCCGACAACCTGGATGCCCTTTCTGCCGCATCGAAACTGGGAGTATCGCCCGAGAAAATATTCAAGACCATCGTAATGAGGAATGAGAAAAATCTTATCTTTGTCTTCTGCGTCAGTGCCGAGTCAGAGGTCAACCTCAAGAAGGCCAGGGCAGTGTCGGACAGCAAGGAGATCAAGCCGATAAAGATGACAGAGCTGCTCCAGATCACAGGCTATGTCCGAGGGGGCTGCTCCCCCATAGGGATGAAGAAAAAGTTCCCGCTCTTCATCGATGAGACTGCCACACTGTTTGATGAGATCTATGTCAGCGCAGGTATCCGTGGACGTCAGCTTATCCTTAATCCAGAGGACCTTGCCAAGGCTGCTGACGGCATTTTCACCGATGTGGCCACAACAGTTGCCACTTGAATTTATTATTTATATATAATAACTTTAAAGTATGAGTACTAAATCAGATAATATTGTATCCCGATTTGCATACAAAGTGTTTATCGACGGATTATCAGGAATGGCTCTGGGCCTTTTCTCAACACTGATTGTAGGAACTATTCTGGCCCAGATAGGAACACTGACAGGTGGCTCTGTGGGCAAGACAATCATAAGCATTGCTAACGTTGCCAAAGGGCTTACCGGGGCCGGAATCGCTGTGGGCGTCGCATATAAATTCAAGGAATCGCCGCTGGTTACCATATCTGCGGCTGTAGCCGGTCTTGCTGGCGCATTTGCCAGCTCCATCTTAAGCGGCGCTGCCTTTGCAGGCGGAGCTCTTACCCTGAAAGGGCCTGGGGAGCCGCTGGGTGCGTTCATAGCAGCCTTTGTAGGCATTGAGCTGGGACACCTGGTGTCGGGTCGCACAAAGCTGGATATCCTTATCACACCGATTGTGACCATTGTAACTGGATCTCTGGTGGGACTCTGGGTTGGTCCTCCTATCTCAAAGTTCATGACAGCGGTGGGCGCCCTTATCAACTGGGCTACTGTGCAGCAGCCGGTTATAATGGGAATCCTTGTTTCTGTAATCATGGGAATGTGCCTTACCCTGCCTATTAGCTCTGCAGCCCTGGGAATTATACTTGGGCTTTCCGGCATTGCCGGAGGTGCCGCGGTGGCAGGCTGCTCTGCACAGATGATAGGCTTTGCAGTCATGAGCTACCAGGACAACGGAATAAGCGGGCTCTTTGCCCAGGGTATCGGAACCTCCATGCTACAGATGCCAAATATAGTGCGTAAACCTATGGTATGGCTGCCACCTATCCTGGCCAGCGCAGTTCTGGGGCCTATATCCGCCAAGGTGCTGGGCATGACCTGCGGCCCTGTTGGTGTAGGAATGGGCACCTCCGGCCTGGTAGGGCAGATCGTGACCTATCAGACCATGGCTGCAGCCGGCGTGAACAGCGGAATCATCCTTGCAGAGATTATCTTGATGCATGTGGCAGCTCCTGCAGTGCTTACTCTCCTTTTTGCAGCCTATATGCGCAAAAAGGGCTGGATCAACGCTGGCGACCTTAAGCTGGATATCTGATCTATGATCTCAGCGGCCAAGTACTTTCAGCAGGGTAACTTCGATAAGGTTATCCGCATCCTCGAACCTCAGGTCTTTGAGCATCGGGACGACTGGAAGTTCTACAGTTATCTGGGATACTCATCCCTATATACTGGTGATTTCATCAAGGCAAACTCATATCTCCAGCGGGCCCTTCAGATTAATCCCTCGGCCATCGAGCTGATGTACGGCATTGCGGTCCTCCATCTGAAAAAGGGCGAGAACGCCGATGCAGTACGGATCTGGCTCCATATCCTTCATAAAAATCCGGACGACATATTTGCCAAGGAGGGGCTTGATTTCATCAATTCCACCGACAGCAAGCAGCTTGCCGGGTTCCTTACCCTGAAAAAATGCCGCAGTCTGCTCCCCTGCAGGGACAACCGCAAAAAGTTCCTTATCAAAGTGGGGATTGTGGGCGGTATTCTGCTGGTCGCTCTTCTTGTAACAGTGATTGCCGCTGTGACATGCAAGACTGGGGAGGTGCTATGAGGGCGGTAGTACAGCGGGTTAAGGTTGCTCAGGTGCAGGTTGACGGCCAGTGTGTGGGGCAGATTGAACGGGGACTTCTGGTGTATCTGGGGGTCCACAAGGATGACACAGACAAGGATTTTGATTATATTTTAGATAAGGTGATAAACCTTCGGATTTTTTCTGATGATGAGGGCAGGATGAACCTTTCGGTGCTGGATACCGGGGGTCAGATTCTGGTGGTGTCCCAGTTTACCCTGTTCGGAGATGCACGGCGGGGCAGGCGGCCATCTTATGGTGAGGCGGCCGGCAACGAGAAGGCTAATCTCTATTATGAGCGCTTTCTCTATTCTCTCAAGGAGAAGGGGATAAAGACAGCGTCGGGACAGTTTGGAGCAGATATGCAGGTTTCGTACATAAATGACGGCCCTGTGACTATCCTTTTGGACTCGTTTAAAAATTTTTGATAGATTTTTTAAAAAATTTTTTGTAAAATTGAAGCAATATGAAAAAAAATGTGTTTAACCATTTAGGAGGCTTAATATGAGCAAAGAAAAGAAAACAGGAAACGATGAAAAAGCAATGGCTTTGGAAGCCGTAAGACTCCAGATGGAAAAACAGTTTGGAAAAGGCTCCATCATGAAGCTGGGAGACAAGGCAGCCAGCGCAGGCGTGCAGGTTATTCCGACCGGTGCCCTGACATTGGACGCTGCTTTGGGTATTGGCGGTTATCCTAAGGGAAGAATTATCGAGATCTATGGTCCCGAGTCCTCTGGAAAGACCACCCTGGCGCTTCACGCTATTTCAGAAAGCCAGAAGCAGGGAGGTATTGCCGCCTTTATTGACGCAGAGCATGCGCTGGATCCAGTGTATGCCGCAAACCTTGGGGTGAACACCGACGAGCTGTGGGTGTCCCAGCCCGATACAGGAGAGCAGGCCCTTGAGATCGCAGAATCTCTGGTACGCTCCGGTGCTGTGGACATTATAGTCATTGACTCGGTTGCAGCCCTCACTCCCCAGGCCGAGATAGAGGGGGATATGGGAGATTCCCACATGGGACTCCAGGCCCGCCTTATGAGCCAGGCCCTCAGAAAGCTGACCGGTATTCTTGCCAAGTCAAACACCTGTCTTATCTTCATCAACCAGCTGCGTATGAAGATTGGTGTGATGTTCGGCAACCCGGAGACAACTACTGGTGGAAATGCCCTTAAATTCTACTCATCCATCCGGATGGAAGTGCGGAAGATCGAGACCATTGACAAAGGCGCCGATGATGTGATCGGCAACAGGGTCAGGGTCAAGGTTGTAAAGAACAAGATGGCTCCTCCTTTCAAGAAGACCGAGCTGGAGATCATGTTTGGCAAGGGAATATCGGTATCTGCCGCCCTGATTGATGCTGCAATGCAGTTCGGCATCATTCAGAAGAGCGGAAGCTGGTTCTCTTACAACGGTGAGAAGATCGGCCAGGGAAAGGAGAATACAAAGCAGTTCCTGGAGGCTAATCCGGATCTGTTTGCCGAGATTGATGCAAAGGTAAGAGCACAGTTGTTCCCTGAACCTAAAGAGGCTTGAAAATGGAAGAACTGAAGCTGGAAGAACCTGCTGTTGATGAATTTGCCGACATACGACCGTACGAGGGAAAGGAGTTTACCGATGCCCTTGGACGGCTTCTGGCTAACAAGAACTTAGTGACCGTGTTCCGCCGTCAGGCGTGGCCGGCATTCCCTGAGTTTTTTGCTCCAGTGGTAGATACACTCTGCCACTGGTATCTTAAATTTCTGGTTGGTAATGTAAAGACCTCAGACGAGCTCCATGCTCTTATTCTGGAGCGTCTTATCAGCCTTGTGGTGAAAGGGACAATGTCCGAGTTCACCTCCGAGGGGAGCGAGAATCTGGAGGCAGGCAAGCACTACCTCTTTATCTCCAACCACCGCGATATTGCCATGGATCCAGTTGTGGCCGACTACATGCTGCTAAAGAGGGGTTTCCCAAGCTTCCAGACAGCTTTCGGTGATAACCTTCTTACAAGTCCGGAGGTGGCCGATGCCATCAGGATCAACAAGGCCTTTATCGTTCAGCGCGGTCTTGAGCCCTTGGCACAGCTTAAATCCTCGATGACACTCTCAAAGTACATCCGGGAAACCATCTACAACAAGGATTCTGTCTGGATTGCCCAGAGAGAGGGAAGGGCCAAGGATGGCGACGACAAGACCAACCCGGCAATAATCAAGATGTTTGCCCTCTGCAACCGTCAGACCGGGCTTTCATTCACAGAGTACATAAACAGCCTCAACATTACACCTATTGCTGTCTCCTACGAGTTTGACCCCTGCGACAGGCTCAAGGCAAGAGAAGCGGCGCGGCGCATGGAGAAATCCATGAAGAACGAGGTGTACGAGAAGCGCAAGAACGAGGACTTCATAAGCATAGTCCTAGGCATTCAGAATAAGAAGGGGCGTGTCCATGTTGCTTTCGGAAAGCCGCTGTACAGCGAGGAGTGGAAGAATGCAAAAGAGGTGGCCCAGGCTATCGATGATTTTATCCTGACCCATTACAAGTTGTGGCCGTGCAACTATCTGGCATACGATATCATGCACAACACAGATAAATATGTTAAGCAATATACCAAGGAATACAGGGACAAGTTCATGGCCCGCTTCAGGCGGATACCGCAGACAACCCTTCCATTTGTCCTTGGTGCCTATGCAAAGCCGGTGGAGAATGCGGAACTCTATACTGAAACTGAATAAACTGATTCTACTTTTATGCCTCATTCTCCTTCTGGGAAGCTGCTCCGAAAGTGCCCCCAAGATAGGCCAGACCTTCTGGCAGATTAATCTTATGCACGACCAGAAGACAGGAAAGAATTCTCAGGCTCTCACCATATTTGTCATGGCCTCGGATGAGGACGGCGTGGACGATATGGACAAGATGTATGTCATCAACGACGAGCATCAGCTGTACTGGGAAATCTCCGGCAATAGCCTGCGGATGGAGAAGTATGGCGAGAACGAGGTGTGGATGGGGAGCAACTTCATAACCATGCCTACACCGGAAGAGGCCTTGCCCAGCGGAACATATCGCATAATGCTCCTGGACTCATCGGGCGAGCGGGCAAAGACCTCGATTGTAATAAGCAACAACATAAAAGGTGCACCTGATAAGTGGCCAACACTCACCAAGATGGCCGAGGGCGTCAAGGTGGAGGGCAAGGCCGAATATGTATGGGGTGTACAGGGCGACGGCACCTTCGGCGGCGAGTTCCAGGTGAAGCCTGGTGTGGTTAGCACTGGTGGCAAGAGGTTCTCCTCTTACTACCTTTACAGCTATCTGCCGGACAAAGGCTACGGCATTATAAACGGTCCTTTCTGATTAGAGTCACATAGAGAAGCGCACTCACATAGAGGTAAAAAAAAGGCAACCATCAGGTTGCCTTTTTTTGTTGTAACCAGATCCTGATACAAACTCAGGACGGCAACTTATTTAGCTGCTTCTCTCTTTCTCATGAAGATGAGGAATGCAACCAGGATGATGAATCCGAAGATGATGGATGCGAATGCATTCTTGATGAATCCGGCAAAGATGTATGTTATGAATGAGATGATTGCAACAGAGATTGCATATGGCAGCTGTGTTGCCACATGGTTCACGTGGTTACACT
>JAEEGH010023816.1_pt1 | contig 12417 bp, 11 predicted proteins | sample 9134181 | NCBI WGS metagenome assembly JAEEGH01 (sample SAMN16246544, study PRJNA631951) | gut metagenome | biome: gut microbiome; feature: rumen; material: DP-attached | host: Bos | place: Iran: Karaj | collected 2018-10
GCTATCTAAGCACTTCTTGATGAGCAAGGAAGCAATCTCTCTATTCTCAGTTAAATAATAAGTAAACTTATTATAGATAAAGTTTTGCACAATGTAGGTTGCTTCAGCAGTACCTAATTTGCCCTTAGTTTGACCCTCAAATTCGAGGAGTTTTTCAGGAACTTTAAGGGAAATGATCGCGGTGATACCTTCTCTAATGTCATTACCATCGAGCTTTTTACCATGCAAAATGTTGTAGTTTTCGCCGAAGTCATTAACCGCTCTTGTGATGCCTGCTTTGAAGCCAACTTCATGGGTTCCACCCTCTTTTGTTCTTACGTTATTTACGTAAGACAAGATGGTTTCATTATAGTCCTCGTTGCAGTATTGAAGAGCGATTTCTGTGCTGATTCCAGTGGCTTCATCAACATCGCTAAAGTTAGCAATTGGAGTCATTGGATTCTTGTTCACATTGATGCTTGCGACGTATTCGACAAGACCATTTTCATAGTAGAATTCTTCACTCTCGCCAGTTCTTTCATCGTTCAAAACGAACCTCACACCCTTCATCAAGAAAGCACTTTCTCTAAGGTGTCCGGCGATGATTTCACGCTTGAATTCGACTGTTGAGAAGATGGTTGGATCAGGTAAGAATCTGACTAAGGTACCATGCTTTTTGGTATTGCCTAATTGTTCTAATGGTTGAACGATATGTCCACCATTTTCGAATCTCATATGGTAGATAGTACCGTCTTTATAGACGGTAGCATCTAAATAAACACTTAAAGCGTTGGTAACAGAAGCACCAACACCGTGTAATCCGGCAGCTGATTTGTAGACGGCACTATTAAACTTACCACCAGCATGGAGTTCAGTGAAAACTAGCTCAACAGCTGGTCTTCCTGTTTCCTTGTTGATGCCACATGGGATACCACGACCTTCGTCAAGAACTGAGCAAGAACCATCTTTGTGAATGGTAATTATGATCTTGTTTCCGAATCCTGATAACGCTTCATCGACTGCGTTGTCGACGATTTCCCAGACTAAATGATGTAATCCGGTTCCGTTTGTTGAACCGATATACATGGCTGGTCTTTTTCTGACACCTTCAAGTCCTTGCAAAACATGAATGTCGTCAGCTGTATATGTGGTTTTAATATTATTACTTGCCATATAGCTACCTTCTAAAATCGTTTTTAATTATAATCAAAAAATCTTGCAAATAAAAACTTATTTGGTAAAATACATAACGATATTTAAGGAGGCAAAATATGAATATATTAACTATTAATATATTGGTCGCATTATTTTGTTTAGTGATTGGTTACCTCTTCGGATCCATTCCTACATCAGTGTGGGTTGGAAAAGTATTCTTCCATCAAGATCCTAGAGATTACGGTTCCCACAATGCTGGTGGTACAAACGCCGGCAGATTATGGGGCAAAAAAGTCGGTTTAGTTATCATTATTCTCGATATGTTAAAGACTATCGCACCAATCTATGTAATGTGGGCAATTCTTACTTTTGTTAAATTTGACTACCACGGAATTAGTGAATTTGCCGCTCAAAGTATGGAAAATATTAAACCATTAATGGCAGATGTCAAAACATTCTATACAGATTTGAATAGCACATATGCTATTCAATGGCCAATTTACTGGGTTATTCCGCTAGGCGCAATGATCGGTCACTGCTGGCCAGTGTTCGCTCAATTCAAAGGTGGTAAGGCCGCAAGTATGTTCATGGGCACAACAGTTATGTGCTCCTGGATGCTCGGATTCCTTCCTGGATTCTTCTATTTAGGAACTCTTAAATGGAAAAAGATGGTTTCCCTTTCTGCAATCCTCCAAGCGATATTTGTATCAACAATTACATGGGCTTGGGCCATCTTAGTTCAAGTGAAAGTGATCCCTGGTGAATGGGCTTGGCTACCAATGTATGGACCAAGTTTAAATCCTAACTGTGTTTACGCTACAGTCGTTACAATTCTCGGTGCTGTTATGGTCGCAAGACACCATCAAAACATCAAGAGAATTATGGCGGGTGAAGAAAGAAAAATCACTTGGATGAAATAATTCCAATTAGTAAATTATTAGTAAATGACCTATACAAATGTATAGGTTTTTTATTTTGTCTCAAAACAAAGATATCGGTAATCAATCAGAAAATCATACCTGCAATCTATGCCTATTAATAGACAAATTTAGACACGAAACGTTTTACACCACATCATTGTAGTATCGCACTACTGTTTATATCTTAAAATGTCTATTAGAAAGGACAAAAAAAGAAGGCTCTTTCGAACCTTCGTTTTTAGACGATTTAAGCGTTATTGCTTATTCATGTTTCTCATTATCTCACGAATTTGTTTTTCGCTTGGTGTACGGCCCATTTGAGCGAACATTACACGAATCATCTTTTCGTTGATAGGAGGATTCTTTTGCATTTCTCTTTTTAAGAGGAATCTTGCGAGGAAGAATCCGGCGACACCGCCAACGAGAGCTACGCCGATTAAAGCAAAGATGAATACTAAGAGATTGATTTCAAATACTGGCATTAGTGTTCTCCTTATGCACGGCTATCGTATTCGCCATTATCTGTACGGACGAGGACTGTTTCGCCTTCTTCGATAAATAATGGAACACGAACGGTAATGCCTGTTTCTAAAACAGCTTCTTTAGTGGCTTTGTTAACTGTATCACCACGAACGGCTGGTTGACATTCAACAATCTTTAAAGCGACTTTGGCTGGTAAGTTGATGTCTAAGACTTCGCCATCATAAGATGTGATATCCACAATTTCATCGCCCTTAAGGAATTTGCATTCCCATTCTAAGCGGCTCTTTGAGATTTCGATTTGTTCATATGTTTCTTGATCCATAAACACTAAGAAATCTCCGGAATCATATAAATATTGCATGGCTCTCTTATCAAGACGGATGTTTTCGATGGCATAGCCAGAGTTACGAGAAATTTCTGTAACGGCACCTGTTCTCATGTTTTTAGCTTTGACAACAGCAACCATCTTTCTCATAGCGGTCTTGTTTAATAAAATGTCTAAGCATTTATAAATGTTGCCATCTTCAATAAAGTAGTTTCCTGGTCTTAATTCTGTAACATTAATCATGTTTTTAGGCCTCCTTTTTATTAAATTGCAGTTGATATTATATCAAAGCAGTATTTTTAAGCGCAAGATATTATAAATAAGCTTCTGGTTCAGCCTCTTTTAAAGAGCAGCTGTCCCCATGCCCTGGATATATAGTTATGTCTTTATCTAACTTTGTGAGTTTATAGATAGAACTATGTTGAAGTTCAGGCACGGAATGCGGAAAATCGGTTCTTCCAATACTCATCGAGAATAATGAGTCACCAGTAAATAACATTTTGTTATCTTTTAGATAAAAACAGACTGACCCTTTTGTATGGAAAGGTGTAGCAACCACTTCAATTGGCGATTTTAAGAGGTGAAAAACCTCACCATCGGTAAATGTCTTCACATCTCCATCAAAGTAGATGTCAATGCGGGAAAAGCGATTAGAACCATTAAGATACGAATCACCTAACATGCATTCATCATCCTTATGGATATAAACTGGAACATCAAAAGCTTTAAGAAGCGCTGGTAAACCTTGAATATGATCGAAATGACCATGAGTCAAAAGAATACCTTTTAACTTAAGATGATTTTCATTAATAAAATCGACAACATCATTGTTGTTTTTACCAGAATCGATAACTACACATTCCGATTCATCGTATAAAACATAGGTGTTGGCGTTTAATTCGTAAAATCCTTCGTATTTAAAAGCTTTAACGTTCATATCTTTCTTTATAAAAGAAAAATAGGCATCGGCCTATTATTTCTTTTTCTCACGGTGAAGAGTCATCTTTTTGCAACGTGGGCAGTATTTATTGAGCTCGAGACGTTCTGTGTGATGTCTTTTATTCTTCGATGTGAGATAGTTTTCTTCACCACATACGGTGCATTTTAATGTTAATGAGATACGATCTTCTTTCTTTGCCATATAATTCTTATCTCCTTGATAGCGCTTAATATATTATCATTTAATTTTCATTATGAAAAGCATAATTTTTAAGTCATTTTATTGTCTCAATTTTATGGGCGAATGATATAATGTTTGCATGACGAATAGAAAAGCCACGAAACAAGTACATATCAAAGATATAGTCATGGGCGGACAAGATAAAGTTCTTATCCAATCCATGTGTAATATCAAAACCGAAAGAGTCGCAGAAGTCGTCAAACAAATCAACGAATGCGCGGCTTTAGGCGCGGACTTAATGCGTGTATCCGTAATGGATGAAGCGGATGCGTACGCGATAAAAGAAATTAAAAAAGGAATTTCAATTCCTTTGGTCGCTGATATCCATTTTGATTATAGATTAGCTTTAATCGCGATGCAAATGGGTGTTGATAAAGTGCGTATTAATCCGGGAAATATTGGTTCCTTTGATAAAATCAAAGAAGTGGTGGACCTCGCTAAAGAAAAACACATCCCAATTAGAATCGGCGTTAATTCTGGTTCCTTAGATAAAGAAATCCATGATTACTCAACCGAATATACCGCAGAGAAACTCGTGGAAAGCGCGAAGAAGCACGTAAAGATATTAGAAGACCTTGGATTCTACGATATTGTTATTTCTTTAAAAGGAAGTAACGTTTTAGAAACTATCGCCGCTTATAGACTAGCAAGTGAAACATTCCCTTATCCTTTACACTTAGGCATCACAGAAGCCGGATTTAAGGACATTGCCATTATTAGATCCGCTGCTGGACTTGCGCCATTATTATTAGAAGGTATCGGAGATACCATTCGTATTTCTATCTCTGGAGATCCAAAAGATGAAGTTATCGCTGCAAAACGTTTATTACATGACTGTGGATTATATCCAAACTATCCAACTTTAGTTGCTTGCCCAACATGTGGCAGAACACAAGTTGATGTTCCTGCTTTAGCAAAGAAAGTTATGGACTACCTTGAAACCATCAATAAACCAATCCATGTCGCAGTTATGGGTTGCATCGTTAATGGACCGGGTGAAGCCAAGAACGCTGATATCGGTATTGCCGGTGGATGCCATGAATATGTTATCTTTAAAAAAGATAAGGTATTAAAAAAGGTTCCAGAAGCCGAAGCCTTTGAAACCCTTAAAGAAGAAATTGATAAGCTTTAGAATTCTTTTTCTCTCCAACCCTCAACATATTGACCGTCTCTAAGCATCTTAATCTCTTGCTTGTAAGGCGGTTTTTCATTTATGTAAGGAGTTTCTAAGATTTTTGGAATTCCATTTAATAATGGATGCCAGACCCATTTCTTAATTGTGTCGAATCCAATATAGCCGTAACCGATGTTCTCGTGTCTATCTTTATGTGCGCCTCTTGGATTCTTGCTGTCATTGATGTGAACCACTAAGAGTTTATCTAGACCGATAACTCTATCGAATTCTTTTAGAATTCCATCTACATCATGGATATCGTAACCAGCATCGCTAATATGGCATGTATCTAAACAGACACCAAGCCTTTCTGGATAATGACATTGATCAATGATCGCTCTGACTTGTTCAAAGGTAATACCGATTTCGGTACCTTTGCCCGCCATGGTTTCTAAAGCGATTTTGACATCACTTTTATCATTTGATAAAACGACATCTAAACATTCCGCTAAGGAAGCAATACCTGCATCTGGGCCTTGGCCGACATGAGCGCCTGGGTGAAGAACAATTATCTTTGCACCGAATCCTGCAGTTCTTGCAACTTCGTTGCCGATTAATTTAACTGATAAGTCGAATAAGTCTTCTCTGCTTTTGTTCGCGCCATTAATGATATAAGGTGCGTGGACGATAAGTTTGCTTTCATCGATACCGGATTGCTTAATTAATTCTCTTCCTTCCTGAATTTTTAATTCAGATAGTGGTTTTCTATAGGAATTTTGTGGAGCGCCAGTATAAAACATAAAGGTATTTGCTTCGTACCCTAGTGCTTCTTTAACGCTGCCTAAATAGAACTCAGGAGAATTCATTGAGACGTGGCTTCCGATATATAACTTGTAATCAGACATACAACTTACCTCTTTTCGTGCAAATTAACTATTAGTTATGATACCATAAATAAAGCAAAGGCATAATCATGAAAGTAGAAATCTTAAAACCTAAAGCCTATTGTGCAGGTGTTAGCAATGCTATCAAACTTGCATATAAGGCACGTGAAGAGAACCCAAATAAGAAGGTTTATGTTTTAGGAATGCTTGTTCACAACAATTTTGTTGTGGAAGAACTCAAAAAGAAAGATATCCAAGTCGCCTTAGATATTAATGAAATCCCTGATGGAGAAGTTATCATCTTTTCCGCGCATGGACATAAAAGAGAACTTGATGAAATCGCTAAGCAAAAGAACCTTATTATCTATGATTCTGTATGTCCAAAAGTCTTAAGCAATATCAAGCTGATCAAAGAGAACGTTAAAGCGGGTCATTATGTCATTTATATTGGTCAAAAAGGACACCCTGAAGCTGAAGCGTGCTTATCATTATATAACAAAGTTATATTATATACTAATAATATACTAAATAATTACCACATAGAAAACGACGATTCACCGTTAGTTATTAACCAAACAACCCTCTCAATTCTTGATATTAAAGGCATTCACGAGGAAATTTTAAGGGCTATTCCTAACGCACGTATTGCGAACGAAATATGCGGGTCTACACGCTTAAGACAAGAAGCCATTCTATCTTTAGATAAGGATGTCGACCTCATCATTGTTGTTGGCGATAATAACTCCAGCAATACTAGAAGACTTTTAGAAGTTGCTAAAGCAAGCCATCCAGAAGTCGAGTCTATCATGATTGCGGATGCATCTGAATTGGATATGCGTACATGCGCAAATAAAAACCACATCGTCATCTCCAGCGGTGCTTCAACACCTGAAGATATTATTGATGCGGTTTATAATAAGATTGCTAATTATTGAATTACCTTTGGTAATTTTTCGTGATCCACCATCTTAATTTCTAATGTTGGATCTAATTCTAATAGAAGTTCCTTCATGGTTGGCATGAAGATTTTTTCTATTTCGTGAGGCATGTCTAGGTAATTATATTGTGCGTTCACGATATCCCTACGCACGTAATGAGGAGCATCACCAGAAATATAGATGTCACAGCCTTCTTCCTTTGCAAGCGGCCAACTGCGGGATCCACCTCCACCTATAATGCCGACTTTTTTAATGTTTTTGGCGCCGCTATTGATTAATAAGGCGTAATCCACATGAAATACTGTCTTGGCAAATTTTGCGAACTCAGTGGCCTCAATTGGAGATTCGAGTTCACCAATTCTCATCATCGGATTCTTCATAGGAGCGTAAACATTAACTAAACCCAAAGCTTTACTTAATGCATCGTTCATACCGCCTCTACCTGTATCAAAATTTGTGTGGAAGCTATAAACAGGAATACCTAATTTATCAATCTCTTCGACGAGCAAGCGTTTGCTTTCATCATACTTACAAACTCTATAACGAGTTCCAAAGATAAATGGATGATGGGTAATGATGACATCTGGTTTATATTCTTTTACCACTGGTAAAATTTCCCAGTCTAAGTCTAATAAGAGAAGAATCTTTTGCACCTTGTCTGGTTTCTTGCCGGTCATAAGGCCGACATAATCATGATTGGCCTTAGCGATTCTCTTAGGGAAGTCTCTAGCGATTCTTCTTAAAATAACATTCATTTCAATCATAATATGCTTTGAATCCTCTTCTTTTCGTTGGATAATTCATCTATTCTTCCTTTAGGAAGGTTCTTGTTCTTTAATAAGTTATCAATCTCGGAGATACGGCCTTCATATTTTTCTTTGAAGGTTGCGCTTTTCTCAGTTCTTAAGATTGGGCCAAATTCAATATCGTTCTCGCCATAGAATGCGACATCTGCACGAATGAATTTAATGATTTCGTAGAAAACATCGTCTTCTCTAACCATCTTTTCATCAGCGATAACAAAACCAAGTTTAGAGACTTCTTCTCTGACCTTCGGTGTGCATGTATGTGCATCTATAATAAGGGTTTCGATTTGTTTGGTCTTATTTGGATATTTTTCTAAAATATCGATGATAAGGTTACCACCCATGCCAGCGATAATGACTGTATGGACATTCGCAGGTAAATCTTTAATTCCATCGCTAAATAATGGAACGATATCATCTAATAAGTCTTTCGCTTTAAGAGCCTTTACTAAGCGGTCATATGGTCCTTTCTTGTTCTCTACGGCATAGCCGTGAGTAATTACGCCACCTTCAAATAACGCAATGATCAATTTGCCATGATCCGCGCCGATATCAGCAGCGATTCCTTTAGGAACCATGTTATAAATCGCTTTTAAACGCTCGGAAAGATTTTCCATTATAGCTTATCCTTGTAGTCTCCGAGTTTCTTACTACGAGCTGGGTGTCTTAATTTCTTAATCGCCTTAGCTTCGATTTGTCTAATACGTTCACGTGTAACACCAAAAATCTTACCGACTTCTTCGAGTGTTTTTGGACAGTTGTCATCTAAACCATAACGTAAACGAATAACTCTTTCTTCACGATCTGTTAAATCTTTTAAGATTGAATAGAGTTGTTCTTTTAATAATTGTCTTGTTGTGTATTCGACAGGTGATTCACTTTCTTTATCTTCGATAAAATCACCTAAGTGGGAATCATCTTCTTCACCGATTGGGGTTTCTAATGAAACTGGTTCGAGAGCGATTCTTTGGATTTCTCTAATTCTCTTCGCGGTTAATTCACCACCCATAGCTTCAGAGATTTCTTCCGCTGTTGGTTCACGACCTAAGTCTTGGATTAATTGTCTTTGGACTCTTGTCATCTTATTGATGGTTTCAACCATGTGGACAGGAATACGAATGGTTCTGGCTTGGTCAGCAATCGCACGTGTGATAGCTTGACGAATCCACCATGTCGCATATGTAGAGAACTTATAACCTTTTGTGTAGTCGAATTTATCAACAGCCTTCATTAAACCAAGGTTACCTTCTTGGATTAAATCCAAGAATTGCATACCACGACCAACATAGTGTTTAGCGATGTTAACAACTAAACGTAAGTTACAGTTAATTAATCTTTCTTTAGCTTCTTGGTCACCTTCGAGAATCTTCTTAGCTAAGATTGGTTCTTCTTCAGGTTTTAATAAGTCGTATTTACCGATTTCTTTAAGATACATCTTAACGGAGTCATTGATTCTCACTTCGGAACCAAGTGTCACATCGAGATGATCGATATCGATGTCTTCTTCCTCTTCACCTTCTGCATCATCGCTCACGAAGAAGTCATCATCGTCTTCGGCGTTTTCATCAAAGGAGATTTTTGATTCATCAAATTCTTCTTCTTTTTCGTCTTCTTCATCCTCGTCCTCATCTGTAGTTAAGACTTCGATTTCGTTTTCTGCGAAGAAGGCAACGAGTTTATCTACTGCGTCGTCATCGAGTTCGTAGTTATTTAATGCATCATATATTTCACTTTGGTTGATAAAACCATCTTTCTTGCACTTTTTTAAAAGTGCTTTTTCCACTTCTTCTAAGGTTTTGATATTGTCGTCACCTTTTTTAGTGGCTTTCTTTGCGGCTTTTGCCTTCTTTGGTTCTTCGAGTGTTTCTGTAGCTTTCTTTCTGCCCATACTATTTTCCTCCGTTTTTCTTCTTTTCTTCTTCCGCTTTCATTCTGCGACGGTTGTATTCTGCTAAGATACGAGCTTTCTCAAGTGGATCTTTACCGCTGAGTGATAACTCAAGGGTATCTTTTTCGAATATCTTTTCCTTTTCCTCATTCATAGAAGAAAGCAAATTATTTAATAATTCTTTAGAACATGTCGTGTTGTGCATTGGCTCTAGCGACATATCCACGATTTCTCTTACTAATGAATCTTTGTTCTCAAGTTCACTACTCTCAATTGATGACATAATGTCATGCATCTTGAAGTTATCGTGGATTTTTGCGTAATCGATGACGTAGTTTGCTACTTCACGATATACATCATCATAGAAACCACCTACATTTTCTTCATAGAAGTAAATGGCTTCCTGATTATTTAACATTTGATATAAGAGTTCGCGTTCCGCAAGTTCGAGTCTTCTAAGGACTTTTCTTTCTGGATGGAAGTCACGAATGACCACACTTGGATCCTTAGATGATTGCTTGGCTTCGAGTCTTGCTTTCTTAAGCAACTCACGGATGGCTTGGACTTCAAATCCTGTGACGCCCGCTAACTTAATAAGATATGAATCTAGTTCTAATTGACTCTTAATATCCAAAAGGATTGGAATGAATTGTTTAATGAGAGCCTTCTTAGAATCTAATGTGGTTAATGGATTTGTGTTTTTGAAGTAATTGAGTGCGAAGTCGATACGGCTAATAAGATTATTAACATATCGTTTGAGAGCTTCTGGACCATCTTGATTCAAGATTTCATCAGGGTCTTTTGGACTGTTTTGGTTATCAACGATACGAACGTTGATTCCAGCTTTAGCTAATGCTTTACTGGCTTCCATCATGGCTTTTTGACCTGGTAAATCACCATCAAGACAAAGTCTTACTTCAGCATTCAAACTTCTTAACATGCCGATATGTTCTTTTGTTAAGGCAGTACCCATCAAAGCAACTGCGTTATCAATACCAATCTTTCCTAACGCAAAGACGTCCATAAAGCCTTCACAGACATAAACATATCCGTTAAGCTTTGCTTTTTCCTTTGCAATGTGGAAATTGTAAAGAACATTGGATTTATGGAATAGGTATGTTTCAGGAGAATTCACGTATTTCGCTTCTGAACCACTGCCTAATCTTCTTGCGCTGTAGCCGATAACATTTCCATCTGCATCGCAGATTGGGAATATAACTCTACCAGCACTCTTATCGACATAATTTCCATTACTTAACACAGCAATTCCAATATCATCGATGGTCTTAAGTGAATGACCTTTACTTTGTAAAAAGTCACATGTCGCCTTGCCATCTTTGAAGGAATAACCGAGTCTATATTTGGTTCTACACGCAGCATCGAGGTTGCGGCTTTCGAAATAATCTAAGCCTTCTTTGCCTTCTTCGGTGCTAAGTGCGTATTGGTAATAAATAGTTAAATCATTTAAAGCTTTAAGAAGAGGAACTTTCTTTTCATCAACTGGTTTTTGTTTTACAAAACCTTCGAGTCTTGGGTCAACAAAGCCATTGATTTCCGCTACTTTCTTAAGTGCTTCAAAATAACCAATCTTTTCATAACGTTGGACGAAATTAATTTCTGTACCTCCAAAACCACAGACCCAACACTTCCAAATTCTCTTTTCCGGGTTAACAGAAAGGGATGGATTTGAGTCATCATGGAATGGACATGGAGCCCAATAGTTTCTACCTTTTTTGGTGAGACGAATGTATGAGGAAATAACCCCAACCATATCCGAATGGGCTAATACATCTCTAGTTAATTCTTCTAACTTTGAATCAATCATATAACTATGTTATACACCTACTAATAAAATACTAACAAACTACTAGAAGAAAATCTTAACGCTTAAGTATTTTCCGAGTTCGCTAATTGGTAATCTGACTTGTTGCATTGTGTCACGATCACGGATTGTAACGGCATTATCTTCAAGTGTATCGAAGTCCACTGTCACGCAGTATGGAGTACCAATTGCGTCTTGTCTACGATATCTCTTACCGATGCTGCCTGTGTCGTCATAAACGACAGACATATATTTGCAAAGAATGGCTTCGATTTCTCTGGCCTTTTCTTCGAGCTTTTTACTTAATGGTAAAACCGCTGCTTTATATGGAGCCACTGCTGGAGCTAAATGCATAACGATACGTGTATCATTATCGCCAACAGCTTCTTCATCGTATGCGTCGCATAATGTCATTAAAACCAAACGGTCTAAGCCGACTGATGGTTCAATACAGAATGGAACGTATTTTTCGTTGGTTTCTGGGTCTAAATATTCTAAAGATTCGCCACTATAAGACATATGTCTTTTTAAGTCATAGTCGGTTCTATCAGCGATACCCCAAACTTCACCCCAACCGAATGGGAATAAATATTCAATATCAGTTGTGGCTTTAGAATAGAATGCTAATTCAGCTTGTTCGTGATCACGGTAACGTAAGTTTTCTTGCTTAATACCTAAATCAGCGATGAAGTCTAAACAATGTTTCTTCCAATAATCAAACCATTTGAGGTCATCACCTGGTTTGCAGAAGAATTCCATTTCCATTTGGTCGAATTCACGCGTACGGAAGGTCATTTGGCCTGGAGTAATTTCGTTTCTAAATGCACGACCAACATTACAAATACCTAAAGGTAATTTCTTTCTTGTTGTTCTAACAACGTTCTTGAAGTTCACAAACATACCTTGTGCGGTTTCTGGTCTTA
>JAEEGH010023817.1_pt1 | contig 12417 bp, 5 predicted proteins | sample 9134181 | NCBI WGS metagenome assembly JAEEGH01 (sample SAMN16246544, study PRJNA631951) | gut metagenome | biome: gut microbiome; feature: rumen; material: DP-attached | host: Bos | place: Iran: Karaj | collected 2018-10
CCCAAAAGAAAATCTATCTTTGGGCTTCCACCCCAGTTTTTGGGCATTTGTGCAGCCATGGGAGTGTATAAGGACCTCTCATTTCAACAATTGCCACTCGCCTTTAATCTTCGAGTGTTCTGAATTGATGTAGCCCATTTTCTTGAGGTCGTTAATGGCTCGTAAAATGGTACTTTCGCTTACTCCGAGATTATCTTGAAGCCATGAATATTTTGCTTTCTTGTTTTGTTTCAGCATTTTAAAAACATCTTCTACAATTTGTGACGGAAAATCGGAAACCTTCAAATTTGACGGTTTTTTTGACGGTTTTTTTGACGGTTTTTTGCTTAAAATTGCCGTTTTTGCGTTATTTTCGCCGTTTTCAGCTAAATAGCCATTAGCAATGGCTTCAGCCATCATTCGTTCTCCGAGTGGCGATTTATTTTCCCGCACAAGGACTGCGGTCTGGTAGCCGAAATCATAGACAGCCTCGCCATTTTCATTGGCTTTCAGCTCTTTTTGCACCCTTAACACGCCTCGGCTATGACGATTGACAAATCCCAAAACTTTCATCGCTTCGGCAACCACAATGTTCCTATAGTCATTCACATTAGGGAAGTTGCTTTCGTTGGCACGACCGTACAACCCGCCGTGATTCATAATCTCGATGCGGTCGTCGTACTGATAAAATTGTATCGGACCATTGGTTGAATAATCCCTGTGGCAGATTGCGTTCATCAAAAGTTCTCGTGTAGCCCAGTCGGGGTAATCTACAACTTGTTCTTCGCGAAGGGCGCTGACGGGTATGGGGCGTCGGTTCGCAATTGCTGTCTTGATGAAAGTGTCAAGTTCAGGTAATGTAGTGCAGAGGTTTGCTTTGAATTCATGCTCTGTCAGAATATCGCCAGAACGGTCCTTACCTGAAAAACGTACATATTGGATGTATGCTCCAGGAATAAACTTTCTCAGGTTCTTTGCAAAGAATAGCATTGCTGCATTTGTCGGACAATCACGGAGCGTGTCGAAAAAGCCGAATACACTCAGTTGTTGTTTAATATCGTGATTTTCCCGGTTTTCGGTATCAAGTTCTTCTTCTGTCATTGCCTTGGGTAAAAAGTAATGCTTGAACAGACTTAAATCTAAATCGTCTATGGTTGCACTAAGGCATGGCGCAGAATCGAACGAGGTGACATTAGCCCGACGCTTTTCCATCAGAATATGCTCGTCGTTTTCATTCGCAACCCCTTTGCGTGGACCGATTCTTACCCAGATGCGTCCCTTGTATCTGACGGGTGGGAATATCGAGGGCTCGACCTTTACCATCACGATGTCGCCTTCGTCCATTGAAACCTTTTCGACTGTCATGGATGGTTGCGGTTGAATATTCCCATCGGTGCGAATCGCTGCAACATTTTTCAGCAAGGCATCTGTAACGTCGATTCCTTGTATTTTCCCGTCATCGCTCACTCCAAGGAAAAGATAACCAGGCTTCTGATGATTTGGCAAATCGTTGGCGAATGCACAAATGGCCTGTCCGAATTTGTCGGTGTTTGTAGTTGAAATGGTGCGCTCAATATGGTCGCTTTCCAAATCGTTGAACTGTATTTTCAATTCGTCTTTTGTCATCGTATGTCATTATTGCCCTTTGTGGGATAATATACAATTATCCTGTGGTTGGTACAAGAGGGAGGAACTTTAGGACTCTTTTGTGCGAGTAGGCAAAATACTTCCTAAATTTGACACCTCCCCGAAATTTTTGTAACTTTTTCGTATGTTTTTGAACACCCCCGACCACCCACGGCGCCTTGACCGCGACTGCATGATTGCCATGACTTTGTTATGCATTACCTCTGCGTCTCTTGGCACGATTTTTGCTAGGGGGGGGTACGCAGGTGTTCACTACAAACTAAAATTCTCTCAACACAAACCAAATGCCTACATCAGACGGTTACGCCGTTTGGTGTTTTTGGCGTTCCTTCCCTTGCGTCATCCTCGACCGTTAGGGAGGGGAGCCTGTGCAGTTCCTCTCGCTTTGTCACCCCGGATTTATTCCGGGGCCAGCATACACGGCACTTTTTACAGTCATCCCCGCGCGGGGATCTCCTTTTGCATTTATAAAAAAAACAACCCCTAAACCCCTATGAAAAACAAATCTCTTCTACCGACATTCCTTTTCCTCCTATTTTCTATAGCCACGACTTGGGCGGAAACTATTGACCTTACGACGGTGCAGGCTGATAGACTTCAGGATGGATATATACTGAATGTTGCCGACGGCGATGAGTTGACTGGCACGCTCGAAGGCTCCACGCAACCTTACAAGATATCTATTGCCGATGGTGCAACGGTAACACTGAGAGACGTGACAATCAATGGTTATCACAGTTCTAGCTACAAATGGGCGGGCATCTCTTGTGAGGGGGACTGCAACATTGTCCTTGCGGACAATTCCGTAAATAAAGTGAAGGGTTTCTATATGAATTATCCCGGCGTCTATGTGCCGGAAGAAAGCAAGCTTATTATTTCGGGAACGGGTTCCCTTGACGCTAGCAGTCACGGCTATGGAGCCGGTATCGGCGGTGGTCGTGATATTAACTGCGGAGACATTGAAATTAGAGGTGGCACTATTACTGCTAAGGGTGGCAATGAGGCTGCTGGCATCGGCGGCGGCAATGATGGTTCTATTGGTGACATCATAATTAGTGGAGGTTCTATTACAGCTACGGGTGGTTTGAGTGCAGCTGGCATCGGTGGAGGTAAATGGGGAAATGTAAAAAACATTGCGATTAGTGGTGACGAAACCGAAGTCATTGCAAAAAAAGGGGACTATGCTCCTTATAGCATAGGTAAAGATTATAGAGGTTCTAGAAGTGGTAAAATAACTATCGGCGGTGTCGAAACTTCAGATATTGAAACAAGCCCGTTTATCTACACTAGGTGGATGGGATTCACGAATATCACCGTCGCGTCCATTCCAGACCAAACCTACACCGGTTCCGCGATTTGCCCGACGGTCAGCGTAACCGATGGCGAAACTCTGCTTAAACTCGGCACGGACTATACCGCCACCTGCACAAATAACAAATCGGCGGGAACCGCCAATATGACTATTACTTGCATGGGCGATTATGAATGCGCAATTTCGAAGACTTTCAAAATTACGCAGAAAGAAATCACCATCAACTGGAGTGCACAGACTTCGTTCGTTTACAATGGCATGGAACGTGCTCCCAAGGCGACGGCGGAGGGACTTGTAACCGGTGATTTTTGCTGGATTACAGTTTCAGGAGCAAAAGATGTCGGCACGCATATGGCCACGGCCATTGAATTGAGCAATGACAATTACAAACTGCCGAAAGAGAACCTCGAAAAAACTTTCGAAATTACACAGAGAGAAATCTCCATCGCCTGGGGAACACAGACATCGTTCGTTTACGATGGAGCGGAGCATATTCCAACAGCAACAATCGAAGGAGTTTTAGACGGTGACAATTGCGAACTTACTGTGACGGGTGCTCAAAAGAATGTCGGAGAGTATATTGCCAGGGCAACGGTAGAATGCGGTGACAAAGACTACTACAAACTGCCGACCGAAAACCTCGAAAAAACTTTTGAAATCACGCAGCGTGAAATTACCATCGCCTGGGGAACACAGACTTCGTTTGTTTACAACGGCGCAGAACAGGCTCCGACGGCAACGGCGGAAGGACTTGTAACCGGCGACGAATGCACGATTACTGTTTCAGGAGCAAAAGATGTCGGTGCTTCATATACGGCCTTGGCCACGAAATTGAGCAATGACAATTACAAACTGCCGACAGGTAACCTCGAAAAAACTTTCGAAATTACGCAAAGAGAAATCTCCATCGCCTGGGGAGAACAGACTTCGTTCGCCTACGATGGTGCAGAGCATATTCCAACAGCAACAGTCGAAGGAGTCCTGGACGGTGACAATTGCGAACTTACCGTGACGGGTGCTCAAAAGAATGTCGGCGAGTATACTGCCAGGGCAACGGTTGTATGCGATGAGAAAAATTATTACAAACTGCCAAAGGAAATTATCGAACAAACTTTTGTGATTTTAGGAACAAACCTTGCGGCATTGGAAAGTGACTTTGTCGTGCAAAGTGGCGATGTTTTGAGTGGCTTGCTTAATGGATCTAAACAACCTTACAAGATATCTATTGCAGATGGTGCTACTGTAACGTTCAATGGAGTGACAATCAATGGAGATAATCGTTATTATCACAAATGGGCGGGCATCACTTGTCAGGGGGATTGCAATATTATCCTCGCCGAGAATTCTGAGAATAAAGTGAAGGGTTTCTATAATGAATATCCCGGTATCTATGTACCGGAAAATAAAACACTTACCATTTCGGGAACAGGTTCCCTTGAGGCTAGCAGCAATGGCTATGCAGCTGGTATCGGCTGTGGTTATCAAATCAGTTGCGGAAACATCACAATAAGTGAAGGTTCTATTACCGCCATAGGTGGCCATGGCTATTCTGGCATCGGTGGTGGCAATCTGGGATCAGTTGGAGACATTGTCATTAGTGGAGGCGTTATTGATGCTACGGGAGGACCTTTAGCTGCTGGTATCGGTGGTGGTGGCGGTGCTAAAGTAAATGGAAATATCACAAATTCCGGAAATATCACGATAAGTGGAGGTATTATTAGTGCCTCGGGTGGTACAAACGCTGCAGGCATCGGTTTCAGCAAAGATGGAAAGGTTGATGCAAACATTGAGATTAGTGGCGCCGAAACTAAGGTTACTGCAAGAAGGGGAGAAAATGCTCCTTATAGCATAGGCAGTGGTAGTGGCGGTTCTAGAACAGGCACGATCACTATCGGTGGTGTCGAAACACAAGATATTGAAATAAACGAGTTTGACTATACCAAGTGGAAACTCCTTACTCACACTGACATCACCATAGCTGACATCACTGACCAAACATACACGGGTTCCGCGATTTGCCCAAATGTTGTCGTGAAAGACGACAAAACTACACTTGAACTCAGTGTAGATTACACGGTCGAATGCACGAACAACATTGCTGCTGGACAGGCCAAGATGACCATTACTGGAATGGGCTATAAAGGAAATAGCTACTATGCGGGCTCAATTACGAAGACTTTTGAAATTATGCCAAAGGAAATCTCCATCGCTTGGGATAAACAGACTTCATTCGTTTACAACGGCACGGAACAAGCTCCAACGGCAACAGCGGAAGGACTTGTAGATGGCGACGAATGCACGATTACAGTTTCAGGAGCAAAAGATGTTGGTTCATATACAGCCACGGCCACGAAATTGAGCAATGACAATTACAAACTGCCGACAGAAAACCTCGAGAAAACATTTGAAATTACGCCGAAAGAAATCACCGTCATCTGGGGTAATCAGACTTCGTTCGTTTACAACGGCACGGAACAGGCTCCGACGGCAACGGCGGAAGGGCTTGTAGATGGCGATGAATGCTTGATTACTGTTTCCGGCGCAAAAGATGTCGGTTCACATACTGCCACTGCCACGAAATTAAGCAACGCCAATTACAAGTTGCCCACAACCGGTCTCGAACAGAATTTCGAAATCACCAAGGCCACTTTGACAATCACCGCCAAGAACAAGACAATCGCCTACGGTGATGAACCTGCAAACGACGGCGTTGAATACGCGGGTTTTGCTGGCGAAGAAAACGCATCCGTTTTGGGTGGTACGCTGACTTATGGATACAACTACGAGAAGGGCAACAAGACAGGCGAATATACCATTACGCCGAGCGGTTTGACTGCGGACAACTACGAAATCAATTTCGTGAGCGGAACGCTGACCGTTGAAACCAAGAAAACTACTTTCGCCGCCATTCAAGTTTTCGAAGACGAAAATGGCAAGCGTGCCGAAATCGCCGGCGAATACGACGGACCGGATGCGGTGAACATCACCGAAGACATTCAAAATGTCGCCGTCACGTTCAACCGCAACTTTACTGTGGATCTGGAAAAAGGCGGCTTCTCCACATTGATGCTCCCGTTCAGCGTAAGCACTGAGGACGTGGGAGGCCTTGGTGGCGTTTACATGTTTGCCTATGTGGCAGATTGCGACGGCGACAAGAAAAATGACGTTTGCATTAGCAAAGTCTGGGAAGACTCGGATACAAAACATCAGACTTTAGAAGCATATACGCCGTACATGGTCAGGATGAAGGAATCGACCCTTAAAATCAACAAGAACGTAACGCTTGCGAAGACCTCCGGTGGTACAGTTTATGACCAAAGAATGCAAACTGAAAAAGCTCGCGAAGGTTCATGGCAGATGCGCGGTGTATTCGGTTATAAGAAATGGGCTTGCAATGATGATGAATTGGGCAAGGTCTGGGGCTACACCGGAGAACCTCGCGATGGTCAAAAAATCGGTAAGTACATGAAGCTTGGTAAAGGCGTATGGATAAATCCGTTCCGTGCGTATCTGTTTGATCCGGATGGAGAACAGCTGAAATGTACCGACGAGTCTAATACCGATGGGTCTAAGCCTCAGCCTATCGCCGCGTCGCCATACGCCAAGGCTTATACCGCAGAGTTCTTGCCCGCACCGGCAAAGTCCGCCGCGTCTGCACCGGCAAGTTCCGAAGTGGCTAGCCTCGACGAGTTCGGTGGCATGCAAGTTGTTGTCGTCGATGGTGACAAGGAAAGCGTTGGTGGTAAGGGAACGACCGTCATTGGACGCATGAATCCCGCCACCGGTGAAATCCGCATGCTGCCACGCACCAAGCAAACATACGACCTCAAGGGCCGCCGGGTGAATGAGGGCAAGAAAGCCAAAGGTGCGTACTATAGGAAGTAGGTGGTAGGTATTAGGTTGTAGGGGTTAGGTGAATAATCGCGGCAACGCCGCCGATGCTGTCACCCCGGACTAAGGTTGGTGAGCTTGCCGAACCATTCCGGGGCTAGTATTGTATCTGCAATAAGTATCGTGTAAGCCGATCCCTGCACGGGGTCGGGATTACAGCTCTTCTTACAGATACTGAACCAATAGCAACTGCTCATACCCCATGGTTCGGCAGGCTCACCAACCGGTTCTCCGCTTAGCGGGCGACCCCATACCTCATTCCCCTTTAAATTTTTTTGAAAAATAATTTGCTTTTTTGTGCAGTAATTATTATATTTAGTGAACAAAAAGGCAAGTAAACAAGTGTGTCGTAATTTAAAATCGTAATTAAAACACAGTAATTGATTAAAATGGATATACGCGATAAACTGAACATTCTGGGCGATGCCGCCAAGTACGACGTTTCGTGCTCGTCGAGCGGTTCCAAGCGGAACTCGCCAAAAGACGGTATGGGTTGCGGGCACAGTTCCGGCATTTGCCACACATGGAGTGCCGACGGTCGTTGCATTTCTCTTTTGAAAGTGCTGTTCAGCAATGCATGCAAGTACGATTGCGCTTATTGCGTCAACCGCCGGAGCAACGATATTCCGCGAGCGACGTTTACGCCTAAGGAATTGATTAACCTTACGTTAGAATTTTATCGTCGCAATTATATAGAAGGTCTTTTCTTGAGTTCGGCGGTCATCGGTACGCCTGATTACACGATGGAACTGTTAATTAAGGTTGCCAAGGAATTGCGTTTGGTGCACCATTTTGGCGGTTACATCCATTTGAAGGCGATTCCCGGTGCAAGCTCAAGGCTGTTGTTCGAAGCGGGGCTTTATGCCGACCGCAGCAGCGTGAACATCGAGATTCCGTCGGACAAACAGTTGCAATACCTCGCTCCCGAAAAGAATTTTGCATCCATTTACCGCCCAATGAATTTCTTGGCGGAACGCAAACTGGAATACAAAACGGACAAGTCCAAGTATTCGCCGAAGTTTTTGCCCGCTGGGCAGAGTACGCAAATGATTGTTGGGGCGTCGGGGGAGACCGATTTTCAGATTCTCACGCTTTCGGCGGGTTTTTACAAGCAACAGCAAATGAAGCGCGTCTATTTTTCAGGATACGTCCCCATCAATGCGGACAAACGCCTGCCCGTCATTACCACGAAACCGCCGCTTTTGCGGGAACACCGGCTGTACCAAGCGGACTGGCTCATGCGTTTTTACAAGTTCGAGTACAACGAAATTCTTGACGAAAAGAATCCGTTCTTGGATCCGGACTTGGACCCGAAAGTGATGTGGGCATTACGCCATCCAGAATGTTTCCCGGTAGATTTGCAGACTGCCGATTACGAGATGATTTTGCGTGTACCGGGCATTGGTGTGAGGTCCGCGCAGCTTATCGTAAGCGGTAGGCGGTATTCTAAAATCAGGCTTCAACATTTAAAAAAAATGGGGGTAGTGCTCAAACGTGCAAAATACTTTATTTACGATAGCGACATTCCGCGTGAACTGCACAAGCTATACCCGGAAATGATTCGTCCGATGCTTGTTGCCGGCAAACCGAAATCCGACCAGCTCGATTTGTTCGACTCCATGCCCGCAGCTTTGCCTGCTCCTGCAACTGTTCTGCCAACAACTCCGCCAATTGCGACTCCGCCACCAAGAGCTGTACAACTCTCAACTGTTAGGTAATAGGTCTTAGGTTGTAGGGGGTTTGGAATGGTTGATAGAACTGCAGGGTACGGGGTCGCTCGTGAACTCGCTCTGGGCACGTTTCGCTCTGAGGTCGCTTCGCTCTGGGCACGACTGCTTCGGGACGGTTCTCGTCACAGATACAGTCCCAATTGCATACACGGCACCCCTCGCAGATACAGCCCCCTTCACAGATACGGCACCCCTCGCAGATGCAGTCCCAATTGCATACACGGCACCCCCCAAAGCAGCCGTGGTTCGACTGGCTCACCAACCTTAGCTGCGACCCCACACCCCACACTCCGCTAATCACTGCCTACTTCCTACTAACCACCAACCACTAACCACTCCCTCCCATGTCTCTCGCCATTCATTACGATTCTACATTCGACGGTTTCTTGAGCGCAGTATTTGAAATTTACCGCCAGCATCTTGATGTTACAAGTTTTGTAGCCGAGCGTCCTTACGAAACCGAAGGCGGTGCCGCGACCGATCTTTTCGCACAACCGTTCCACATCGAGACTTCCGAGGCCTCCGCCGAACGCCTTAAACGCGCTATCGTAAAACTCGCGAGCAAGGACGTTTTGTACCTGCTCGAAACGTGTTTCCGTTCCGAAGATTCTGGAATCGAAATGAACATCTTCGCTTACCTCCGCAAGCTGTTTGCAGGACTCGACCCGTATTACGGTCGCAATCCGTCTAGCCTTGAGATGATCCCGCTCATTACGATAGCCCGTTCCGTCCGCCGCGAAATGGATGCCATGTATGGAATGGTCCGTTTCAACAAGGCTCCCGACGGAATGTACATTGCCGAAATCGAACCCAAGTACGATGTTCTTGAAATGATTGTCGGCCATTTCCGCGCCCGCTACCCGAACGGCACATGGGCGATTGTGGATGTCAAACGCGGCTTTGGCGTGTATTACGAGAACTACCGGACGCATTTCGTGACCGTTCCCGATCGCAATTACATCGCGACGCACGCCCCGCCGGACCAGTTTACGCAAATGTGGAAGTCCTATTACGACACGATGGCTATCAAGGAACGATTGAATCCGCGACTTCTACGGCGATGCTTGCCGGTTCGTTACTGGAAACATCTCCCGGAGCGTTCGCTGTTGGGTTCTTCAATACAAAACGTAGGGAAGGAGAGTTCTCCGCTCCCTTCGAACGTCGCCAAGGAAAATGCCGCCACGTCGTTAAAACTCAAGGCTTCTTTTTAAAGTTGTCCATAAAGCCCCAAGATGCCCTAAGTCCAGTTTCATTTTTCAATTTTTCACGCTGAATTTTTTATATATGGCGAAAAAATTTGGCACTACAAAAAAATTTAGTTGTATATTTATATTGGGTAAATATTGGACTAAACGAATTTATGGAGAAAACAAAAGATATGAACGGCTCAACTGCAAAACCTGGTTTTTTCGTTCAAGATTCTTTTCTGTATAGCAAGGACAACGAAAAGGTTGTTCTCCGTGGTGTAAACCACATGTTTATTTGGACGGATCGCGAAGGCAAGACTATCCCTGAAATTGCAAAGACTGGCGCTAACTGTGTTAGAATTGTCTGGAACACCCGCGGCCGCATAAGCGACCTCGACAACATCATCTCGCTTTGCATTGCAAACGGCATGATTCCCATCCCCGAGATTCACGATACAACCGGCAACTGGGACCGCCTGAGCGACGCTCTTGATTTTTGGCTTCGCGAAGAAACGCTCCAGATGATTTACAATCATCAGGAATACTTGATTCTGAACATCGGTAACGAACCTGGCGACAAGGCTCAGAGTGCCGACGAATTTTTCAATGCCTATAACATCATCGTGACAAAGCTCCGTGCCTCCGGCGTACGCGTGCCCATCATGATTGATGCCGACGAATGGGGCCAGAACGAAAAGAATTTGCTGAACGTAGGCCCCAAGCTTTTGCGTGCCGACCCGGAACACAACTTGATTTTCTCGCTCCACATGTGGTGGCCGACCGAACGCCATAATCCGGTCGCGACAGGTTACGAGACGGTCCAGGACCGCATCAAGGGCGTGCTCGAACAATCCCTTAAAGCAAAAATAGCGCTTATCGTGGGCGAATTCGCTCCGGTGGCTGCTGGCGGCGTAAGAGAAATTCCTTACAAGTTTATCATGTCGGAATGCGAACGCTTGAGCATCGGATGGCTTGCGTGGAGCTGGGGGCCGGGCAATTTTGACAGCCCCGACATGGACATGACGGTCCACGGCTCGTACAACACGTTGATTGGCTGGGGCAAGGAAGTTGCTGTCGATAGCCCGCTTGGCATCCAGAACACGAGCGTCATTCCGAACTTTATCCAGAACAAGGATTTCACGACCGGTTCCCAGGGGTCTGGGACGAACATCATTGAAAACGGCGACTTTAGCGCAGACGATCCGCTCAGCTGCTGGACGACCGACTTCTGGGGCGGAAACGGCGAAGTCACCGTGAAGGACGGCGTAGTCCATTTTGACATTAAAAAAGGCGGCAAGGAATCCTGGAACATCCAGTTCAAGCAGCATTTCGCTCTCCACAAGGGCGTGACCTACGTGTTCAGCATGCGTGCAAAGGCGGACAAGCCGCGTACGCTCAACGTGAACATCAAGAAGGATTGCGTCGTTTATACGCCGTACGCCAACGGACGTATTCTGGACTTGAGTACGAGCTGGCAGAACTTCAGCTGGAAATTCACGATGAAGGAAGAAACCGACCTCGACGCCGTGCTCATCTTCGACATGGGGGGAGTCCCGATTTCGTGGAATCTCGCCGATGTTTCGCTCGTCCATGCAAGAAGCGTCGCCGACCGTCTCAACAGGACGTTCCAACGCAACGTGCAAAAAAATTCCGGGTACTTCAACGCGCCGAACGGCCCGTGGGAGCTGCACCTCTATTCGACCAACGGCACTTTGCTCGACATTCTCGACAAAGGCAAGGGCGGGGAAGGCATGCGCCAGTATCCGAAAATCGAACGCAGCGGCATCATGGTCATCAAGGACTTGTAATTCAAGTTCGTAAATTTTCCTTTTAAAGCCTGTCTTGTCGGATATGTTCAGGCATCATTTTTTACAATTAGGATATTACGTATATTGTAAAAAAGGCTTGCCAAACTCTTTGGCAGCCTTTTTGCTTCTAGAGATTTGCCTAAAAAATCTGTTTTAGGGGTTGTCTTGCTTACGTTTTATCGTCCGCAGCCTTGAGGAGACCGAGAAAAAGCGGTGCCGGGTGAATCAGCGAGGACTTCAGTTCTGGGTGGAACTGGCATGCCATAAAGTAGGGGTGGTCCGTGAGTTCCATAATCTGCATGATGTCTTCGTTGGCAGCTTTTCCGGAGAAAACGAGCTTTTGCTGGTTTACGCCTGTCGGGTCGCCTTGTTCGATTTGGGCTACGTACTGCGGGTTCACTTCGTAGCGGTGGCGGAAGCGTTCGCGGATGGCGGTAGAACCGTAAACCTGAGCGGCAAGGCTTCCTTCCTTGATGACAACGTCGTGACCGCCAAGGCGCATCGTGGCGCCCAAGTCCTTGATGTGTTCCTGGCCAGGGAGGAATGCAATGACCGGAACTTCGACGTGGTTCGTTTCGCTTTCCATTTCGATTGTGCCTGCGCCCTGCATGCCGCAGACGTGGCGCGCAAATTCCACGACGGAGAGCTGCATGCCGTAACAAATGCCGAGGAACGGGATCTTGTTTTCGCGCACATAGCGGATGACCTGGATCTTGCCTTCGATACCGCGGCTACCGAAACCGCCTGGAACGATGACTGCGTCGATTCCCTTGAGTGCGGTTTCGACAGAAACGGTACCATTTGCAATTTTTTCCGTATCGACCCAGCGGATGTGGGCAGGCAAAGCCAAATGGGCGGAGGCA
>JAEEGH010023819.1_pt1 | contig 12416 bp, 8 predicted proteins | sample 9134181 | NCBI WGS metagenome assembly JAEEGH01 (sample SAMN16246544, study PRJNA631951) | gut metagenome | biome: gut microbiome; feature: rumen; material: DP-attached | host: Bos | place: Iran: Karaj | collected 2018-10
ATAAAACCTCCTGTGTTGATAGTGTGGTTGCCAGGCCACATCAATCTTAACACAGGAGGTTTTCTCTTCCGTTTACTAAAGTGTTTTTACCGACCCCCGGTTGAACCGGGGGTTTTTTGGCGCTAAAACCCCAAAAACAGCTCCCTGCTTACTTCAAAAATAAGCAGGGAGCCGTGAATTTCTATTTATTTTCCTGGCACAAATAAGTTAGTTAAACATGAGGATTGCTGTTGTAGATTTCAGTATATCTTGCACTTTCGGGCTGGGCTTCGTCGACTCCAGATAGCATCCACCACCCGCTACCCGTTTCAGCGTATCGCCGTCCAACTCGAAGTCTTCCAGCTCCGCCATATACGCCTCGGCTTCCTCTTTTGTCAGTTCAATACCTACCTCTTTCGCCAGCGCCATGAGTTCCTCGGCAGTCTCGCAGGCCATAGCCTTTTCAATCTGTTCTTTCGTCACTACAATTTTGTTGTCCGACATAGCAGCGCTCCCTTTCAAAAAATTAAAGTAACTATCATTTCGACGATTAAACGGTATTTAATTATAACATATTGGCCGCAGAAAAATCTACGGCTGTAAGTAAAATTGAAATTAAGCTTAAGCTATCTTCAATCGCATATTATTCTATATCTCCTAAAGCATTATCAATATCCCGTTTTCCATGCATCAGAATCTCATGTCAACAAACAAGCCAGATAACAAAGATTGATAGAAAAAATCCCTGATTCCGAAAAATCGGTATCAGGGATATTGTTTTTGGTGATCCCGGGCAGATTTGAACTGCCGACCTACCGCTTAGGAGGCGGTTGCTCTATCCAGCTGAGCTACGGAACCATATAAAACAATTTAAAATTTTATAAACGCACGCGTTGCATACAGCGTACATAAAGAGAGAAAATGCCGGTTTGTTGCCGGCATTTTGATTGTTACAAATTTTCCGCCATACCGGGGGGCATGCTCCATTCCACCCGCACATCAATGGCGACCCACATGCGGGTCAGGCAAAGCTGAAAGTTTTCCAGGCTTTCCAGCGGCTGCAGCGTTACTTCCTGAAAATCCCGGATGGTGGGACCCACACAAACCTTAAACGTGTGGGGCTCCGCCAGATACTTTTCCACCGCTGCCCTGGGTTCTTCTACCCCCAGATGCACAGCTGCGGATTTGGTATCCGGATCATATTCAATATATCCATAATTTCCGTGATAGTTGATTGTCACGGTAAATTTTTCCATCATAGTGCCCCTCCTCAAAATTCCATATTATTATATCAAAGAATGGGCAATTTAACAATATCCTTACCTAAAATCTTTAGCAAGTCAGGTAAATCTGAAAAATCCATTGCAACAGGAACACCAAAGAACTCACAAAGCCGTTTCATGTAAAAACGATACTTCTTATTCTTCGTCTTCCTGCCGCGGCGCCGGACGAAGCCGTTGCTCCATGGGAATCTTTTCCATATTTTCCGCCGCTGCCAGCTGGGCCTGTTCGTACAGCAGGCTCTGGGAGCTGATTTCTTTTCCCTTTCCGGCCACGACTCTCCGGTAGTTGCCGTTGCTCTGCATCATGTGGGCGCCCACGTTGTCCTCCAGGTACAGCTGCAGGATGCTCTTGATCCGTTTGATATGCTCTTCCGTTTCCACCGGGAAGAACAGCTCCACGCGGTCGTTCAGGTTACGGGGCATCCAGTCGGCGCTGCTCATGAAGAGCTGCTCGTCGCCGTTGTTGGCGAACCAGAAGATACGGCTGTGCTCCAGCTGCCGCCCCACAATACTGCGTACGGTAATATTGTCACTGATGCCTTCCAGCCCGGGACGCAGGGTACAGATGCCCCGCACGATCAGTTCAATCTCCACGCCCGCCATGGATGCTTCATATAATTTCTGGATGACCGGCTGATCCAGCAGGGAATTCATCTTGGCGATGATATGCCCTTCCCCGCCTTCTTTCACGATGCGAATCTCATTATCCACCAGTTCGTAGATTTTTTCCCGCAACCCGATGGGCGCCATTACCAGCTTGTTCCAGACAGGCGCCTTGGAGTAGCCGGAAAGCAGATTAAAGAAAGCGGACGCATCGCTGCCGAACTGATCGTTGGCCGTCATCAGGCCCATGTCGGTGTACAGCTTGGCCGTGCTGTCGTTATAGTTGCCGGTGCCCAGATGCACGTAGCGTTTGATGCCGTCAGGTTCCTGCCGTACCACCAGAATGATCTTGGCATGGGTCTTCAGGCCTACCAGGCCATAGATTACATGGGCGCCGGCTTTTTCCAGACGACGGGCCCAGATGATGTTGTTCTCTTCATCGAAGCGGGCTTTCAGTTCTACCAGTACCGTGACCTGCTTGCCGTTTTCCGCCGCCCGGGCCAGTGCCGCTACAATGGGTGAATTGCCGCTGACGCGGTACAGGGTCTGCTTGATGGCCAGCACATTGGGATCGCTGGCCGCATCACTGACAAACTTCACCACCGGGTCAAAGCTTTCGTAGGGATGGAACAGTAAAATATCCTTTTCCTTAATGCGGTCAAACAGGTTGTCGTATTCCGGCAGGTCTTTCGGACGCTGGGGCACAAAGGGCTCGTGGAGCCAGGGCCACATCTTGTCCAATGACACGAATTTAAAGAAACAGGTGGCATCCAGCGGTCCGGAAATTTCATAGATTTCCTCGTCCGTCAGGTCCAGATTGTCTTCCAGGAACTTTTTGATGCTGTTATTGCCGGTCTTGGCAATCTCCAAACGGCGGGCCGCGCCCCGTTTCCTCTGCCGCAGGGATTTTTCGATTTCCCGCAGCAGGTCTTCAATATCGTCCTCATCTACATCCAGGTCGCTGTCCCGGGTCAGACGGAAAGGTACCACGTCCAGGATCTGGCAGCCCCTGAACAGGTATTTGCAATGAATGGTAATCAGTTCTTCCAGATAGATAAACGTACGCTTTTCTTCTACCGGGATTTCAATCAGGCGGGGCAGCAGGGACGGTACCTGCACCACGCTCATGCTTTCTTCCCCGTCTATCGTGATAAGCTGTACCGCCAGGTTCAGTGTCTTGTTGCCCAGGAACGGGAACGGACGGGAGGCGTCCACAGCCATAGGTGTCAGTACAGGATATACCACTTCCTGATAATAATTCTCCAGCCACTCTTTACCCTCGTCGCTGCACTCTTCAATGGTCTTAATCTCAGGTCCGCCGGCCTTTTTTAAATCTTCCAGCACGTCCGTCAGGATCTTGCTTTCCAGCTTCATCTGCTCATGGGCCGCCTGGGAGATCATCCGCAGCTGTTCCCGCACCGTCAGTCCGGAAGGATCCTTGCGGGTCACGCCGTTTTCATACTGGTCCCACAGTCCGGCAACCCGCACCATGAAAAACTCGTCCAGATTGGAGGACGTAATCGCAATAAATTTCAGCCTCTCCAGGATCGGCGTGGTTTTTACTTCCGCTTCCCGCAGCACCCGCAGATTAAATTTCAGCCAGCTCAGTTCCCGGTTAAAGAAATACTCCGGTCTCTGCAGATCCGCCTTGGTTATTTTCTTTTCCCTTGCCGCGGCTGCTTTATCTATTGCTTTATCCTGCACAGGCGCGTTGGCCGCCGCGCTTTTGATTCTCTTTTTTACGACAGCCGCAGCTTTTTTTACTGCGCTTGCCGTTTTCTTTTCAGCCGCCACGACATTGCGTTTTGTCCCGGTGCCGGTCTTGCTCTTGCTTTCGCTCATAATGATTCCACCCGTTCCAGACGTACTTTAAATCCGTATACTTCTTCCATCATCAACACTTTGGAAGCAAAGGTCCACTCTTCCAGATCCAGGTCTGCCTTGCTGACCACTTCTATAGTCAGCTCCCGGTTGTGCAGGGTAACCTTGCATTGCTGTATCTTCTGCATGTAACTCCGGTCCAGCGCGTCGGCCAGCCGGATGATGGCGGACAGTTTCGCCACCACGGGAACCAGTTCGCTTTTCAGTTCCGGCACCCGTTTTTCATCCCGCTCCATTACATTGTGGGCATGGTAGTAGGAGGCCATGGCGATGATCTGCTTGTCCTCTTCCGTAAAGCCCAACAAGTCGGTACCCATGATCAGCTGGTAGGAGTACAGGGAATGGCTGCGCATGGAAACATACTTGCCGATATCATGAAGGATGGCCGCAGCCCGCAGCAACAGCCGGCAATGATCGTCCAGCCCGTACTTTTTCCCAATCCGGTCAAATATAACCAGCGCCAGCCGTTCCACCTGGGTTACATGCTTGTAGTCATACTCATAATCTTCCCCTACATGATGGACGAGGCTCATCTTTTCCTCTTCCAGCATACGGGTGTAATTCTCATCTTTTTCCCGGATGATCCGCAGCAGAATCAACCCGTCCAGGAAAGTATCGCTGGTAATGATAATCTCCTTAGCCGCGGGCGCAAGGTCCAGCAGTTTTTCGTAAAGCAGCACCATAGGCAGCGCCAGTTCCGCTTCCGTTTCTGTCAACTGATACGTCTTCCGCAGCTGGGGCAGGTTCAGCTTCCGGACCTTTTCAAAGAAATTCCGGAAATCTTCCGTGGTGACCCGTTGCACTTTATTTTTGTTGCGAATACCCATTACTTTCAGCAGCAGTTCTGTTTCCGTACCGGAGAGCACCAGGTATTTTACTGCCTGTCCTTCCAGCGCTTTGCGCACCGGTCCCATGGTGCTGGACAAAAACTGCATCAGCGCTTTGTTGAAATGCAGGCTGCTGCGCTGGTAATTATTAAAGCTTTCCTTGATCCGGATGATGCCGATATGGAAATTCTCCTGGAACCGGATCTGTTCATCCTGCACCAGGGATACCCCCAGGCCGCCGGAGGAAATGTCCAGCAGCATCAGGCCTTTGTCACTGGAAATATGCTGGTCCCTCACAGTCTTACGGATAGCCACATACTTTGTATAAATTTCCATGGGCATTTCCGCCACGGTCACATCCAGTCCGGTTCGCAGTTTGATCTGGTCCAGCATAAACACTTTATTGCTGGCTTCCCGCACCGCCGTAGTTGCCTGGGCCGTATACACGTCCGTGCCGTATTCCTGCATCAGTTCCTTGAATCCCTGCAGCACCTGGCAGATTTCTTCTACCATGGAGAAGGGAATACTTTTGTTCTTAAAAGCCTCTTCCCCCAGGCGGATCGGATACTCGCACTGCTCTATGACCTTGATCCGGCTCAGACTGCGGTACTCCACAATCCGCAGGCGCAGCATCTCAGAGCCCAGATGGATCGCCGCCAGCGTTGTATAAGTTTTGCGTTTCATAATCTTCTCCGTAACTTCTCATAATGTATTTGCTGTTTTCTGCATATAGTTATTATTTAAGTTTTCGACACAACTCTAAAAAATCCTTGTAAAAAGCCATATCTTTAAAATATATTTTATGAAATTTTGTCAATTTCACAGAATGCGGTATAATAGACAGGTAAGAAGAAAGCTGTAAACATCCTGCAAAGAAAACGGATTATCAGTTGCAGGTAAAAATTCCGGCCGGGAACCGTGCTATTGAAGAACCGGTTCCTTACCCATACGGGAGAAGCGTTATGCAGAGAATCGCAATCATCGACATCGGCTCCAACTCAGCCCGCCTTGTCATCAGCCATATTTACAAAAGCGGCTCCTACAACATGGTCTTCAATCAGAAAGAGATGCTGCGGCTTGCGCAAAAGACGGAGGGCGACGGACTGCTTTCCAAAGAAGCATTCGACAGCACGCTGCAGGTCATGCAGTCTTTTGCCTACATGTGCCGGCAGTATAAGACGGACAAAATCATCGCCGTGGCCACCGCCGCGATCCGTAATGCCCGGAACGGCAGCCAGCTGGCCAAAGAAGTGTTTGAAAAAACCGGAATCCGGCTTCACATCATCTCAGGAAACATGGAAGCACAGCTCAGTTATCTGGGCGTAATCAATACCCTGCCCATGAAAGACGGCATCGTTTTTGACCTTGGCGGCGGCTCCACAGAGCTGATTCTTTTCCGGAACCGCAAACTGGTTGAATCTGTTTCCATCCCCCTGGGAGCTGTAAACACAACGGATATTTTTCATATCCGCGACACCATGCCGTCTTCGGCATACAGCGATATCAACTTTTTTATCTCCACCCGGATGGAGCAGTATCCCTGGCTGAAGGATGCCAACCTTCCTCTGATCGGTGTCGGCGGCACGGCCCGTACCGTTGCCAAGATGATCCAGAGAAGCAGGAATTATCCCTCCAGCCGGGTCCATAATTACATCTACAGCGCCCAGAGTTTCCGCGCGCTGTTCAAAAAACTGCAGGGAACTACGCTGGAAGAACGCAGGAACATCCCCGGCCTTTCGGAAGAGCGCGCCGACATCATTCTCGCCGGCGCTTCCATTATCAACTGCCTGCTCACACAGACGAACAGCAAACGCATCGTTACATCAGGCTGCGGTCTGCGTGAAGGACTGTTTTATGATTACTATGCCAGGACGAATAACGTACCCCTGATCGCAGATGATATTTTGGAAGAAAGTACCCAGAACGTACTCCGGCTTTTTTCGGTAAATATCGAACATAACCGGCACGTGGCTGCCTTAGCCCTATCCATGTTCGACGGCTGGCACGGACTGCACGGTCTGGGCAGGCAGTACCGGAAGATTCTGAAGACAGCCGCGCTGCTCCATGATATCGGCATCACCATCAACTATTACAGTCATGCCCGTCACTCCGCGTACATGATTCTGAATGCAAAAATCTTTGGCCTGACCCATTCAGAACAGATGCTTTGCGCCGTAACCGCAGGCTGGCATAACGGCATTGCCAAACGCTATTTTAAAAACCACGCCTACCGTCCCCTGCTGACGGAAAAGGACTGGGGAATCGCAGGCAAACTGGCGTTACTCCTCGCTTTGGCGGAAAGCCTGGATTACTCGGAAAGCAATACCGTAACCGCTATTATCCCCGGTGCCGACGCTACGACTGCCACGCTGGAGATTCATACGGTGGAAAACGCCTCTGTCGAAATGCAGCAATTACAGGCGCTGGAAGACTGGTTTGCGGAAACATTCGGTCTGCCGCTTAAGACAATTATTAAAGGAGAAACACCAACAGCTTAAAATAGTAACCGTTTAAAATAGTTATAAAAAACAAAATCCCGGAGTTTTTCTTCTGTGTGATTACGGAAGAAAAATTTCCGGGTATTTTTATTGCGGTTATTTAGATTTTTAAGCAGGAAAAGAAAGGAAGCACCGGTCAGAGCAATTTCATCATGAAGCCGCTTCTTACATGGATTTATCTATTTTTATGGGCTGCACTTCAAACATGCGGCTCCAGGGAAGTTTGAAATCGTAATCCTTAGCCACATCCCCCATCACCGGTTCCGACACTTTAGTGATGCTTTCTTTGATGGCGGCTTCCGCAATGCGCTTCTGTTCCGGAGTATAGCCGGAGTTAGGCATGTAATTCGGCCAGATCACATTCTTATACACATCCATGCGGGCGTTGGCCTGATAGGCCCAGTCGTCCAGATAACGCACCGTCAGCAGGTCTTTCGCCGCATTCCCTTCATAGTACGGGGATTCGATTCCCTGGGACAAGGCAAAGCCAAGCGTATTGCCGGAGGTGTTCCAGCCGCCGTAGGCCGCAAGATCATACGCGATGCCCCGCCGGAACAGTTCTTTCACCAGCGCGTTGTCCGCTCCGTTGCCATACGCTGAGTCAGATACAATCACCTTTTTTCCCTGTTCCAGCCAGGTCTGCACTTTATCCGCAAAGGCTTTGGTGTTTTTATCCGCAACGCCGCTGTTCTTTACGTCTGAAGCTTCCAGGGTCTTTCCGTTATACGGTGTATTGACCAGCAAAATGTAATCTGCCGTGTCCGGATTTTTGGACGGAAATCCTCCTGCCGCAAAAATGTGCTGTTTCGCCGACTCCGCCACCGTATCGTCTTCGTAGGTGGGAACTGTAGCTCCGCCCTTGCCTGCCCCGAACTCCGTATACACCAGCGGCGTGTTGTACGTCAGCCGATTGGCCGCCTGTGTCAGCAGCACCAGTCCCAACTGGTCGGCGCCGGAGAAGAAACGAATCTTTGTATTGGAAAAATTGTTCACCAGGGAAGACATGTAACGGGCTTCCTTATGAGCCTGGGAAAGGGGGCTGGTATCGTCGCGCCCCACCAGCAGATAGTTGAAACTGTCACTTTCAATGCCATGCAGCAACAGTTCCGTCGTCCGGATGTTATCCCGGCGACGGCCGTAGAAATCCGCAATTACATTACGGGGGATCTCATGATTCAGGGCCTGCAGTTCTTTGGCTTCCTTACGGGAAAGCCCCTGCAATTCGTTTTTATCCAGCAGCGCGCCCTGCCGGAACAGCTTGCTGCCCCATTCCTCATAATAAACCGGTTCTGCCGGCGCAGCGCTGGCTTTAGGCGTGCGCATGATGGTCACAAACACATAAATATCAGGGGAATGTTTTTTCTGCTTCAGGGAAAGCAACCGCTCCGCCCTGGATTGCAGCACGGAAGGCTCGATATGGTGCGTCCGGGAATCTACCAGGCCACCGTAGATCAGCGCGTCAGCGCTGGCCACAACCGCCACCGCTTCCTTAGCATTCTGTTCCAGCCATTCCAGAAGCTTGTCCGGCTGTCCGTCCCGTTCTAAAGAAGACAGCAGTTCATCCGGCGGGACCACTATGTTCCAGCCCGCAGCGTGCATGGTCGCAACCGTGTAATCTTTGCAGACAGGCCGGGTATCCATGGGAACGTAAACCATGGTTCCCCTGCTTTTGGATAAAACAGCCTGTGACGGCGCAGCTGCCGTCACAGGTTCCGTTTTCATTTCATTCTTTACGGTTTCAGCGGTGTCGTTCGCTGCCAGGACTGAACTCCCGGCCAGCAACAGACCGCCCGCCAACAAACCAGTTACAAACTTTTTCATAGCCTCACATCATTTTGCATAGGTAGCTGCCGTGTTGTCCTTCAGCAATACGTCATGGGCGCCGCCTTCCACGATGGAAGTTGCGGAAACCAGGGTCAGTTTCGCTTTTTCGCGCAGTTCGCCAAGGTTCAGGGCGCCGCAGTTGCACATGGTGCTGCGGATTTTGGCCAGGGTCAGGCTCACGTTATCTTTCAGGCTGCCTGCGTAGGGAACGTAGGAATCCACGCCTTCTTCAAAGGACAGCTTCTGGGAACCGCCCATGTCATAGCGCTGCCAGTTCCGGGCGCGGTTGGAACCTTCGCCCCAGTATTCTTTCATGTAGCTGCCGTTTACGTTGACCTTGTTGGTAGGGCTTTCGTCGAAGCGTGCGAAATACCGGCCCAGCATCAGGAAGTCCGCGCCCATGGCCAGGGCCAGGGTCATGTGGTAATCGTAGACGATGCCGCCGTCGCTGCAGACGGGAACATACACACCGGTCTCTTTGAAATACTCATCACGGGCTTTGCAAACATCAATCAGGGCCGTAGCCTGCCCGCGGCCGATACCTTTGGTCTCACGGGTGATGCAGATGGAACCGCCGCCGATGCCGACCTTGACAAAGTCAGCGCCGCAGTCCGCCAGGAAGCGGAATCCTTCCGCGTCAACCACGTTGCCGGCGCCTACTTTCACTTTGTCACCGTAGTGGTCACGGATCCATTTCAGGGTAATCTTCTGCCATTCGGAGAAGCCTTCGGAAGAGTCGATGCATAATACATCCGCCCCCGCTTCCACCAGGGCCGGAACCCGTACCGCGTAATCCCGGGTGTTGATGCCGGCGCCTACCACATGGCGTTTCTTATCGTCCAGCAGTTCCAGCGGGTATTCTTTATGGGAAACATAGTCCTTGCGGAATACCATGTATAACAAACGTCCGTCGTCGTCGATGATGGGCAGCGTGTTCAGCTTGTTGTCCCAGATGATATCGTTGGCCTGCTGCAGGGTGGTATCTTTTTTGCCCACGATCAGTTTGCTGATGGGCGTCATAAAGTCCCGCACTTTGGTGCTCATGTCCATGCGGCTGACACGGTAGTCACGGCTGGTGATGATGCCTTCCATCTTTCCGTTTACCGTCCCGTCACTGGTTACGGCAACGGTGGAATGACCGGTTTTTTCCTTTAACGCCAGCACATCCGCCAGTGTGCTGTCCGGCGTAATGTTGGAATCGCTGATGACAAAGCCGGCGCGGTGGCTCTTCACATTCCGCACCATCTGCGCTTCGTCTTCCACTGTCTGAGAACCGTAAATAAAAGAGCAACCGCCTTCCCTGGACAGGGCCACAGCCAGTTTGTCATTGGAGACAGACTGCATGATGGCGGAGACCATGGGAATATTTAAGCTGATAGCCGGTTCTTCACCCTTTTTGAATTTCACAAGCGGTGTGACCAGCGTCACATTATCGGGAATACATTCGGAAGAAGAATACCCCGGTACTAACAGATACTCACTAAAGGTATGCGCGGGTTCATCGTAATAAAAAGCCAATGGTAACACCTTCCCTTTCCTGAAAATATTTTAAAACGTATCATAGCACAGAAAAGCAAAAAAAGCAAAAGATTTTTTATGAAAAATTCCACCGGATCAGTGTTTCCGTAATCCGGTTTTTTCATCAGTACCAAACTCTGTCTTTTACCGGTTCAAAGCACGCCAGGCGATATCTTTCCGGTAATGCGCCTTGTCGAAATGAATCTTTTCCACCGCTGCATAGGCAAAATTCTTGGCGCTCTTGATATCTTTGGCCGTTGCAGTTACTCCCAACACGCGGCCGCCGGCCGTCACGACATCGCCACCCACGGCTTTGGTACCCGCATGGAACACCACAACGTTTTCCATGCCACCCGCTTCTTTCAGGCCGGTAATGACTTTGCCGTTCTCATAGGATGCCGGATACCCGCCGGAAGCCATGACTACACAGACGGTTGCCTGATTCTTCCATTTCACCATGGAAGCATCCAGCGTACCCGTAGCGCAGGCCAGCATGATTTCTACCAGATCACTGTCCAGCAGGGGCAGCACCACCTGGGTCTCAGGATCGCCAAAACGGCAGTTGAACTCGACCACCTTCACGCTGTCGCCCTTGATCATCAGGCCGGCGTACAGACAGCCGCAATAGGTTCTGCCTTCTTTATTTAATGCAGCAATCACAGGCTTCAAAATGGTTTCTTCCGCCTTAACGCGCAAAGCTTCCGTCATAACCGGAGCCGGGGCATAAGCCCCCATGCCGCCGGTATTAGGGCCTTTGTCCCCGTCGTTGACACGCTTATGATCCTGGGAAGCGACCATCGGCACCACAATCTTGCCGTCGGTAAATGCCAGCAGGGACGCTTCCTCGCCCTCCATAAACTCTTCCAATACTACCCGGGCACCGGCTTCACCAAATTTATGATCCGCCATCATATCGTCGATGGCCGCCATGGCTTCTTCCCTGGTCATGGCCACTACCACGCCCTTGCCGGCAGCCAGTCCGTCCGCTTTCACTACGATGGGCGCGCCCTGCTCTTCCACAAAGGCTTTGGCGGAATCGATATCCGTGCACACTTTAAACGCGGCCGTGGGAATATGGTACTTCTGCATCAGGTTTTTGGAAAAGGCCTTGGACCCTTCCAGTTCCGCCGCATTCTTGTTAGGCCCGAAAATCGGCAGGCCCCGGGAACGGAACACGTCGGCAATACCTGCCACCAGCGTAGCCTCCGGTCCCACCACCGTCAGATCGATGCTATGTTCTTCCGCATAATCCGCGACCTTATTCAGATCATTCAAATCCAGTGCAACACATTTACATTTGGGGAGTTCCGCAATCCCGGGGTTGCCCGGTGCCACACGGATACTCTCAACCTGGCTGCTCTGAGCCATCTTCCATGCCAGGGCATGCTCCCGGCCACCGCCGCCAATTAACAAAATATTCATGAATCACGCCTCACAGTTTTTCATTTACCAAAAGTGCGGACAAACTACTATCCTTCACTTTACACAATTCTGTTATTTTTCCAGCTGTTTCTGCAGATAGCCGGTGATCATGGCATCGTATTCGGAAGTATGTTTGAATGCTTCCATAGCCAGAGCTTTTCTTGTTTTCAGATCGATGTCGCCGTCTTTTTCCAGCATGTCCATCAGCTTGCCGTAGCGCTCCGGATTGGTGATGATCACCACGTCGCGGAAATTCTTGGCCGAGGCCCGCACCATAGCCGGACCGCCGATGTCGATGTTCTCAATGGCTTCCGCTTCCGTTACGCCCGGTTTTTCAATGGTCTGTTTGAACGGATACAGGTTTACAACCACCAGATCAATCGGAATGATGCCGTGCTCTTTCATCTGGGCCATGTGTTCCGGATTGCTGCGCACACCTAAAATCGCGCCGTGGATCTTCGGGTTCAGGGTCTTTACCCGGCCGTCCATGATTTCCGGGAACCCGGTCACGTCGCTGACATAGGTTACGGGAATGCCCGCGTCCTTAATGGCTTTCATGGTGCCGCCGGTAGAAATGATCT
>JAEEGH010023820.1_pt1 | contig 12416 bp, 5 predicted proteins | sample 9134181 | NCBI WGS metagenome assembly JAEEGH01 (sample SAMN16246544, study PRJNA631951) | gut metagenome | biome: gut microbiome; feature: rumen; material: DP-attached | host: Bos | place: Iran: Karaj | collected 2018-10
CTCCACCCTCCGCGGCGCCCCCTCCGAAGGCCTCTTCCGCCTCATCAACCAGGACTACATCGTGCGCTATCCCTCCGCAGGGGGCACGGGGGACGGCGCGTCCCCCGGTCGTTGTCCCCTGCGGGGCTGCATGCTTCCCGGCCGCGCGACGACCGAGGACGACATCGAGACCCTGCACCAGTGGGGCGCGACGCTCGCTCGCTTCCAGATCACCCGCAACTGGAGCGCCGTCGACGACAACCAGGACCTGGAGGAATACGGGCGCTGGGTCGATTCGCGCCTCGACAACCTCGAAGACGTCCTCCGCTGGGCCGGAGAGCGCGGCATGAAGATTTGCGTAGATCTCCACGTGCAGCCCGGCGGCAGCGACTCTTCCGGCGGCCAGGCGCTCTTCCGTGACGAACGCTACGCCTCCGCATTTATCGATACATGGCGGCGCATCGCCAAGCGCTGTGCACCCATCGTGCAAACGATGGGTCCAGTCATCTACGGCTATGACCTTATCAACGAGCCGCTCCAGAACGGCCGCGCGCCCATCGACTACTGGACGATCCAGCGCCGCGCCGCAGAAGCCGTCCGCGAAATCGACCCTGTGACGCCAATCATTGTGGAGGCCAACCACTGGGCGCTCCCCGACGCCTTCTCCTACCTCTCGCCCCTTGCGATGGACAACGTCATCTACCAGGTCCACGTCTATGAGCCGCATGAGTTCTCGCATCAGGGCGTCGGCGGGCGGCCCATCGGCCCGAAGTGGCCCGACCCGGAAAAGGGCTGGACTCGCGACTACCTGCGCGACCGCCTGCGCCCGGTGCGCGAGTTCGAGGCGCGCCACGGCGCGAAAATCTATGTCGGCGAGTTCAGCGCCGCGACATGGGCGGAAGGCGCCGAAAACTATCTACGCGACTGCATCGGCCTCTTCGAGGAATACGGCTGGGACTGGACCTACCACGCCTTCCGCGAATGGGGCGGATGGAGCGTCGAGCACGAAGGCACCGACCGCGACCACCTCGCCCCGGCCAAATCGGACACGCCACGCAAGCGGGCGCTTCTCGAAGGCTTTGCAAGATGAGTCTTGAACCACGAAATACACGAAGCACACGAAAGGTTTTAGCCGCCCTCTTTTTCACCCAAAACTACAAACCAAGGAGAAAAAATGAACCTAACAACGAAGCGCACCAAGCGCACCGCCACGGCCCTCGCAGCCGTCCTGAGCCTCGCCCTTTCCGGCGGGCTTGCACACGCCGACGCAATCAACGCCTCGGCCTTTGCCGCGCACTTCGACGTCATGTTCCCCGGCTATTCGGGGGCGGCGCCGCTCACGAACTTCCCCGTCCTTGTCCGGCTCTCCCCGGCGCTCAATGGCTTCAACTACTCGCTCTGCCAAGCGGGCGGAACCGACCTGCGCTTTGCGGACGAGGACGGCAACCTCCTCCCCTGCGAAGTCGATACGTGGACCCCCGGCGGCGAATCGCTCGTCTGGGTCAAGGTGCCGTCGCTCTCCCGCTCCACGCGCATCACCGCCTACTACGGCTGCGCTAACCCGCCCGCCAACACGCCGTCGGCCGTCTGGTCAAACGGCTTCGTCGGCGTCTGGCACCTCGGCGGAAGCGCAGCGGCTGAATTGACAGAATCGTCTGGTGTCAGCACCGACTTCAGCACGGTGAACGGCACCGGAGTGGCGCTGGGCGCGACAGGCATCGTCGGCCATGCGGTCGATTTCTCAAATGGGGAAATCGGCAGTTCCTTGAGCGCCGCCCATGATTCTGATTTGGACGGCTTCTCCAACTTTACCGTAGAACTTTGGTCATGGCAGGGAATAAATACAAACAGGCAAGCGTATCTGCTGTCAAAAGCTGCCGGAACTCCAAGCGCATACCTTTTCTATCAAAATGCAAATAGAGCAAGTTGCTTCAATGTATACAACACCAACGTAAGCAATGGCAAGTATTACAACATCGCAAGCGGCATAACACCCTCATTGGGCATCTGGAACCATCAGGTTTTTGTCCGAAACACAGCACCCTCGACAGCAAAGGCATACGGATACCTAAATGGTTCTCCAATTCCTGCGGATGGCATGGCATTGCCCACACTCGATGATGTCTATGACAATTCCGCTCCCCTTTACCTTGGAAACGGGAATGGAAATTCAGATCGCGTCTTCCCTGGCCTGATTGACGAACTGCGCATTTCCAACGTTGCGCGGTCGGCGGACTGGGTGAAGGCAACGCACGACTGCGTCGCGGATGCGGACTTCGCCGCATACGATGTCGGGAACGACTGGGCGCGCTACGCAAATAAGTTCACGGTTACATTCGCAGGCGCCCCGGCTGGCGAGACCCTTTCGAATTTCCCCGTCCTCGTGAAGGTTTCGGAGAACAACCCCGAGGGCTTCTCCTACGCCGACTGCCGCAAGCCGAATGGCGGCGACCTGCGCTTCGCGGACGCCAACGGCAACCTCCTCCCCAGCGAAGTCGATACCTGGAACACGAACGGCGTTTCGCTCATCTGGGTCAAGGTGCCGTCGCTCACCTCCTCGACCAAGATTTCCGCCTACTACGGCTGGAAGGATGCGCCGCCAGTTGATCCAACCGCCGTTTGGGACTCGAACTATGTCGGTATCTGGCACCTCGGCGAAAGCGCACTCCCGCTCATGGAGTCGTCCGGCAGGAGCTACGGGTTCGACACGTCGTCCAACGGCCAGGAGACGCTGGGGACGACAGGCGTGGCCGGCGGATGCGTCGATTTCTCGACAGGCGCGACCGCCATCTCCAACCGCCTGACGGCAGCCGGCTCCGCCGCACAATCAGGATTTGACGACTTCACCGTTGAACTTTGGTCGAAGCAGGCTTCTACCACGGACTATACCCCGTATTTTCTCACAAAAGTGGACTCAAGGCAGTATGCCTATCTGTTCCACCAGCAGCGCGGTTCATCGCCATACGATGTCTTCAGAATCAGCACCAACGGAACAGACAGCGCCTCCATTAGCGGCTCGGCGATGGTTCCCGAAATGGACGAATGGAACTATCATGCGATTGCCCGCGACACAACGGATAAGAAGGTCTACTGCTTCATGAACGGCTCTCCGGCCCCGGAAGGCGGCGTGGCATTGCCGAGCGGCTACGATGCCACAATGTGGCAAAGCACCTCTCTGCTTTACCTTGGCAACGCGCAGACCACGGCCAACAGATATGGCTTCCCCGGAAAAATCGACGAACTGCGCATTTCCAATGTGGCTCGGTCGGCGGCATGGGTGCAGGCGACCCACGACACTGTGACGTCCGCATCATTCGCGCAATATTCCGCGACCCGGGCGAACAGCGGTGTCACGGTCATCTACATGAGGTAGCAAAAGACTGTCGGCCAGCGCGGCGTTCGATCTGTCGGACGGCGCGCTTTGGCATCTGATATAACCGTTGCCCATGCAACAATCCGCCCTAGACATCTCCCTGGGCCGGCAGCTCTTCGTGGACGACTTCCTCGTCGAATCGACGGCGGGGGTCGTCCGCCACTGGAACAGGCCGGTGAAACGGGACGCACCTGTCGTCTGGCCAGGCCTCCCCGGCGCCGTGCCGGCAGTCGCGGACCGCTCCTCCCCCGGCGACCCGGCCAACCTCGTCTGCGCCACCGACGGCGGCCTCTGGTGGGATCCGACGCGCCGCAAGTTCCGCCTCTGGTACAACGTGGACTGGCTGGGCGACATCTGCTACGCGGAATCGGCAGACGGCCTTTCGTGGGAGTTCCCCGACCTCGGCATCGTCCCAGGCACAAACCGCATTTTCGCAAGCGACGTCATCGACAGCTGGGGCGTCACGCCGAATTACGCGGCACCAAAACCCTACGCCGACTGGAAGCTGCACGTCTCATACCCCTACGTCCCCCCGGCATGGCCGCCGACGACGGACGACCGCCTGTGGGAATCCGAGGACGGCATCCATTTCAGGCCGCTCGGCCTCGCCGGACGCTCCGGCGACCGCACGACCTCATACTACGATCCCTTCCGCGGGGAGTGGGTCTTCTCGCTCCGATCCGCCTCGCTGCCCCGAACGCGCCACCGCTTCGCCTCGCGCCACTTCGGCGGCGACGGCTGCCGCTGGGCGTGGCCCGGCGACGCTGCCGAGCCGGAGTCGCTCCGCGGCACCCCGGAACCGGAGCCGTGGCTCGACGTCGACTACGGTCCGAGCCGCCAGCTCTACAGCTTCACCGCCGTCGCCTACGAGTCCGTCATGCTCGGCGCGATGGAGATACTCGTTAACACCGAGCACGACAACGGCGACTGCTCCAAGGTCGGCCTTCCCAAAAACACGGGCCTGCACTTCTGCTTCTCGCGTGACGGCCATGCCTTCACCCCCCGCGCGGAGCCGGACATCGCGCCGGAAGGCTGGGGGAGCGGCGCGTGGGACACGGGCTACCTCTCGGCCACCGGCGGCGTTTGCGTGGTGAAGGACGAGCGCCTCTGGTTCTACTACTCCGGCCTGCGCGGCGACGGGCGGCGGCTGGCGAACGGGGCGAAGTGGTTCCGCAACGGGATGTATTCCAACGGCGCGATCGGCCTCGCGACCCTGCGGCGCGACGGCTTCGCGGGAATGGTCGCCGACGGGCGCGGCGCGATCGTCACGAAGCCGCTCGTCTTCGACGGCGGGCACCTGTTCGTCAACGCGGAGTGCCGGTTCGGGGCCGTCTCGGCCGAAATCCTCGGCGAGGATGGACATCCGGTTCGTGGCTTCGCGGCCTGCGACTGCGCGCCGTTCCGCCAGGCCGATTCCACGAAAACGGAACTGCGCTTCGCCGGCGGGAGCCTCGCCACCCTTTCCGGCCATCCGGTTCGCATCCGCTTCATCCTGGAGTGCGCGACGCTCTACGCCTTCTGGGTCTCGCCATCGGCGCAGGGCGAGTCGCGCGGCTACATCGCCGCCGGCGGCCCCGCATATCCCGGCCTCCGCGACCTGTAGCCGCGCCCCAGCGTAGCGGTGTGGTATGATGGAAGGACCATGAAAGACAATTCCTGCAAAGACATGGACGGACTTTTCTTCAATTCGGCGATGGAGCCGTTCGACGAGGACTGGAGCTTTACCCCGCCTGGGGCGTCCGTTGCGGAACCGATCACCCTGCCGCATTCGTGGAACGCGGAGGGCTGGAGCTACGAGGAGCCCAAGCCCGCCGCACCAGCCGGAACCGGAATCTACCGGAAGACGCTGCGCGGCATCCGCAAGGGCGACTGGCTGAAGTTCGAGGGGGTCGCGCTCTCCTGCCGCGTCCTGATTGACGGGAAGGCGGTCGCAACGAACCTCGGCGCGCACCGCGCCTTCGAGGTTCCCCTGGATTCCGCGAAAGAAGGCGACGAGCTCGTGGTCGAAGTCACCGACAAGCCGTCCACGCCGCTCCTGCCGGAAAATTGCGACGCCGTTTTCACGGCATCCCCGCGATACAGGCGCTGGCCCGCCGCATTCGGCTCCTCCATGAAGGCCGGCGGCATCTGGCGGCATGTCCATCTTGTCCACCGGCAGGCGACCGTCATGGAAACGCCGGCCGTCACCCCGGTCCAGACCCGCTTCGAGGGAACGTTCGAATTCCACGGGAACCCCGAAGGCCATTCGGTGAAACTGACCCTCTCCGACGGCGTCGAAACTGTAGGAAAAACAGTTGACGCCACCTCGGGCAAATTTACGATTGCGCCGGCGAACCCCGTTTTCTCGTGGCCGCTCCACCCGCACATCTACACGCTCACCACGGAACTCATTGCGCCGGACGGCTCCGTCCTCCAGACGCTTCGCCAGCCGCTCTGGCTCATGACCTTCGAGACACGCGACAGCGAGTTCCGCATGAACGGCAGGCCCTATTTCCTGCGCGGGCACAACGGGTTCCCGCACTGCAACATCCCCTACGACAGGGAGTACATCCGCCAGTTCGTTTCGACCTATCGCGGGCAGGGAGTTGAAATCAGCCGCTTCCACACGGAGCCGCCCTCCCACGAATGGCTCGACGAGTGCGACCGCCAAGGAGTCATGGTGATTCTGGAAATGCCGCTGCACGGCTCCATCGGCTGCTATTCCTATGGCAGCGAGCAGTTCCAGAAGACGGAACTCGCCGAAATCCTCTCGGTCGTCAGGGAATACCGCCGGCACCCTTCCATCCAGATCTGGAGCATGGGGAACGAGCTGATCGTCGCATGCGAACGCGACCGCGGGCTCGGCAAGCCGCTGTTCGACATCCTGGAGCGCTGGATTGCCGAAGTGCGCAAACTCTCCGCCCAGCCGGTGATTGCGAACTCCAACGGCGACGCGGCCAATCTCGTCAACAAGACAGTCGGCGACATCGACGACATCCACCAATACGGCGGGTGGTACACGGAAACGCTTTACGACCTGAGGCATTTCGCCGACTGCACCCTCAAGAACGACATGCTGTTCCAGCCCGCGATCAGCACGGAAAGCATCGCCGCCTACACGAACGACAACGGCGAACCCTTCATCAGGGGCAACGACGTCCGCCAGCGGAAGGTCGTGACGATGCGCCTCGGGACAATCACAGACCTCCCTCGCCAGGCGCAGGAGTACCAGTCCTTCATGCTCAAGGAATACGCCGAAGTCCTTTGGCGGCGCCGGCGGCCGGACAGCAATTTCGCCGGCTACATCCCCTTTGGGCAATACACATGGTTCCAGCATCCCTTCCAGAAGGGCCCTGACGGCCTGAAGCCGAAAATGATCTGGGACACCTTCCGCGAGGTCCTGGGCCCCGTGCATGTCCAGCTCGAATGCTTTGACCGTCATGTCTTCGCCGGGAACGGCATTCGCGGGACGCTGCGCCTCTACCACGAAAACGTGCACCTCCCGGAGAAATGCCTCTTCACGGTCCAGGTGAAAAACGAAGGCGAAGTCCTATTTTCCACCCAGGCAGAAGTCCGCTATCACGAGTCAGTGGAGATTCCCGTCGAACTGGGGCCGATTCCACAGGGGAAGCACCGGCTGGAGATTGAGGCGCTTGAGGATGGGAGGCAGGTTGCGCGGAACCATCTCGATATCCGTAGCTATGCCGTGGGGAAGGCGGCCCCCGCGCGGACGCTCGTGGTCTTCGATCCTGAAGGGAAGCTGCGCGGCCTGGGAACGAAGATCGGCGACCCTGCGGAAATCGCAAACTTCGAGCCGGGTAAAACGACCTTTCTCGTCGGCGCGCATTCCCTGGGCCGCCTGACGCAATCGGCACGGGAAGCCGTCCACGCGTGGATGGAGCGGGGCGGATTCGTGATTCTTCTGGAACAGAACCCGGGAGCCTGGTCCCGCGACGTCTTCGGAGCGGGAATCGGGTTCGTCCGCGCCTGCCAGCCGCAATGGTCGCGCTGGGCGATGAACCTCGTGAAGCACACGGACCGCGCCGACATCTGCGTTGCGTCCGACCCGATGTTCGAGGGGCTGACGGAGGAGGACTTGCGCTGGTGGAACGGGGACACCTTCCTCGCCCACGACTACCTTGCGCTCGACACGCTGCGGGAAGGCGATCAGATCCTCTCGCGCATCGGGAACGGGCTTGACTCCGGCGAGCTAATGCCGGTGGAATACGAGTATCGGGATTCCGGATACAGCCTGACAGCCGTCAGGCGCAAGATCGGGCTTGGTTCCATCCTCTGCACGTCGCTCCTCATCGGGACCAAGCTCGGGCACGAACCCGTCGCGGACATCATGCTGAACAATATTTTGGCATAATGGTTGTGGGGTAAATGACCATAAATTGTCTGTTCCCTTATGCAACGGGTGGAGATGCGGAGAATCGTCTATATTGGATACCGCAAAGGCGTGCCGTTGAGATGCCGTAGGTTTGACGGCATTTGCCGTTTTGCCAGAACACGCGGCTGGGAAGTCATCCCCTTGGATCCAGACGTGGAGAAGGACCCGGAACACCTTCGCGAGACGCTTGCGCGGCTTGACCCTGTTGGAGTCATCAGGGAGGGACCGCGTGCCCGACGTCCACTGACGCCACGCTTTTTCGCGCCTATCCCTGCCGTCTGCATCGACCCGCCCGCCGGTGTCACCTGGCGCGGAGCGGCGGTTGTCTGCGACGAAGCCGCCGTCGCCAAAGCCGCTTTCTGCGAACTCTCTTCCGGCTTGCCACCGGCATACGCGGTCATATCCCACTGGCCAGCGCGGAGCACGCCCTGGGCCCGTTCGCGCGTGAATGCCTTCCGCGCCCTGTGCCGCGCCGAAGGCAAGCCCTGCCTGGTCTTCCCTGAACGGCGCGAGGAGGATGTCGCCGCGCGCGCCGCGCGGCTTGCGGCCTGGGTCGCGGCCCTGCCGCTTCATTGCGCCGTCTTCGCGGTGAGCGACTACGCCATTCAGGACGACATTGCACGGGCATTTGCCGCAGCCGGGCGCTCCCTGCCCCGCACGGCAACCCTTGTCGGTGTCGATGCCGCCGAGGTGCCAGGGGACAGCGCAATCGCGACGGATGTTTCGTCGGTCAGGATTGACTTTGAACTCTCCGGCTTTCTCGCCGCAAAAAGCCTGACAGAGCAGCCAAACCGGCTTAAGGCGCCACCCTCATTCGGCCCCCTTCTCGTTGAGCGGCGGAAATCGACGCGCGGACGCGGCCGGCGCGAGCCTTGGATCCTTGACGCCGTAGAGGCCATCCGCCGCAAGGCGTGCGACGGGCTGACCGCCGCCGCGCTGATCAACAACTATCCGGTCTCGAAGCGGCTTTTCAACCTTCGTTTCCGCGAGGCTATGGGGCATTCCGTTCATGACGAAATCATCCAGGTGCGCCTCGAAAGCGTGTTCGCGCTCCTCGCCGACACCGACACTCCCGTCAGCGCCATCGCCGACATGTGCGGCTTCGGTTCCGCTGTCGAACTTCGACAGGTATTCAAGGCAAAAACAAAAATGTCCATGACAGAGTGGCGCGCCCGCCATCGCTGACGGCCTGTCAAAAAACTTTGCCCAAAACCATCGTTGCCGCATCTGCGGTGGTGTAGAATTGTAGGCATGGCAATTCCGCTTACATAAACAAAAGGAGAAAAACCATGAACACAACAGGGGCACATTCCGCAATACTCGCAACCGCGCTGTCGATTACGGCGCTCTCGGCCATGACGCCAGCCATCCTTGCCGACTCGGCCAACGCCTCGGGCGCCGCCGCGATCCGGTCTTTCGACATCACGTTTTCCGGTTACTCCGGCTCCGAGACGCTTGCGGACTTCCCGGTCCTCGTCCGCCTCTCGCCGACTCTGAACGGCTTCGACTACTCGCGCTGCCGCGCCGACGGCTCCGACATCCGCTTCTTCGACGCCTCAGGCAACATCCTCTCCCGCGAAATCGACACTTGGAACCCCAACGGCGAATCGCTCGTCTGGGTCAAGGTGCCGTCGCTGTCGGCTTCCACAACGATTACCTGCCTTTACGGTTTCGGCTCCGCCGCGCCGGGAAGCGCCTCGGATGTCTGGTCCAACGGCTACGCCGCCGTCTGGCACCTCGGTGAAAGCGCGCTTCCGCTCGCTGACTCCGCCGCCGATCCGGCGCCGTTCTCGTCCTCCAACTGCCTCTCCGCCACGGCGTTCGCCGCGACTGGGAAACTCGGCGGCGCGGTCGATTTCTCGCAGAGCGTGGCGAACGATGCAGGCAAATACCAGTCATGGGTCTCGGCCGCCGACATGGACAAGCTCGATGGCTTTGGCGACTTCACGGTCGAGTTCTGGACATACGCCGTTACCGTCTCGTCACAGCAGATGTACATGGGCAAGCGCGACGATGCAAATACCGGCGCGTGGTGGATATACCAGAACAAAGGGGAAAGCGCGATGAACTTCACGGCGGCGGCGGATGGCGCGAACGGAAAGTCCATTGCGTCTGCGACGCCGTCCTTCAACGCCTGGAACCATGCGGCCTTCGTGCGCGACACTGCGGTCGGCAAGGGCTATGCGTTTTTTGCGGGCGACTGCGTCAAGACGAACTCGCCCACCGCCCCGATGAACACCGCGTCCGTCACCAACTGCGCAGGAGCCTTCTACCTCGGCGACAACTACGCCGCCGGCAACAACCGCTGCCAGGGCAAGATTGATGAGTTGCGCATCTCGCGCGTGGCGCGCTCCGCCAATTGGATCAAGGCGTCGCACGACTGCGTCGAGAATGCGTCATTCGCAACCTACACGACCTCCGCCCCACAGACAGCCAACGACTGGGGTCGCTACGCCCACAAGTTCTCGGTTTCGTTCCCCGGCGCTCCAGAGACGGCCTTGCAGGACTTCCCCGTGCTTGTGCGCCTGTCCGAAGGGTCTCCATCCGGCTTCTCCTACGCCGACTGCCTCCGGGCGAATGGCGGCGACCTTCGCTTCGCCGACGCCAACGGCAACCTGCTTGCCTCAGAGGTGGACACATGGAACGAGAGTGGCGAATCGCTCGTCTGGGTCAAGATGCCGTCGCTTGCCGCAAACACCCGCATTGCCGCCTACTATGGCTGGGGCGACGCGCCGGCAGTCGATGGCGCCAAGGTCTGGGATGGCGACTACGTTGGTGTCTGGCACCTCGGCGAAAGCGCGTTGCCGCTCGCCGAATCGACGGGCGTCAGCACGCCGTTCAGCGCACAGCAGCACCTCGCCGACGGGGCCTTTGGGGCGGCGGGCACCGCCGGCGGCGCCGTCGACTTCACGGCCACCAACAACATCCGTCCCTATCTCCAGGCCGCGAGCGACGCCGATCTGGGCGGCCTCGGCAATTTCACCGTGGAGTGCTGGACGAAGCGGGCGCCGGGCGCGAGCGGCAACCGGTACGTTCTCTCGCGCAACAACGGCAACGGCACATACTCTTTCGAGGTGTTCCAAACCGGCTCCAGCAACATCGGCGTCTGCTCCGCCAGCACGAACGGCGTCGCCACCATCGGCGCCGACAAAGGCGGGTTCTACGTGGTCGAGGGGAAAACAGACGGAACAGTGCTGGGCTATGGCGACTGGTACCACCAGGCCTACGTCCGCGACGTTTCCGCCGGCTGCGGCTACGGCTATGTGAACGGCGCATTGAAGAGGACGCAGGAGCAAGTCGCCACCGGGGCGCTTTACTCCGGCGACGCGCCGCTCTTGCTCGGCAACAGGGCGACCTTCAACGCGAGCAACTGCTACAACGGCCTGATCGACGAGGTGCGCATTTCCCGCGTGGCGCGATCCGCCGCCTGGGTGAAGGCGGCTTACGACACGGTGGCGGACGGCTCATTCGCGAGGTATTCCGCGACACGTGGTAACAACGACACCTTCGTCATCGTCGTCAGGTAGATGAACCGCTCCCGTTTTCTGGCGACCGCCTTCCTTGTTGCCGCATTTGCCAAAGGGGCGCAGGCGCAGGAGGTGCAGGTTCCGATGCCCCCGCTGGCGCCGCTTGCCGGTCTGGAATGGCGGCTTCCTGCAAAGTTTGCGACGCTCGATGGAAACCGGCTGGTCATCGACATCCCGGCGGAGGCCGGACCCGCCGACGCCTGCGCGACGGCGGAGTTGCCTCTTTCGCTCCTGAATGGGGCTGGAGGCTTTGCAATGCAGATCGAGGCGTCCGGCGAACGCATTGCCAAGCCCACGCGTCCGTATCTCGGCCTCAAGTTCCAACTGCATTGGCGGGAAAGCGCTTCCGGCCGCGAGGGCTACCCCAACTGCGCAGGCGAGACTGGCGACTTCCCGCGCAAGGCCATACTGAACGAAGCTGACTTCTCCGGGGCGCACCCCGATGCCGCCACGCTCATGCTCGGGCTCCAAGGCACCTCCGGCCGCGTCGAGTTCGACCTCTCCACTCTCCGCGCCGCCCCCACGCCCGGCCTCTTCCGCCGCATCAACGAGAACTGGGTTGTGCGGTATCCTGGGAATGGGACAACTGCGACAACGGGGACAACTGCGACCGACCAACTCAACTTGCTGCAAGGCTCTTCAGGCCTTGCAGGTTCCCCCCAGCTGGGGGGCAGGAGGGGGGCGCCGCTGCGCGGATGCATGCTGCCGGGCCGTGACACCACGGAGGACGACATCGAGACTCTGCACCGCTGGGGCGCGACGATGGCGCGCTTCCAGATGACGCGGCGCTGGAGCGCCGTCGGCGACAACGCCGACCTCGCCGAATACGCCGCCTGGGTCGATTCGCGCCTCGACAACCTTGCGCAAGTCCTGGACTGGTGCGCGGCGCGCGGCATGAAGATCTGCGTGGACCTGCATTCCACGCCCGGCGGCATCCGAGCCGGCGACCGCGACACCGCCATGCTCTACGACGAGCGCCTCGCCGGCGCCTACGTCGAGACGGGGCGGCGCATCGCGACGCGTTTCTCCGGCCATCCGGCCCTCTACGGCTACGACCTCGTGAACGAGCCCAAGCAGGTTGCCTTCGCGCCCGTGAGCTACTGGGACATCCAGCGCCGCGCCGCCGAGGCCATCCGCGAGATCGACCCCGCCACGCCCATCGTCG
>JAEEGH010023827.1_pt1 | contig 12415 bp, 5 predicted proteins | sample 9134181 | NCBI WGS metagenome assembly JAEEGH01 (sample SAMN16246544, study PRJNA631951) | gut metagenome | biome: gut microbiome; feature: rumen; material: DP-attached | host: Bos | place: Iran: Karaj | collected 2018-10
GAGTCAGGTTGGCGGGGGTATAGGTCACGTCGTCAACGACCAAGCAGAACTGGTCGGTGCTGTTGTAGTGACGGATGGCAATGTAACCTGTCTGACCAGCGTAGGCGCTCAGGTCAACCGTGTACTTGGTCATGTCGTGGGTAGTCGTGTACTTAGGCGATACGGGTACATAGTTGAGAACGTCGGTTGCCTCGCCGGTTGTAACAAATATGCCGAAGGTCTCAGCAGGATATTTCTTGTCCTGACCACAGGCCCAGAAGGAGAATTCACCATCGAGTTTTGCCAATGGGGTAATCAACCAGTTGTCGGGATGGAGTGCACTAATTGCGACATTGTCATAGCTCTCGGAGTAAACGCTGCTGATGCCCGATTTTACTTCGTACTTGTCGGTCGGGCCATTCTCATGGTGAGTCCAGTTGAAGCCGTCGTTGTCGCTATCCACCGCAATAAAGCCACCCAGACCATGCTCGAAGTCCTCGGTCATAGGTGCCAAAGCAACGGAAGATGGTGCGTCCCAGGTCAGTGCGACGGCGTTGTCGTCACCCTGCTGTGCTACCAGGTTGGTTGGAGAGGCAACGAATGGATCGGTCAGTTGGAGGGTCTCAATAGCGATATCGTTTGCGTGGTTCAGGTCCTCCGCATAGATGACCTCCGCCTTCAGGGCGACGTCACCTGCCTCGTAGAATACGTTGGTGGTGTAGGTTGCCTCCAATGGGAGAGAAGAGAAAGCGTCCAACTCGGTTGAAATGGTCTGGTTGAGCAACTCCTGTCCGCCAGCAGTCAACTTCACGGTGAAGTTGTTGGCAGCGTTGTCGGAATTGTTCTTGACGGTTACCTTTACCTTGGTGTCGTTGCCGACAGTCAAGGTGGCAGGAGCCTCCAATGCTACTTCGAGGTCGTGCTCATAGAGGTCGGTCACACGGATAGCATCCATGGTCACATAGTTGCCCTTGGAAGTAAGGTTGCCGGCAGCATCTGTCTGATAAGGAGTGAGATACATGCCCTTGAACTGGATGCGGATGTAGTGCTCGGCATCCTTGGCGGCATCCAGTTCAATCTTATAGGTATTATAAAGGGTTGAGAGCTGAGCCGTCTCTAAGAGTTTATACTCGCCACCATCCTTGGCTACATAAACAGACAAAGCTCTTACTCCAGTACCCTTGGCATCGAAGAGCAGGCAAGGATTGGCAATGTCCTTGATGCTGATCTTGCCCGACGTGAAGTAAACGCTGCCCATTTGCTTGGCCAATATTTCGGCGGCCGAACCGTCACCGTCGCTGGCATCCTGCGAGGTCAGGAGAGCGCCATTCTCGGTTGACCAGAAATAGTGCAAGGCGCTGCCCGTAAAGCTTTCAAACATAGGAAGTTCGTAAGGTGCACCAACCAGTACACTGGTCATGGTTGCTTCTCCGTTGCCCGAGATGTTGGATGGTTGGATGGCAAAGGCCTTGTATCCTTGCTCGCCCTCCAAGGTGTTGAAAGGAACTTCGATTTCGGTATTGCCAGTGGTAGAACCCAGTACTTGGTCCAGATAAGGAATTTGCATACCCATATAGGTCTCGTAGGCAATCGTCCATGCCTTGTAGGTGACCTGTGCAGGATCGACGTAGCCACCGTTAGGACCGGTTGTACCACCGTCATTCCAAGTGAAGTAGAGGCTGTTAATCTCGTCGTGGACAGCAATATCCTTTACGCTGGCAGGAACGTCGTAACCCACATATACAGATACCTTTTCGCTCTTCTCGCCCGAGCCGTCGGCGTTGGTAGGAACCAACTGATAGGTATAGCTTCGACCATTGCTTACATTCTCGTCTTTCCAAGTTTGATTGCTGCCAGGAGCAACATTCTCCAAGGTCTGTACCAGAATGTCATTGCGGTAAATCTCAACGTTCATGTTGTTGCTGAGTTCGGAACCTTCTGAGGTTTTGGTTGGTGCTGTGAAGGCAATGTTCACTTCGAGGGCAGCTTGAGCACCGGCAGTAACTGAGAGATTCTCGACACTGGCAGGAGCGGTAGGTTCTACACCCTTGGTTACCGTCAGGCTGTGAGCCAACAGGAAATACATGCCCTTATCGCTGATGCCGTGGAGGGCAATATAATAGTTGCCCTGGACAGGAACAGAGAATGTTGCTGAATAGTCCTCAGGCATTTCGTTCGTAATCACCGTAGGCTCAATGAGTTTCATGGTCAGACTGCCGGCTTCGGCCTTTCTGCCCAACACCACTTCGAAGCGTTCGGGTTGGTCAGCATCCATTACATTCAGGTTAACAGTAACGACATAGTGCTTGCCTTTCTCCAAGTGAATAGGCTGAGAAACGAGATAGTCGTTGCCTTCATTGGTCGAGTTATGCTCGTAGTAAGCATACCGACCGTCTTCCGACCACTTCCAAGTATAGTTGTCGGCGTTGGCATCCAGCACCTGGCAGGCATCGAAACCTTCCTGTGAATAGAAATCGGCAACGTAAGGTACTTCGGCAACATTCGAGATGAATGCCTCGATAGCGTCACTGGTCAAGCCCTTGCCTGCTGCATTGTAGGCAATCACCTGATAAGAATAAGTGCCGATTGTCAAACTCTCGTCTGCATCTACATAGCTCAACTCGGTGCCAGGAGCAACATCCTCGAAGGTCTTGATCAACTCGCCGTTACGCAGGATTTCAATCTTCGTCAGGTTGCCGGTCAAGGCTTCACCTTTGGCACTCTTGGTCGATGCTTTGAAACTGATAGTGGCTGCCAACTTGTTGGTGGCGGGAACAACGGTCAGGTCTTCCACTACGGCAGGTGCATTCAGGTCGGCACTCACCTCGACAATGAGGTTGTCAATATGGAGGAGATACTCGTTTGGATCGGAGGTGGCGTGGAGACCAAAGTAGTAATAACCCTCTTCGGCGACGGTGATATACTTGTTCTCCAGGACACGTGGTTCTCTCCAGGTGATGTCGGTCGATGGGACAACCTCTGTGGTCATCGCCTCGATGGTCTTGTCTGTACCCATCTTTACCTCCATGCGTTCGTTGCAGAAAGAGGCCGTTGTCTCTACCCCGAAACGATAAGCCTTGCCGGTTTCTAACTTAATGCCTGGCGTGATGAGCCAGTCGTCACCGGCGTTGCCGCTGTCATACTTGTACTCGGCATATCCGTTGGAATTGAATCTCCAGTATCCATTATCATCGTTGACATTGATGATGGTGAACGATTGCTGGTCTGCCAAATTAGAGAAAGAGGGAGTGTAAGGCAGCTCATCGATTTGCGTGGGGACGGAGAACTCCTTCCATACGGTCTGATAAATGCCATAGCGGCTGAATGAATTATCGTCGTCATAGAACTGACCCATGAAGAAGTTGGCGTTGGTGTTCTGCTGTACGATAGAGTTGCCCTCGATGATAAAGGTGAATGGAGTGTCCTGATTGCTGTTGGCAGCATAGGTTCCATTGGGATATTTCACACCCCAACGGATGGTGGCATTGGCCTCTCGTCTTCCGATGTAAATCAGCGGCTGCATCGTCGGGATGGAGATGGTGTTACCCTCCTTGGTGCCTTTCACCCAACTTTCACAGGGATTATAGGCAATGATGTCCTTGATATAAACGGTACCGTCGCTGCACTCCACAATCGTGATGGTGCCGCTCTGCTCCATCTGTGTTACCTGCTGACTCTGAGAGATGTAGCAGTAACCAGTACGGAGATAGGTCTTCTCGACACCCTCTGCCGGCGACTGGATGATGCCGTGTTCGTCAACGACCTCACCAGTCGTTTGTGCGGCTTTCAATGGTTGTTTCGACTTGGCGGCCTTCTCCATAGCGGCTTTGGCTGCTTTGACGCTTTCTTGCGTCAGAGGGGTTGAAGTAGTGATCCACTCGGTGGTTGCTGTATTCTTTCTGGCAACCGTTTGAGCATAAATTGGATAGGCCAACAATAAGCTTGTCAGCATTATCCCAAATGATTTCATTTTGCCCATAGTGATAAAATGATTAAACAGAAATTTTTAATTCTCGGATTATATGATTTGTAAATTGAGTTTCGTAAGTATGGCAACTTACTCACTTGAGGGGAGTTAAAAGGAGTTAATAGAAGTTATCGCTTCGCTTATGTAGTTAACGGACGATTGAATCAATTACAAATTACTGATTACAAATTACGTTTCTCTTGCGAAAAGGAAAGAGTGTCGATTAACTTCGACCATTGTCTGTTAACTTCACAGCCATAGGCTGTTAACTACTGCTAACTACAGTTAACTCCTTTCCAGTGTCGCAAGTTCCACAACTTGCGGCACTGGAATGATATATATCGGTATTACTTCAGTGTGACTTTCTGGGTGATGGCAGAACCATCGGAGAAAGTGGTTTGGCGGAGGTAGGTGCCTTGTGCAGGTTGTGCAATGACGCGGCCTTGCAAGTCGTAGTAAACGACGGAAGTAGCAGCCTTGGCAGCAACTTGCTCCAAGCCACTGGCATTCGAATAAGCACTGACTGGAGCCTTGGCAGCATTGACAATCGTGCCGTCCGAAGCAATGAGCAGGGCTACGGCATAAATCTGGTCGTAGCGTAATGCTTTCTTGAGGCTTTTGGCAGTAGGCAATGCCAACGTATATTCGACGGTGGCGGGTTGTTCGCTTCCGACAGTCACATCAGGCACTTGATTGACTCGTTTGACGTATGAGCTGGAGAGAGCAACGTCGTTGAACACCCAACCTGCTATCGAGGCTTGTCCATACTTGCCACCGGTGGCAAAAATAGCTAAGTCGCTCGGTAACTGACTGCGGTTCTGGTTAATGTAGTAGTTTTGCTGCCTCCAATCGCTGGTGCTACCTTTCAGACCATCGGCCACGAGCACGAACTCAAGGGAATATTTCAAGTCGTCGAAGAGTGCTTCCACTTGGGCCTGGGCCTGCACATGGGTAGAATCGGCATCGTACTGACCGCTCACCTGAACACCGACCAACGAGGGGGCCTTCATCTCGGCTCGGAAGTCATCACAGATGTCATTCTTTGAACCATAATAGGGGTCGATGATTGCTCCACGGTTCAGCCTACATGAAGGCGCTCCCGTAAAGCCCAACGCAGCATAGTTGCCTGGCGCAATGTACATGGCATCCGATTCGTTGTACTGGTGCAGACCGATGCCGACGAACCTGTCGCCGAACGTCTGGCGGAGTTTCTCCATGCCGACCAATCCGCGTGGACAATAGCCGCAACCCGTACCGGTGTACTCTTCGACGACCACATTGCGCTCGTAACTGCGTTCCAAACTGTAGAGCAGGAAATCGGCACGGTTGTTTTCCGTTTCGTTGGCCTGACCATTCACCTTGGTGATAACCAGCGATTTGGTCTTGCGGCTATGCTCTGTTTCTGTAGGAATAGTTACCGACACTTCGGTCGATAAACCGATGGCAACAGGGTTGCTCAAATTGACTTGAAGCTCTTCGCCGGCGACGCCATCGGTCTCGATGAAGTAAGCGAAGTTCTGCAAGGGCTCGGTACCACCGTTGGTTACGGTCAATGCGGTAGTAACCGACTCGCCGGTCTTGCCCCAAACCTCGTCGATACCACTTGGCGTGGCAGCATTGTTCACGAACTGACCTTCGAGCAATACCTGCAAGTAGAGAGAACCAAAATCCTGGCTATAATTGGACCAGGCAGGGAGTTGCGCCTCGGTTCTTATATACAGACCATTGGGGTCGGGTTGACCTCCCACCAAAATAGGGTATTTGTCGTTGTTGTTCTGTACTCGGCTGATTTTGAACGAATACCCGACATACACACCTGAGGCAGGTACGGTGTATGGATTGGTCAATGCCACGTCGGCAAAACCGCCATCCAAATCGGACAGAGGAACACTGACATATTCAATCACTTTGCTGGACGTGATCATGGTTGGCAACTGGTTGGCAATCCAGACCTTGATATTGGATGCATTGGACGAGGGAATGCCGAATCGGATGGCGTGGATGGTCTTGCCAAAGGCGACGGCATGATTTCCGGGGATGAAAATGGCACAATGGTAGGTGTCGGCCGTTTGTACTCCCACACCTTGGGCATCCCGTTCGGAACCGAAGTAGCCCCACCAGGCTTGATTCTCGGTGGGATTGATGGTCCGACCTTCCGTAAGTGGAAGTGTACCTTCATTAGCACTTTGCAGGATCTGCGCCTGCGCCTGATTGCCCCAAAACAAGATGCCTGCTAAGAAGTAGCAGATCAGTGTGATTTTTGTTTTCATAAGCAATTGATACAAAAAGATATTTTTAGCTGTTGTTATATAAAGATTTGACCAATACGCATTGCCGCGGATGTCTTTATGTTCCATCGTTGGCAACTGTGCAAACGCACCCAAAGTAAGAAACGATAGTTATAACAAATGTCTTTTCGACCGAAATGTTGGAAAATTGTAAAAAGACGCCGCAAATGTAATCTATTTTATTGAATAGAAAAAGTATATTCTTGCAAAGGTGCATTTTTAAAAGCAAATTGTTACAAAATTTACCATAAATGTGGTAGTTTTTACCACTTTTTTGTGGTATATGTTTAAGTAGTAAGTGGTCAATTGTTCGAACGGCAACGGCACTTTCCACTTGTGCGTTGGAAAAATTGAGGCGGAACCCGTCGTTGTCCGACTACCTCGACACTCTTCTCATCCCACCTCGCGCTCTTCGTCGGCTGAGGGTCGGGTATCGATTGGGTATCGATTGGATAACGATTGAGCGATGATGGCAATCGAAAGATAATCTTGACGTAATATGTACCATTTGCCAACCGTTTAATAACCAATTTTAGACTGCGGCGTGGGAGCATAAGACTTTCGAAACGGAATACGAGACGCTATTACTGAGCTGGAGGTAAACTTCGACAATAGGAGTAGGTAAATAAAGATGTAATCGACTATTTTTATTCCTTTATTCTGAAAAATAAGAAAGATTCTTCTAAATAAATAAAAATATTACAAATTCTCGTTTCATATTGTGTTAGTCTGCAAATATTTTTATATCTTTGTGGACAGAATATGAAATATCTATCATGGAAAGTTTGCTGATATAAATATGGGTACAAATAATGAAATGATTCCTTCAAAGGAGAAACTTGCTAATGCTGTGCAAGTTATAAAGGATGCCATTTTGCAAAGCCAACAGAGAGCATTGGGTGCAGTAAACCAAGAACAGCTGGCTTTGTATTATGGCGTTGGAAGATATATCTCTGCCAATACCAGGACAAAGAACTGGGGCAAGGGGTTTATTGAGGGGATTAGTGAACAGTTACAAAAGGAACTGCCTGGTCTTAGAGGTTTTTCGGCACCCAGTTTGCGGAAAATGCGTACTTTCTATGAAGAGTGGAGAATACTTTCTGATGATTCATTCGTTGAAACGAACAAATTGACTTCTGTTCAATTTTCGATGGCATCGGATTTCCCCATTGCAGCATTCATGAACATTGGGTTTAGCCACCACTATGCGATTCTCAGTAAGGTGAAAAGAGGTTCGTGGAATATGTCATCCAGGACTATAATAAGCCAATGGGCGTTGCAACTTACAAGACCTCTGTAGATATGGATGACAGACTGAAGAAACTTCTTCCTCCAGTTGAGGATTTAGAAAAATTGTTATAAACAATCTTTATGGACGAAGATATGGATAAGCGACATTGATTGTAAAGCATATTGATTTACAAATGTTTGCAAATATAGGCAAGACACTGCGTGTTTTTTTATATATTTTTTTGAAAAGTTTTTTTTAACTTTGTCACCGATTACGCGTCATAATAAGCGATCATCAACTTAAACCTATAATAGAATGAGAAAGACATTTTTATGCTTGGCATTGAGCGCCCTCGCGTTGGGCAGTGCTTGGGCGCAGAGTAATGAACCAAGTTGGACGGGTACGTGGGCTACCGCTGTGGAGTGGACAGGCCCGAACGATATGCCCAAGGCAAGTCTGTCAAACCGTGCTTTGCGTCAGGTTATCCATGTGAGCATCGGCGGCGATGTGTTGCGTATGCAGCTGTCGAACATCCACAGCAAGGAGCCGGTCGAGATCAAGTCGGTCTTCATTGCCAATCCGCTGGACTCGTGCGACATCGAGGCGAAGTCGGCCAAGTACCTCACTTTCAATGGCAAGAAGTCGGTGACCATCGCTCCAGGCGAGTCGGTCTATTGCGACGTGCTGAAGTTCAAGCTCACCCCGTTGCAGCGTCTGGCCGTGACCATCAACTATGGTAATACCACTCCCGTCAACGCTTCGTCACATCGTGGTTCGCGTACCACCTCTTACTTGATGCAGGGCGAGGTGAAACCCAAGACGAAGTTCGTGCCCCAGGAGAAGTGCGAGCACTGGTACAACATCTCGTGCATCGATGTGCAGACGGCCGAGCCGACCACTTGTGTAGCGGTGTTGGGCAACAGCATCACCGATGGTCGTGGCAGTACCACTAACATGCAGAACCGTTGGACCGATGCCATGGCCGAGGCATACGGCGGTAAGGTGGCAGTGCTCAATCTGGGCATTGGCGGTAATGCAGTGATGCGTGGCGGATTGAGCGAACCTGGTGTGGTACGCTTCGACCGCGACATATTGGGTCAGCAGGGTGTGACCGACGTCATCATCTTCGAGGGTGTCAACGACATCGGAGGATGGAAACCCAACCATGCCGAGGTTGTGCGTAACCTCCAGAAGGCCTATACGGAGTTGATACAGAAGGCAAAAGCCGCCGGCAAGAAGGTCTATATCGGCACCATCGCTCCCTACTATGGCAACGGCTACTACAACCACTTCAGCGAGGCTGCCCGACTGACCATCAACGACTGGATTCGTGCCAACAAGGAGGTGGACGGCATCATCGACTTCGATGAACTGCTCCGTGACCCTGCCAAGCCGAATGCCCTCCTCCCGAAATACTCTTCCGACGGTCTGCATGGCACCCCCGCTGCGTACGAGGCCATGGGTAAGTTCGCTGCCGAGAAGGTGAAGTAACCTTTTGTGGAGTTAAAGGGAGTTATCGGAAGTTATCGCTTTGCTCCTGTAGTTAACGGACGATTGCTCCTGTGGCTTAGGTAGTTGCAAGACGAAAAAAGAACCTGCCCCGAAGTGCCTTGGCGAACGTGCCAAGTCCTTCGGGGCAGGTTCCTTTGTACTTAGTACTTAGTTACTTAGTACTTAACTTGGTCCTTAGTCCCTTTGTACTTCTTTAGATAAAGCCTTTCTTCTGGAGATCGACGAAGGCATCGAGCAACTGGTCGTAGTCGGCTTGGTGGAGGTAGCCGATATGGCCGACGCGGAAGATGGTGTCCTTCATTTCTCCGCCGTTCGGGCAGATCCAGATGCCGTATTCGTCCTTGATTTTGAGGAAGATGTCGTAGGCCGAAGCGGTGGTGGGGTGCAATGGCGTGACGGCATTGGAGAGCGACTCGGAGACAATCTTGAAGGGGAGGTTCAACTCCTTGAGTCGGGTGCGGAAGTAGTTGGCCAAGGCGGCGGTACGTGCAATCTCGCCTTCGACACCTCCGTTGGCATCAATCTCGCGGAGACGGGCATTGATTTGGAGGAGCACACCGACGGCAGGAGTCCACGGGGTCTGACCACGGTCCATATTGGAGAGCGCCAACTTGAGGTCCAGGTATTGGCACAGACATTGGTTCTGCTCGACACGCTTCAAGGCGCGGGGCGACAGACACATGACGGCGATGCCTGGAGGACAGGCCAGCGCCTTCTGCGAACCGGTAATCATGATGTCGGCTTCCAACTTCGCCATGTCGAAGGGATCGGTCAGGAAGGTGCTGATGCAATCGACAATGAGGAACAATTTGTTGCGTTTGCAGAAGTCGCTGATGAGGTCGATGTCATAATGCACGCCCGTCGAGGTCTCATGTTTGTTGACCAGGAAGGTGGTATAGCCTTGACCCTCATAGGGTTTGAGGTGCTCAGGTTTGAGCGCCTTGCCGGGAGCCAACTTGATTTCGGTATAGGGAATCTGGTGCAGTTGGAGGAGTTCGACAAAACGATGACCGAAACTACCGCCGTTTACCACGATGGCTTTGTCCTTGGAAGTCAGGCAGTTCATGATGGCTGTCTCCATACCGCCCGAACCAGAACAGGTCATGAAAACGACACGTGAACCTTCGGGGGCTTTGGCGAACTTCTTGATAAGTTTTTCGTTCTCCAACATGGTAGCCGAAAACTCGGCTGTGCGGAAATAGGGCACGTTTTCTGCGCCAATGGCTCGTACGGCATCACTGGACTGTACGGGGCCGACTGTGAAGTTTATCATGATTTTTGTTCGTCTTTCCAGTAAAATTTGATGTAGTTGATTTGCTTTGGAACGCGGTCTTCGACAGGCGGAAGCTGCATATAGTCTCCATAACAGAGTTGCAGGAGCACGTCATAATCTTTGACTGCGTTGAACGTGTTGCCTTCAAACTCGATGCCTGTGTAATGTTCCATTATTTCGCGGTCGAAATATTCGTTGACATTATCTGGCGTTGTCAGCTGGGCGCAATGTTTGGTCGAACCGTAGTTGAGCAGGCTGAGTTCGTGGATGTATTCGCGCTGCACTTTTTCGAGTGACTTGCCGAATTTTGCTCTGATGTATTGCATCTTTTTCTTGAAACGCAATCGCCAGAACGGTCGTTTTACTTTGCGTCGGCGTATCTGTTGTCTTGACAGATGTCGGATTTCCTTGAAATATCTTGTGAACTCTTCGCGGTCATCAGACACCGAATCAATGGGAAAAATGTCCACCCAGATGCCGCTTTCTCCCTTTTTCCAGGGTACGTCACTTTTGACCAATGTCTTTTCCGTATCGTAGACACGGCCGAACGCGAGGTAGCTCTGCGTCGGGTGAGCGGCCTTGTATTTGCCTCTCTCGGCATAGAGTTTGAAAAACCTTTCAAAGTCAGGACGTGGCATTATGATGTCGGCATCATCGTCCCAGGGGATAAATCCTTTATGTCGGACAGCACCCAGCAGTGTGCCGTAAGCGAGTGAATAGTGAATGTCATTGGCCACACAGAACTCATGTATATCTTTCATTATTTCGAGCGATACGTCCTGTATGTCTTTTAACGTCATTTCCTTCATTTTGTTTCTTCTCTTAATTTCGATTTTTATGGCCAATGACTCTATAATACATAGAGGTTCCTGCGTTGAGAGAACAGTTCTTGCACTCTGGCCATGGCCAAAATTTCTTTTTTATTCAGTTTTGATATTTGTGTTTCGTGATTCAAAATTGCAGTGACAAAATCTTTGATTTCATATCGTAAACCTTCGCCTACGTATGGATAGAAATATTTTTTGTTCTGATTCTGGTCTTCGTAACGTACTTCGAAGTAGTCCGTTTTCCACCAAGGCGCGGGTACGAAGACATAGCCCTTGGTCCCTGCAATGGTCATGCAACCTTCTGTCTTGACACCCAAGCCTACCTGGAATGATGCCACCGCATGGTCAAAGCGGATTACTGCTTTGGTGAACTGGTCTATGCCGTCTTTCTCTCGTGAATAAAAGTTGATGTTTCTAAAGTCGGTCCCGAGAAACTTGAAAATAGGCAGTAATGTAAAGCATCCATTTTCAATCATACTGCCACCGTAGCGTTTCCCGCTTAGGTAGTCATCTTCTTCTCGTAAAGTAGTTGAAGTCGTGTTAATTTCGACGATATCACCAATAACACCAGATTTCAGCAGAGTAAACAGATGCCCAAAGGCAGGGCAATAGGCCGTTTTCAATGCCATCATGAGTAGAAGGTGCTTTTCATTGGCCAATGAAAATAGCTCTTCCGCCTCTGCTTCAGTACGTACGAATGGGGTTTCGCACAGGACATGTTTGCCTGCTTCAAGTGCTGCTTTAACGTAGTTTGTTTGTGTGAAATAGGGTGTGGCAATATAGACAGCATCACAATTGTCAAACAGTTGGCCGATTGTGCTTGCTGCTGTTGTTATGCCGAATTTGGAGCAAAAAGCATCGGTGGCCTCATTATCTGTGTTGTAGGCTGCTGCGAGTACGGCATTGTTTACGTATCTTGCTTCGTCGCAGAATCGTGCAGCAATGTTTCCCGTTCCGATGATGCCGATATTTGTAGCGGAACGCTCTTTGCGTAGTTGGGTTGAAGATACACCCTCTGTCCGAGGAAGATAGATTACCTCGCAGAATTCCTTCAAATAGTCAAAGTGCCCCGTCCAGTCAGACCCGATGGCGAAAATGTCTACCTTGTAGCGAAGTATATCATCAATTTTCTGGCCTTTATATTCCTCGATGACGATTTGATCGGCCAATCCGGTGGCTCTGACGGCCTCAATGCGTTCCATCACATTGTGGCACGTGTTCATTTTCCCTCGTTCGAGATCGAAGTTATCAGTCGTGACCCCCACAATCAAGTAGTCTCCTAGGTCCTTGGCACGACGCAATAGATTGTAGTGGCCTTGAAAAAGGTCAAATGTGCCA
>JAEEGH010023828.1_pt1 | contig 12414 bp, 8 predicted proteins | sample 9134181 | NCBI WGS metagenome assembly JAEEGH01 (sample SAMN16246544, study PRJNA631951) | gut metagenome | biome: gut microbiome; feature: rumen; material: DP-attached | host: Bos | place: Iran: Karaj | collected 2018-10
AGAGGCACGGAGCCGATTAATTAGAACAAGAATTAATTCAGAATTACGCGAGCCGTGTGCGGTGAAAGTCGCATGCACGGTTCTTAAAGGGGAAAGCGGGGGTAACCCCGCAGCCCTACTTAGAAATTAAAAAAAACTATAAACTAACGTAAATAGAATCAGTATTATTGCCTCATGGAAGCAAAAGAATTAGGAAGAAACGTCTTCAAGGGTTGCGGATGTCTGTCGATAGGCTTCTGCGTGTCGCTATTCCTGCTGGGTGCTATCGGTACCTGCGTCGGTGACGATGAGGTCGAAAAGACCGATGAAGGCAGTGTGCCACCAACCGAACAAGCTGAGAAGAAGGACAGCATCATTGTCAATGAACCCTTAGAGGGTGATCCCTACAAGGAACTCGACGAACTCATTGGCTTGGGCAGTGTGAAGAAGGAGGTGCGCTCGCTGGCCAATTTCGTGAAACTCCAGAAACAACGCGAGGCCCAGGGGCTGAAGACGGCCAAGGTGTCGTTCCACCTGGTGTTCTACGGCTCGCCGGGTACTGGTAAGACCACCGTGGCCCGCATCGTGGGACGTATCTATAAAGACCTTGGTGTTTTGAAGAAAGGTCACACCGTGGAAACCGATCGTGGCGGACTCGTTGCCAAGTATATGGGTCAGACGGCGCTGAAGACCGATACCGTCATCCAGCAGGCCCTCGACGGCGTGCTGTTCATCGACGAGGCCTACGCACTGGTTCCTGAAGGCGGTGGCGGTCAGGACTATGGTCAGGAGGCCATCTCGACGCTGCTTAAACGTATGGAGGACTATCGCGACCGCCTGGTAGTTATCATTGCCGGTTACAAGGACGAGATGCAGCGTTTCATCGACTCGAACCCCGGACTCCAGTCGCGCTTCAACCGCTATATCGATTTCCCCGACTATACAGGTATGGAACTGGCCGACATCTTCAAGATGTATATGAAGAAGAACCAGTACACCCTGGCACCCGATGCCGAGGAGTATCTGAAAGAGTGCTTCGAGTATGCTGTAGCTCATAAGGACCGCAACTTCGGTAATGCCCGTTTTGCACGTAACGTGTTCGAGAAGAGTATCCAATCGCAGGCCAATCGTCTGGCCAATCAGTCGAGCCTGAGCAAGACGCAGCTGACGGAACTGACCATCGACGATCTGAAGGGTGGCTTCTCGGCAAGAACCAAGATAGGCGTAGAGTAAGACTATTATATATAAATAAGGTATAGAGATGAAAAAACTATCAACCATCATGCTGCTCGCCCTCGTTGCGGGGACGCTGCATGCTCAGAACCTAAACTTCGAGTGCACTCCTCTCGAAGAGATCGACAAGGGCTGGAAGACGAAGCCCATCGACAATGTGATTAACGGAAGCCTTGGCATCATGCTGGAGCGCTTCGACCAGACGTGGCCTACCTGGATGGTGGGAGCTGTCAGGAACACGATGGAGAAAGGCCTCTCGAAAGAGGTACTCGACGTCGAGACGTCGCTCACCGTTACCGTCGACAGCAACAACGGTTTTGTGGCAGTTGGCGATGGCGGTACCGACGGTGAATATATGTCGGCCTGCTATTGGAACCGCTCGAACGGTCACAAGCTGCTGGCCGTCCTTGTGGGTAAACCTACAGACCCCTGCATAGAAGTATTGTGTACTTACGACTATGACCCGCAGAAGAAGGTGCTTATCCCCGAGCCCGATATTCTGAAGGGCTACCGCTGGGAAGACCGAAAGGAATACACCCAAATGTTCTGCCACTTGCCGAAGAAGGGCAAGGACGTGCAGGTCGACGAGTGGGGCAATGATGGTCCCGTGCGCCACACATTCACATGGGACGGCATGAAACCCGTCTATGCGAAGAGTGAACCCATTGAAGAAGGTGATGGTCTGAATCCCATCAAGGTCAACTTCAAGGGTGCCCAGCCTACTATCAAAGATTTTGTTTCGGCGTTGCTCGCTGCTAGTGACGAGGACGAGGCGATGAATGGACTGAGGGAATCGTGGGGTTTCTATAAGAATGGTATGAAACAGATGCCTGGCGACGACCTCATCGTTGACACTCAGAACGGCTATGTGGGCTACAGCTCAGAGTTGTCGGATAATGAGCGCCTGGTCATTGAGTGCTGCTATTGGAACTACGCCGACAAGCGACACAAGCTGTTGGCTGTCACCAACGGCCTCACCATGAATGGTAAACCCGTTGTCGGGCAGTTTACAGGTATCACGTTCTATAAGTACGACAATGCCACCCGTCAGATGAATGTCGTCTACGGCGACGCCATTGGCCTTGCTCTCGACACGCCTGATGATACAGAAGTCGTAACCCATGCCTTGCCCCGTCAGGGAAAAACCATCGTCTATACCTACCACACCGCCTCGGGCAAGAAGATTGAAAAGCGCCTGACATGGAATGGTAGTGAGTTTAAGTAAATTTGTAATGAGAAATTAGAAATTTGGAATTATGATTACCAAAAGCCATAAGGGAAGGAATTATAGGGTAGGATTATTATTGGTTGCTTGTCTGTTGCTGTTGAGCACCAATGTCTTGTCGCAGACCATCAAGGATGGCTCTCTGTGGTGGGACGGTCTCAGACTCTATGCCGCCGTTGTCGATGCACAGGGTAATGTCCGCATGGAAGGCGAAAGCGAAGAGATGGGAGGCGACTCCTTCCTGCTCAACAAGGTTGCCGGCACGGACGGACGCTATACCTTGGAGTCAACGAGTAAATACGGGTGGCTGTCCATTCGTGGCAGGTCGGGATTCCGTGTCGATTATGTCCGTCAGGAAGGTATGAATTTCCTGGCAGTACGCAAGCCCAATGGTGATTGTTGCCACACGCTGGTATTGACTCCCGACAATCTGAAAAACTGTGTGTTGCAGCAGAAGATTGCGGAGGAACGCGAGGTCAGTTGGATGTTGCAGAACTATCTGATGAACATTTATTACCTGGGTCGTTTCTCGAAAGCCCAATTGCGCCTGATGCGTAACGAGATTCTGGCCCGTCACGGGTGGAAATTCCAGTCGAAGGACCTGCGCGATTATTTTAGCGACCAGCCTTGGTATAAGCCCGGCACCGACAATAACAACATCAAGTTGAGCATCATCGAGATGACCAACATACAACTCATCAAGAGTGAGGAAGCTGAGGACGACAATAACCGTGTGCGCTACGAGAATACCACAGCGGCACCGAAGATGGTTGAGGCTGTCGATGGTGTCATCACCGTCACTACCGAGGAGCAGTTCTTGAATGCCCTTGGCAACAATCGCATTGTGGAAATCGGAGCTGACGTTCACCTCAATCTCTCGCGTATTCTCGAGCAGGAAGACAAGTTTGCCGGAGTCCCCGGCCGTGCTTGGGTAACAATTGTCGAACGTGGTGGCGACCAACCCGTTATTGTCAGCGATTTTGTCAATGACGGTCATGAACTTTCGTTGAAGAATTTCCGCAATCTCGTCATTCGCGGCCAGTATCATTCCAGTATCGAGGTGGCTCCACGCTATGCTTTCTGTCTGAACCTGGTAGACTGTGAGAACTGCCGTATTGAGAATCTCACCATCGGACACACCGAAGAAGGCTATTGCGACGGCGGAGTCATTGGTGTTGAGGGAGGTAGTGGCAATATCGTCACGTCGTGCGACCTCTATGGTTGTGGCACCTATGGCATTGTGACCCGTGACACAAGGAATTTGTTGTTGGAGAAAACGAACATCCACGATTGTACCTATGGCATCATGGAACTCTATAGCTCGGAGCGGGTGACATTCAATCAGTGTGACTTCTTCAACAATCGCGAGTATGAACTCATTTCCATCCGTGGTTGTGAGGGCGTGGAGTTCAACGATTGTCGTTTCTACGCCAACTGGGCTAAAGTTCCATTGTTTGTGGCTGACGAGAACTTCACGATGATTGGCTGCAAGGTCTATCATCCGATTCTTGGTGCGCAGGCACGCATTGTGGCTCCTAAGCATGATAACCTGTTTGGCGACGATGCCGCCTTTATCCCTGAGCCCCGCGAGGAACCAATAGGACCCGATGTGAGTAATTATGACCGAAGTGACTTCACTTTCAAGGCCACAAAGGTAAAGAACGCCGATGGTGACTACTCTGAGGTGAAGTTTTGCACTTACGCCAAGGGAAAGCTGGTCGAGGAGTACACCTTCGAGATGGCGGCTCCACTCTCTGAGGATATGGTTGGAACAATCGGAGAATTTTCTGAGGAAGACCTCAATTTCGACGGCTATCCCGATGTGGATGTCTACATGGGCTATTATGGCGGTTTCTCGAACAATACCCAGCATGAGGCTTTGCTTTGGGATCAGAGTCGGCACTGCTTCGTCTATCCGGAGGGCTATGCCGGTATCGGTGAACCACAATTGGATTCGGAGAAGAAATGTATTTACACCACGCTCAGTGCAGGGCCGGACCAGCGTGTTACCAGTTACTACCGTTGGCAAGGCCACAAACTCCAGCTTTATCTTGAAAACACTTGGAGCATGGAGGATGATGAGTATGTCAACTTCGACGGAATGCTCAACTTGCCGGTTCAGCGCTATGATGCCAAACTCGACGGGCGCATCCCTGTGACTATCGCCTTCCAACGGAATGTTGACAACACGGTGGCTGGCTATATCTATTACCCCAATGCCAAGAATCCGGCACCAATCATGATTGTCGGAAGTGTAACAGAGTATAATGGCAAAGATATCTATGGTCTTACCGAGTTTCAGCCCGATGGTAAGGCAAGCGGTTATATCACTCTTGAACACAATATGAAAGGTCGGTGGGATGACAAGGTGGAGGGTACCTGGACCAATCCCAAGACCGAAAAGCAGATGAAGATTACCGATGTGATGTTCCGTCGCGAATGTCCCATGTGGTTCACCAAGTCGCTCCTTACCCCTGAGGATCCGGCCAACATTGGCAGGGAGTATTCCTTCCAGCAGTGGCGCCAGGGGTATGACGAGTACCTGGGTGGACACATCACCTTCCGTGCGGCAGGGAAGAACAAGGTACATTTCGAGTGTGCCAATGTGGTTCGTAACCTTGCCGAGGGACGTAGCGACGAGAATCGTCCGGCCGTCCTCGAGGGCAACACGTTTGAATATCGCGACGTCAACGAGTGTGGCTACGGCTTCCGTGCCACGTTCTATCCTAAGTTTGTCGTATTGAAATCCATCACCGACGGTGAAACGCTCGAGTGTTTTGGTGCCTGGTCGTCCTTCGATGGTATATATATCAAGATAAAACAATAATAAAAGATATGAAAAAACTAATGCTATTAGCCATTGCAGTGATGGCCGTTATGGTTGGCTGCAAGAACAAGAATCAGACGGCTCCTGCCGACGAGAAAGACTCTGTGACTGCCGTTATCGACAGCATCATTGAGGAGAACGACACCACACCCATGCCGATGTTCCTCATCGGTGGTGACGCTAAGTACATGCACATGCTTTACTGGACTGAATTGGAGGAACCCAAGAAGACCGACGACAATGCCGAATACTTTGATGCCTGGCACAACCGTTGGGAATTGCAGGAAATGTTCCGTCGCAATGCCGCCCAGTATACCAACAGGATCCTTGGCGACAAGATCACGAAAATCAAATTTGTCGACGAGGTGTTGAAAGACCCCGACGGTAATACCCCCAGCATTGGCGAGATTCATAATCGTGAGGATATTCCTGCCCTTTGCGCCCGTTTCGACTTCGTCAATGCCAAGGACAAGAATCCCGACGATCCTACCTGGGGCGTAGTTATCTGCACCGACAGCTATCTGAACTCTCGTAAACGCCTCGATATCAAGGGAGTAGATGCTGTTGGCGAATTTCCTCCTCTTCCTGCCGACATAGTCAAGAAGATGGAGCAGGAGTATGGCATGAAGGCAGCCAATTCGAGTAAAATTGGCACCATCGATGGCCGTTACACCCATGGCACCATTGAGTTCAAAGGTGAATATAAAAACGCCCCCAAGGACAAGTACGACGCTGACCGCAAGTATGCCCTTGCCCTCGAACTCATTATCGATGGCGACAAGGTCTACAAGCTCGAGCAGTTGGGCTATTACGACGAGACGTATGGCGCCACGTGGAATGCTGATGCCGACGGCTATATCCCTAACTCCATCGTAGCTGCCTTCGAAGGTCCTAAGGGCCTCGAATTGTGCTATACCCACGGCGCTCCCGAGAGTTTCTGTGTGGGTATGATTTACTTGCGCGACGAAAAGCTTGTCGAGTTGCAATATGAGATATTCCACTCGATGGTCGACGAGGAGACACCCATCTGGAAGTCTGATATCGCCGAGATGAAGAAGCTGTTCCTGGCTGATGATCCTCATAGTCATAAGTACGTTGAACTCACCAAGTGGGCGCATTGCTTCATCGACTATCAGAACGATTGGTACTGGCTGCGCGACAAGGACGACAAGAATGGGGCCTTCTTCATTCGTGACGACAAGGGTAAGTTCAAGCTTATCGACGTGGAGAATCAATTCCAGAGTCCTTCACGGGCCGAAAAGGACGGTGTCTACTATCTTAAACTCGGTGGCTCGCCTGGTGGTCCTTCCTACCAGCACATCATCTATGCCTACCAGAATGGTAAACAGCTGTGGAAACTCTTCGTCCTCCAGGTCTACGACGAAATCAGCGAGTGTTCGCTCAACGGCAAAGACATCTCTGTCGAAGAGGGCAAAGCACTCTTTGAAAAGGTTCCTGAAGGCAAGGAAATCACGGCTTTCTTCCGTGACATCGAACCCAAGCAAAATTAAGAAAATGCCGTCTGAATTTTGTCAGACGGTATTTTTTTTTTATCTTTGCAAACGATATGCAAACGATGATAACAATATTAGGACCTACGGCTTCGGGCAAGACGCCACTGGCAGCTGCTCTGGCCCACGAGATTGGCGGGGAGATTATCTCTGCCGATTCCCGTCAGGTCTATCGTCGGATGGATATCGGCACGGGCAAGGACCTCGCGGACTATCGTCTCGTGGTCGACGGTTCTTCGACCTCTGGGTCGAAGTGTGGTACGCAATTCCCCGTCGACATTCCCTATCATCTGATTGACATCTGCGAGCCGGGCACGAAGTACAACCTGTTTCAGTATCAGCAGGACTTCTTCGATGCCTATCAGGACATCCGGCGTCGTGGAGCAGTGCCCATCCTCTGTGGCGGCACAGGGCTCTATATCGAGGCCGTGCTGAAGGGCTACAAGCTGTCGCCCGTGCCCCAAAATCCAGAACTCCGTTCGTCGTTAGACGGCAAGACGCTCGACGAACTGACCGAGATGCTCATCGAGCTGAAACAACGCAACGGTTCCGTGATGCACAACACGACGGATGTCGATTCTTGTCAGCGTGCCATCCGGGCTATCGAAATCGAGACCTACAACCTCGAGAATCCCGTACCGCGTCGCGAGCTGCCGCCTGTCGACTCACTCATTATCGGCGTCGATATCGACCGCGAGGAACGTCGTGCGAAGATTACCTGTCGCCTGAAGGCCCGCCTCGAGGAAGGCATGATCGACGAGGTGCGCAGTCTGCTGGCCGAGGGCATCCCCGCCGAGGATCTCATTTACTACGGACTGGAGTATAAGTTCGTCACTGAGTACATCACCGGGCAGACCACCTACGACGAGATGTTCAGCCGCCTGGAGATTGCCATCCACCAATTTGCCAAGCGTCAGATGACGTGGTTTCGCGGCATGGAGCGACGGGGCTTTACGATTCACTGGATCAACGCCCTGCAGCCGATGGACGACAAAGTGGCGCAAATCATGAAACTGATGTCGGAATAACGGAATGCCGGAAAACCGGAATCCCGGAATTCCGAAATATCGAAATATCGAAAAAAAAGAAATACTAAATGAACGAAAATCGCTGGGGCATTCTTTATTGCCCGAAGGGACGCGGCTCGAAGCAGCGTGAACGCATTCAGCGCGTGCTGGACGACCGTCATGTGGAGTACGACTTTGTGCAGAGTGAGTCGGCCGATAGTGTCGAGCGCCTGATGAACATGCTCATCCATAATGGCTATAAAACCATCATCGTGGCGGGTGGCGACTCGGCGCTGAACGATGCCGTCAATTGTCTGATGCAGGTCGAGCGGCAAGTGCGCGACGAGGTTGCCCTGGGGGTCATTCCCAACGGCCTCGTCAACGACTTTGCCCGCTATTGGGACTTCAAGGAGAGCAACGTCGAACAGACCGTCGACTGGCTCCAGAAGCGCCGCGTACGCACCGTCGATTTGGGCTGTGTGCGCTATGTGAACAAAAAGGGCGAGCAATGTCACCGCTATTTCCTGAACTGCGTCAACATCGGACTCATTGCCGACATCATGAACCTGCGCCGTCAAACGCGTTCACTGCTGGGCTCGCGCACCCTGTCGTTCATCGTATCCATCTTCCTCATGATCTTCCACCGCATGGACTACAAGATGCACGTCAAGGTCAATAATTCCGTTGTCGACCGTAAGGTAATGACGATGTGCATTGGCAGCGGACCGGGCTACGGACAGACGCCCAGCGCCGTGCCCTACAACGGCATGCTCGACGTGTCGATGATTTACCATACGGGCATCTTGCAGGTCTTTGCCGGACTATGGCTACTCATCACGGGGCGCTTTCTGAACCACCGTGCCGTACATCCCTACCGCACCCGCGAGGTGAGGGTAGAGGAGGCCAAGCACGCACTCGTCGGAGTCGACGGACGACTGCTCGGCATACCCGTCGGACCCTACACCATTACCGTCGAGCAGGAAGTCATCAACTTCCTCATTCCGGACTGATTAAATGTGAAAGAAAACAAAAAACGGGCGTTTTTCGAAAAAAATGTCCGTTTTATTTTGTTATCCCGGGAATATTTCGTACTTTTGAGGACAATTTAACTAAAACGATAAAACACCTAAAAATAGGAACTATGAGTTATTTACGATTTGAAAAAGCTGTAATGACCAACTTGGAGGAGTCATTGCGTCGTGAATTGCTTCGGACAAACCGCTCTGGTGCCTATAGCAGCTCGACCCTGGTCGACTGTAATACGCGCAAATACCACGGTTTGCTCGTCGTTCCCGTACCCGAGCTCGATGACGAGAATCATGTCCTGTTGTCGTCGCTCGACTGTACGGTCGTTCAGCACGGCGCCGAGTTCAATCTCGGACTCCACAAGTATCAAGGCAACAACTACAGCCCAAAGGGTCACAAGTACATCCGCGAGTTCTCTTGTGACGTGGTGCCCACCACGCTCTATCGCGTCGGTGGCGTGTTATTAAAGAAGGAAGTGGTGTTCCAGCACTATGAGGACCGCATCCTCATCCGCTACACGCTGGAGGATGCCCATTCGGCCACCACACTGCGTTTCCGTCCGTTCCTGGCCTTCCGTTCCGTGCGTCAGTTCACTCACGAGAATTCTACCGCCTCGCGCGAGTACCATCCCGTCGAGAACGGTATCAAGACCTGTATGTATGCCGGCTATCCCGACCTGTTCATGCAGTTCTCGAAGAAGAACGAGTTCATCTTCCATCCCGACTGGTATCGCGGCGTGGAATACCCGAAGGAGCAGGAGCGTGGCTATGCCTCGAACGAGGACCTCTACGTGCCCGGCTATTTCGAGATGAACATCCGCAAGGGCGAGAGCATCGTCTTTGCCGCTTCCACGTCGTCCATCAAGACCTCGACGCTGAAGAAAGTCTTCGACGACGAGGTGGCCGACCGTGTGCCCCGCGACAATTTCTACCACTGCCTGGTCACTGCAGCCCATCAGTTCCACTTCCGCGACCACCGCAGTGGCAGTGCTATGGAGAAGATTGACAAGAAAGACGACCGCTACTTGCTGGCAGGTTATCCTTGGTTCAAGGCCCGTGCCCGCGACACGTTCATTGCATTGCCTGGCTTGACGCTGTCCATTGGCGAACAGGACTACTTCGAACTGGTGATGAAGACCGCCGAGAAGGGCTTGCGCGAGTTTATGGAAGACAAACCGCTGAGCGTCAAAATTTACGAAATTGAACAGCCCGACGTTCCCCTGTGGGCTGTCTGGGCCATCCAGCAGTATGTGAAGGATGCCGGCAAGGAGACGGGTTATAAGATGTACGGCAAACTGGTGAAGGACATCGTGAAGTACATCCTCGCCGGCGGACATCCCAACCTGCGTCTCGACGACAATGGCCTGCTCTATGCCAACGGACGCGACAAGGCTGTGACGTGGATGAACTCCACCGCCAACGGCCGTCCTGTGGTGCCTCGCTCTGGCTATATTGTTGAGTTTAACGCCTTGTGGTTCAATGCTTTGAAGTTCTGCGCTGCACTTGAGGTTGAATTTGGAGACAAGAAGTTCGCCGACAAGCTCGAGAAGCAGGCTGAGCTCTGCAAGACGTCGTTCATCGACACCTTCATGAACGAGTACGGCTATCTGCTCGACTACGTCGACGGTTCTATGATGGACTGGAGCGTACGTCCGAACATGATATTCACTGTTGCGTTCGACTACTCACCACTTACTTCACAGCAGAAGAAGCAGGTGTTGGACATCTGTACAAAGGAATTGCTGACGGCTAAGGGTATCCGTACACTAAGCCCGAAGAGTGGTGGCTATAATCCTTACTATGTGGGTCCACAGACTCAGCGTGACTTCGCATATCACCAGGGTACCGCATGGCCTTGGCTGATGGGCTTTTATATGGAGGCTTACTTGCGTATCTTCAGGATGAGTGGTGTGTCATTTGTGGAACGTCAACTCATTGGAATGGAAGATGAAATGCAAACGCATTGCATCAGTTCATTGTCTGAATTGTATGACGGTAACCCGCCTTTCGTGGGACGTGGTGCTGTATCATTTGCCATGAATGTGGCAGAGATGCTGAGAATCTTGAAGCTTTTGAATAAATTTAACATGTAATAAGAGGAGGAATCGAGATGAAAGTTTTAATGTTTGGTTGGGAGTTCCCTCCTCATATCTTGGGCGGTTTGGGTACTGCCAGCTATGGACTTACCAAGGGTATGTCCAAGCAACGTGACTTGGAGATTTCGTTCTGCATACCAAAGCCTTGGGGTGATGAAGACCAGAGCTTCCTGCGTATTATTGGTATGAACAGCGTACCCATTGTTTGGCGCGATGTAAAATGGGACTATGTGAAAGACAGAGTAGGAAGCTATATGGATCCACAGTTATACTATGACATGCGTGACCATATCTATGCCGACTTTAACTACATGCATACTAATGACTTGGGTTGTATGGAGTTCTCGGGTCGCTATCCTGATAACTTGCATGAGGAGATCAATAATTACTCTATTGTGGCAGGCGTGGTGGCTCGTCAACAGGAGTTTGAAATTATTCACTCCCACGACTGGTTAACCTATCCAGCTGGCATCCATGCCAAGCAAGTTTCTGGTAAACCATTGGTGATTCATGTTCATGCTACTGACTTTGACCGTAGTCGTGGTAATGTAAACCCTACGGTGTATGCCATCGAAAAGAATGGCATGGATCATGCTGACCATATTATGTGTGTAAGTGAGCTTACCCGACAGACTGTCATCAACAAGTATCATCAGGATCCTCGTAAGGTATCCACAGTACACAATGCTGTAACACCATTGGCTCAGGAAATCCTGGACATCATCCCAGAGAAGAAACCTAATGAGAAGGTGGTTACTTTTTTAGGTCGACTGACAATGCAGAAGGGGCCTGAGTATTTTGTGGAAGCTGCGAGTCTAGTGCTTCAGCGTACAAAGAACATCCGTTTCTGTATGGCAGGTAATGGTGACATGATGGAGAAGATGATTCGATTGGTGGCCCAGCGTGGTATTGCTGACAGATTCCACTTCCCTGGCTTTATGAAGGGCAAACAGGTTTATGAGTGCTTAAAAGCCAGCGATGTGTATGTGATGCCTTCAGTCTCAGAGCCATTTGGTATCTCTCCGTTGGAGGCTATGCAATGCAGTGTACCTACTATCATTTCTAAGCAGTCGGGTTGTGCCGAGATCCTGGATAAGTGTATCAAGGTGGACTACTGGGATATACATGCGTTGGCTGATGCTATGTATTCTATCTGTACCTATCCGGCTATGTATCAGTATCTGCACGACGAGGGCAAGGTGGAAGTTGATGGTATCACGTGGGAGGATGTGGGGCTTAAAGTGCGCCGCATCTATGACGATGTGATTAGAAATAAATAAAACGATAATAATAAGTTAGATATGAGAACAATCTGTCTTTTTTTTGAAATACATCAGCCGGTACTTTTGAACCGCTATCGTTTCTTTGATATCGGTATTAATCATTACTACTACGATGATTATGCTAACGCCACTCATATTGGCGATGTAGCTGAGAGGTCTTATATTCCCGCCCTGAACACCTTAATTGACATGGTGAATGAGAACAAGGGAGCATTTAAGGTAGCTATT
>JAEEGH010023830.1_pt1 | contig 12414 bp, 9 predicted proteins | sample 9134181 | NCBI WGS metagenome assembly JAEEGH01 (sample SAMN16246544, study PRJNA631951) | gut metagenome | biome: gut microbiome; feature: rumen; material: DP-attached | host: Bos | place: Iran: Karaj | collected 2018-10
CAAGTGCAAGTCCCGAAGCGATCAGTGCGAAAATGATCTCAATATAGGAGAACCCGAGCATGCCGCCCTTGTCCTCATTGATCACATAGGCTTCCAGAATCCCGTTCAGAGATTGTTCATACCCCGCCACTTTTTCCGCTGTGGTCTGCGGTCCTTCCTCTTCCACCATTTCCGTTGAGAGCCCCTCAATCTCGCTGAGATCAGGTTTTTCATCGCCCGCCTGCTCCTGCCACTCCCGAACCCGCTTGATAAACGTCTCTTCGGTCTCGCCAGCCGCCAGCGTATAGAAGTAGGTTATTCCGTCGATCTCCAATGAACCGGATCTGTTTTCTTCCGCTGCCTCATCTCCGCTCTTCATAACACTCATGGCCCAGAACATGGATCCCTGCAGCGGCGTACCGCCGATATAGGCGATCACCATCGGATACAGCGCAAACAGGAGCGAAAGCAGGAGCGAAAGCATAACCGACTTCAGATACTTCCATCGGAAAAACCGGATAAAAAATGCCAGCGCCAATCCTACACAGCCGATACCGGTAGCGATCGTCACATAAAAGTGCGCCGAGATCGTCATGGAAAACGCCATCACGAACAGCAGCAGGTTCTGCGTGGAAGCAGGCATGGTTTTACACCAGGCGATAAATCTCCGGACCGGATGCACCTTTCTCCTGGCGATCCAGTCCTTGACCTTCTGCATCTTCGGCTTTATCTTCAGGTAGATCTTATAGATAAAGGAGCTGCGCCAGCGTTTCATCCGCTCGTACCGTAAGCGCTCTTCTTCCGTCAGCTCCCGCTGTTTCGGCGCCAGAACCTCCTGAATGATGGACTCCCAGTCCGTCGGAAGCTCCTCTTCTCCTTCTTCCTTGAAGTAAACAAAATCCCCTTCTTCGCCCGGGATGAAACGGTAATCGTCCTCCATAAACTCTACCGGATAGCTCTCTCCTTCGGCTGTTTCTTTCCCCTCTTCATAATACGCCGGGTAATCGTCATCCGTCCCTTCATAGCGCGCCGGATAGTCGTCATCCGTCCCCTTTGCCTCCTTAAAGTACACAGGGTAATCCCCGTCTTCCTGATACGTCACGGGGTAGTCATCTTCCGCTTTTTCCTTCCCCTCCTCAAAGCTTACAGGGTAGTCTCCGCCTTCCTGATACGTTACGGGATAGTCATCTTCTTCTCCCTCAAAGTGCGCAGGATAATCATCCTCCGCGGTGTCATAATGCGCGGGGTAATCATCCTCTCCGCTCCCCTCATAAACCGTCGGGTAGTCATCCCCGGCCGCCTTAAAAGCTGCGGTACGCGCCGCCGTTCCTTCCTCTGCCCCCTCCTCATAGTGCACAGGATAATCGTCTTCCCCGTCGTTCTCCCGATACGTTACGGGGTAGTCATCCTCCCGCTCCACGGTCTCCATCGCAGCATCCGTGTAGTCATCATCCGACCCCGTGCCCTTATAGATCACGGGATAGTCGTCCTCCCCGCCATCCGTGGCGGTCACATCCACCTCTTTCGCTTCCTCTGCGGCCTGTGCCCTCTCAAGCGCCAGTTCCTTCTCTTTTTCAGCCTTCTTTGCGTCCTTCTTTTCCTTCAGTTCCAGCCCCCGTTCCTTCAAAAACAGGATCGCGAAGTAAAACACGGGAAGGAGAAATACATACCCGTATTCCTGCGGCAGCGGACTCGAAAAGCGCTGCAGATTCTCATTATTCCACAACCCCCAACCGCAGAACAAAAACAGCCCTGCAAATGGCGCGAACCAGGTTTTCGACAGCGCCCGCAAAAAAGCATACAGATTGATGAACACATACACCGTCTGCACCAATCCGAACAGCCGGAAAAGGTTAACCGTCTCCAGTCCGAACATCGCATGCAGAGCGTAAAGTATATTATGATAGCCGAACGGGTAAATCCCTCCGATGAAAAGCTTCCCCTGGGATAGTCCGTTGACCCACCAGGTATGAACCATCAGGTCGGAGCTGTAGTACCCATAGGTTTCAAAATACATCTGTCCCCGAAGATAGAAAAGGTAGACCAAAAACGCTCCCAGCGCCGACCATTCCAGAATATGCGGCAGAAAAGACCGTCTGAGCCACCTCCCCGAGAGCTTAAATATCCCGATGAAATAATCCGAAACCTTGCGCCCGAGCGACCGTTTCCCAATCACTCCGGTCAGGAGCCGCCGCATATATTCCATCAAAGAATCCAGCACCACGAAGAGCTTCGTTCTCTTCTTCTTCAGCATCAGGACGACGATAAAGATCACCGTTACGATCCACATGGTCACCGGATTGCAGATGTGAAGAAGCTGCAAAATGAACACCAGATTCATCAGGTAGAAATTCCCGATGAGCTGATAGATCATCACCCTGGCGGCCAGCGAATATCGGCCCAGTTTATGTTTGAACAGTATCGCCGGCAGTACCAGTACCATCAGAGAATAGCAGGCAAACTGTCCCACGAGGGGTAGTATGATCATGCGGTTTACAAACACAGCCTGTCTATTCTCCTTTCTGTAAATTCATTTTTTCTATCACTCAGGAGAACGTCCGGATCAGCTCCAGCGTCTCCTTGTCAATAACAACCGAAGACGATTTCAGTTCCTGCATGACGGAGAAGAAACGCTGCCTCTCCCCCATCTCGAAATACATTTTAAGCTGGCTCGTGTACGAGATCAGTTCGTTCGGATACTGCAGCCAGCATAGCTTCGCCCAGTATTCGCAGCCCTCATAATCCTTGATCTCGAGGAACCGGGTCGTCAGCCATTCGTAATGCTCCGGAAGCAGCTCATCCTCGTTGATCGTAACGATCGTCGCTGCTACCTCCGCCATCATGTGCACATAGGTATCCTGCTCCATTTCGGTAAAGACCCGCTGGCTTAAATATGCGTTCATGTATTTAAGGAGCGCGAGGGCGTTCTCCAGCATCTGCTCCGGGTTCTCCTTCATCTCGTCATACATCTTCTGCACGTTGCTCCGGAAGTCATTCAATTCATCGCGGAGCACGGAAGCCGCGTAGTGGGCCGCTTCCGTATCGGAGCTGTTGAGAGCGTAAGAAATGGAGCGCAAAGACTCCGAAACATCGCCTCTTAAGATGTTCAGCATCAGCGTACGAAGGCTTTGCTTATCCGAGATCGCAAGCGCTTCTTCCAAGGGCACGAAATTCCTTTCTCTTTCGTCGTCGCCGCGGCTCATGGATTCGACCTTTTCCTTGCTGAACACAACGTCGGCAAGATCCACTTCCTTGCGGAAAAAGATCTTATACAAAACGACCGAAAAGAGCAGAAAGATCGCCGCACCCACCGGGCAGATCAACATGACGATAAAGGAGATCACGTATTTCTTACGGTCAAATTTTTCATCCGTATTTTTCTGTTTTCCCTTGATCAGGAGCCCGTACAGAAGGTAGACCAAAGCAACTATGAAGTTCAGGACCAAAAGCACCACAACGGTGATCTGTTCTCCTGTCATCACACCTCCATGTTCCCCTGGATCTCAGACGGGAAGCCCATCTTGCTGAAACGGTTCATAACGAAGCTCGCGTTATCCGGGCTCGTATTGGAAAGCAGCACGTAGAAATTCCCGTCGGAAAGCTGTCCCATGTAGTCGGAGTTTCGAAGCGCCTTGACGATCTCATAGGAAGCCTCGTCCCATTTTTTCGAACCAAGATCCACCCTTAAGAGAACGAACTCCGTAAGGTTTCGATTTCGCGCATTCATATAAGCGCGCAAAAGACTTGCGAAAGCATCTGTTTCAAGCACCTTCGTATCCCCGAGATACCGCTGGCTTTCCAGCGCTTCCATATACCGGTTCGCTCTAAGCACCGAGTTCTGGATCAAAAAGCCTGTGATGCGAAGCATGTTGGCCTGCGACATATTCATGCTGTCCCAGGGGATCCCCCAGACCATAATGATCAGCTGCATTTCCCCCTCCGAGAAGAGGGCGTCCGCCATCAACGGATACTGCTTATCCATGGTCTTATTGATGTACACGCGCTCCTCCTTGATCTCCGCCCACATGTCCGTCAGCTTCTGGTATTCGAGCGATGCGCCGAGCGACCGGGCCTGCGCGCTGGTGGCTGCGAAAAGGCGGGCAAAGCTGCGGTTACTGACCTGGTAGATCGCCACGTCGGCGCTGTGGATCAGCTTGGCCACAACCTCCGCCGCGTAAAAGAGCACGTCCTCCGGCGCGTACTGATCCAACTCCGAGGTGATCTCATAGACCTTGCCGAAAGAGTCGTTCTGATTGATAAGCTGCGTCTCCAGAATGTTCTTGATGTGCACATTCGTGGTATTGATCTCGGAGATATCGTCTATTCGTGTATTCAGGTATTCCTGTTGTATCTCGTTTTCGGCCCGTATCGACTTTAGTCGGTCCTTCATATATCCGACGACCAGGCCCAGGATAAAGATCTGTGCGATCCAGACATAGGTATTGTAATCCATCATGACCTCAAAGCCGCTCCGTTCATAGCTTTGTCGGAAGATATACCCCGCCGTGGCGAGGATCGCGGCAAAGGTGGCCTGCTGCTGTCCGAAGATGATCGCAAACAAAAGCACGTACAGAAGGAAGAAGTCCAGGTTCGCAAAGAACCGGCTCCCCGTAGCGCGGTTATTCATCATGAAAAAGGGAATAAACATAACGGCAGTCTCCAGATAGGGAACCGCCACGCCGAGCAGCATTTTGAGCCTCTGCCAGAGCTTGCTTCCGGCCGACTCCTTCTGCTCCACGACCTGTTCAAAGAAACGCCGCTGATATTTTCGGACATAAGCCGCCAGGTCCGCTACGCTCTTCTCCGGCTTGTCAAACACCTTCCCTCCGAACTCGTTCTGATAACGCGCCGGGTTCAGGGCGACAAAAAACGGCAGGCCGATCGTGCGGCTTTCCACCGAGACCTTGATCCTCTCATTGGAAAGCCCGTCCGCCACCATCTGTGCCACTTCCGTTTCCCCGAAAATCCTCCCTGAAGAAAGGTGATAGAGGTTCTGCTCATGCGTTTCCGCTGTCAGGCAGGTATAGATATATTCCACCGCATCCCGTACATAGAGCAGCGAAAAACGGTTGTTATCATTGGCAATGACCTTGTCCGTATAAATCCCGTCATAGCACATGGTCCGGAAAGGTTCCGCAAGATCCTCTCTGGTCTTCGGCGTGCCGTATAAGTGGTCCAGGCGAAGAACCATGGGGTCGATCTGTGTGGACTCCCTGTAGTTCAACGTCGTCATTTCCCCCTGCCGGACTGCGCCCTCCCAGAGTCCGGAAGGATTGGCTTCCTCCAGCTCCGTGATCGGAAGGTCATGCGTTGTCTGATAGATCTGCTCATGCGACAGATACAGAAACCGCATCCTTTTATGGAGCGTGGACAACGACATCAGGATATTGATGAGACCGGTCGTATAACTCACGATCTCACCCTGCGCCATATTGTTGGAGTAGTTCGTATCCTGCGCCCCGAAGAAAATGGCGGCATCCGGGTTCATGCTCTCGATAACCTCTTGCAACACCGGACTGTCGTACTTGAAATTATACTGTTCAAAGGCTTTGGCCTGTTTATTCTTCGTAAAACTGTTCCCGGAAAGAATGAACGCGCGATGCCCCTCTTTATTCAGCTTGTCCACCATGGCATCCATCAGAAATCCGGCTCCGCCGGCCAGTAATACATCCATCTGTAAGACACGTCCGCGCAAAAAAAGCACAGACCCCTCCCAATTTAATAACAATTATTATAACATATATCGGGATTATTGTTCAATTTTGTTTTTATTTTTTCCACGCGTTACTTTTTTGGTCTCCAAAAGTAAAAAAATCGAGCAGGAGGCGTTTCTCCTGCCCGTGCGCAGCCCGTGACCGGCCTTGGCCGGGAAATTACCCTTCACGGGCTTGCGCATAAAGAAGGACCGGGCTCACGCCTGGTCCAGAATTTTGTATAAGATTTTATAAAGTAATGCCGCCTCTTCCGGTTCAAGCCTCACGCATTTCCCCATCTCCATCGGCACGTCCTTCGCCTTGTCCTTCAGGGCCTCGCCCATTGCGGAGATCGTCACGAGGAGTGATCTCTCGTCCTCCTTTGACCGTGTTCTTGAAAGATAGCCCTTCTTTTCCAGTTTCTTCAAAACAGGCGTCAGTGTTCCCGAGTCCAGGTATAAACATTTCCCGAGCTCCGTCACGTTCACCTGCTTCTTATCCCACAAAACCATCATCACAATGTATTGCGTGTAGGTCAAATCCAGTTTGTCCAGAAAAGGTTTATACTTCCGGATGATCTCCTTGCTGCATGCATACAGCGGAAAGCAGAGCTGGTTTTCGAGTTTCAGCGCATCATATTCTGTGTCCATCCGTTCCCTCCGTTATGATCCGTTTTTTGTGCATTGCCTCAACCGATTACTCCCCTTCCGAAAGATACGCTGCCGCTGAAAGCGCCGCGTTTGCGCCGTCGGACGCTGCCGTTGTCAGCTGCCGGACCGCTTTCGTCCTGCAGTCTCCGGCGATAAAAAGCCCCGGCCGCGATGTTTTCCCATCCTCTGCGGCTTTGGCATAACCCCCGTTATCGAGCTCAATAAACCCCTCAAACGGGTGGTTCGCAGGGACCTGGCCCACGGCCACAAAAAGCCCCTGCAGCGGGATCTCCCTCCGTTCTCCGGTTTCCTTATCCTTCACGGCCACGCCGGCAAGGCGGTCCTCCCCTAAAAGCTCTTCGATCGTCGCGTTCAGAACGAACTCCACATTCTCCTTTTCCCGGAGTCGGTCCGCGAGCTTCGCCTCACCGCGGAATTCATTTCTGCGGTGAATGAGGTACACTTTATTGCAGTAATTGGTCAGAAAGGCCGCATCCTCCAATGCCGTATTTCCGCCGCCGACCACTGCCACGTCCTTATCCCGGTAAAACGCTCCGTCACAGGTCGCGCAATAGGACACGCCGGCTCCGATCCACTCCTCCTCATGCGGCAGGCCCAACGCGCGGTTTTTCGCGCCGACCGCCAGGATCACGCTGCGCGCCGGATACTCTTCCTTCGCGGTCTGCACGAGCCAGGTTTTTCCGTCTTGCTGCAGCCCCTTTACCTCTTCATATTTCAGCTCCGCCCCAAGCTCCATCGCCTGCTCTAAAAGGCCCTGCGCAAAGTCAAAACCGGAGATGTTTTTGATCCCGGGGTAATTCTCCACCGCCGGCGTGTTGATGATCTGCCCGCCCGGCGCGTTCCCTTCAAAGATCATAACGCTCCTGCCGGAACGAACGCCGTAGATCGCGGCGGAAAGACCGGCCGTCCCGGCCCCGATGATGATGATATCCGTCATAAAACAATACCTCCCTCTCCTCATGTTACTATTCACGGCCTAAAGCGGCCGTGAACAGTAGTCTTTCTTCGCCGTTTATTTTCCGACCATCGCCAGCAGCTTATCCTTCGGCGCAAAGCCGACCTGCTTTCCGACGACCTCGCCGTCCTTAAAGGCCAGGATCGTAGGCATCGCTTCGATCCCAAAACGGCTCACAAGATCTTCCTCCTGATCCACATCCACCTTCCCGACTTTGACCCCTTCGGTTTCCTCCGCGATCTGGTCCAAGAGCGGCGAAAGCATCTTGCACGGTCCGCACCAGGTTGCAAAGAAATCCACGAGCACCGGCTCCTTCGCCTCGATCACTTCTTTATCAAAATTATCGGCATTCAATCTGACAGGTTCCATATTTGTTCTCCTTTCATAAAAAAGATTGCATACAATTTATCTTAGATAGATTGTATACAATCTTTTTACTTCTGTCAAGCATCTTCCTGAAAACAATTATTTATTCTTCTTCAAGATCATCTTCAACCACCCGCAGGTGATGTTCGTATTCGGCGGCTTCCGCCTCGATCTTCTTCTTCGTTTCTTCTATGTATTCGCAGAGGATCCGCCTCTCATCCTCCAACGCCTTTTCCACCCGCTTCAGGTCGGGCAGGGTATCCTTTGAATCCGTGAACGTACTGTCCTCATGCCGCGGGATCCCCGTATTCTCTTCAAAGAGATGGATCTCGTCCAGGGTCCTTCTCAGATCCTCTCTCGCAAGCTCAAGCGCCTTCTTGTTTCTGCTGATCAGATGGAGCTTTTCCCGCGGATCCGCTTCCTGTTCCTTCGCAAACGAAGACAGCGCATAGGACGCGTGGACGCCATCGCTCACCTGCTCCCATTCCGGCTCCTTCTCGCCGAAGCTCTCTGTCAGTTCACGGATCTGAGAAAGCGCCTCTTCTTTCCGTTTGAGAAGGGCCTCATACTCTTCCCAGATGTCCTTCCTCTCTTTTCTCGCGATGCGTTTTTTCAGTTCCTTCAGCTGCTGCTCGCAGGCCGCTTTCTTTTCCTCTGCCGTAGCAAGGTACCGGCGCAGTTCTTCCGTTCTCTCCATTCATTCTCCCGGGGTGTTACTAAAATTTTACTGTTCTTGCCCGTTCTCTTCCGTATCTGCCTGCACAGGGATCAGCTGGATATTCATATCCACGCGGGATGCGATCCCGGGCACGCTGCCGTGGCTTGTATACTGCCAGAAATCGAAGCAATACGGACTCTGCGGCTTGCTTGAATAATCCGCGAACCAGACCGGTATGTCCGCGATCGCGGCCATTTCCAGCTTCTCATCCTCCCAGGCCATGTTCGCGTAGATCATCGGCTCATACCCCGCCGCCTTTACAAGATCGCAGAAGATCCGGGTATTCACCGTGAACTGCTCTCCGTATACGTCATCCGTGCGGGCCGCAGCGGTCTTGATGCTCTCGGGATCATAAATCAGGGGAAGGTCAAGCTCTGTCCCGTCAAGAAGCCCGAGCACAAAATCCGCTTCTTCCGCCGCCTCCTCCGAGGACACCGCCTGTGAAAAGAAATAGACGCCGACGTCAAGGCCTGCCGCCCTCGCGCCTTCCAGGTTCTTCCGCCATCTCCGGTCCTCGTATAGCTTCCCTTCCGAGCTGTATCCGCGGAACCCGATCCTGATGATCGCGAACTCGATGCCGGATTGCGCCACCCGCTGCCAGTCAATGGCGCCCTGGTGGTGGGAAACATCGATCCCGACGCGGTGATCATACCCTTCGCCGTTATAGCTCATTCTCCCGCGGACGATCGAAAACGCGTCCTTATCGTAATCATTCCGCGGCGCGAAAGGATCCGTGATCATCTCCTGCGTCTTTTTGTTCGCATCGATATAAACCAGCTTTTCCACCGGATACACCGGGCTCAAAGGCTCCCCGGTCACTTCCGTTTCCGCGGGTTCCTCTGTTTCCGTTTCCGGTTCCTCCTCAAAGAGCGGCGGGAATGTGTCCTTCAAAACCTGCGGCAGGATGCGGAACGCCGTCACCACCTTTTCCCCGAGCTCCTCGGCGTTCGCCCTGAACTCCTCGGCGCTGGCGGTGATGATCTCCCCTGCCATGAAAAACATGTTCTCCCCTATGGACGCCCCCATTATGGAAAACAGGAGCAGAAATGCCAGAAAAAAGGCCACCCCTTTTCCTTTTTTCATCAATCAGCCTCCAGGTAGTCCTTTAATATCCGGGCCGTAAGCCCCCAGATCGTTCCTCCTGCGGTACGGTAAAAATAGTACGTCATATGCTTCTTCGCAAAAAGCCGGTCCTTTTCGCCCTGCAAAAGGTCATAGGGAAAGCCGGGCTCCGGCTCGCTCGTCAGGATCACCTCGTGCGTCAAAGGCGGCGTTTTCAAAAGCGTATTCACCGGCAGGCAAAGGACCTTCTCCACCTCCAGCGACGAAAACGTATTCTCATACTTACTCAATTCCGCGTAAAACGGGAAGACCGGGCCGCCATCCGGTCCGATCTGCGGCGGCAGAGCGACCGGCTTTTTGATCTGCCGTTCCTTCACCATCATTTCTTCCATCATTTCGCGGATCGCGCCGTGCAGCGGATCCTCGCCCGGATTCAGCCGCCCGCCGGGAAAGCACAGCTCCCCGGGGTGCGTTTTCAGGGAAGCGCTCCTCTTCTCAAAGAGCAGAAACTTCCCCTCCGGCTTCACGAGCACGGGAACCAGCACCGCATATTTATTGTCATCATTTAATCCATGAAAAACAGTATTACCCTTTTTCATCATGCAATTTCCACTACCCAATCCTTCGGACCTTCGATCCTGCCCATCTGGATCCCTGTCAGGGTGTCATAAAGTTCCTTGGTCACCGGTCCCATCTCTTCCATTCCGGCCGGGAACGCGATCTCCCTGCCGTGGTCATTGATCTTTCCGACCGGAGAGATCACGGCTGCCGTTCCGCACAGGCCGCATTCGGCAAAATCCTTCAGCTCGTCAAGATAGACCTCTCTGTGCTCCACCTTCATGCCGAGAATATGCTCCGCCACATAGCAGATGCTGCGTCTCGTGATCGACGGCAGGATGCTGTCCGAAAGCGGTGTCACGAGCGTCTTGTCCTTTGTGATAAAGATAAAGTTCGCGCCGCCGGTCTCCTCCACCTTCGTTCTGGAGCCCGCGTCCAGATACATGTTTTCGGCAAAGCCCTCTTCATGCGCGGTCACAATGGCGTGAAGGCTCATCGCATAGTTAAGTCCTGCTTTAATATTCCCGGTCCCGTGCGGCGCCGCTCTGTCAAAATCCGAGACCTTGATCACGATCGGTTTGGCGCCTCCCTTGAAATACGGTCCCACCGGCGTCACAAAGATGCGGAACATATACTCATTCGCCGGTTTCACGCCGATCACGGGGTTCGTTCCCATCATATACGGACGGATATAGAGCGTCGCGCCCGAGCCATACGGCGGCACATACGCTTCATTCGCCTTTACCACCTGCTTTACGGCTTCCACAAACCGGTCCTCCGGGAACGGCGGCATCTCCAGCCTTTTCGCGGAATCCGTCATTCTGGCCGCGTTGAGATCCGGCCGGAACATCACGATCCGTCCGTCCTCGGCGGTATACGCCTTCAGCCCCTCAAAAATAGTCTGCGCATACTGAAAAACGCCGGCGCACTCGTTCAGCGTGATCTCCGCGCTGTCCGTCAGCTCCCCGTCATCCCAGGCTCCGTTCCGATACCAGGAAACATAGCGTTTATCCGTTTTCATATACCCAAAGCCTATGTTTGCCCAGTCAATATCTTTCTTTTCCATGTTCATCCCTTCTTTCGTTCTTACAAATATATGGCAACATTATAACTCTATAGAAATTACGTGTCAAAAGAAGTATGCGGTTCTCCTTGATTTTCTCCCGCATTTTGTGGAAAATGAAAGTATGGACAACAAGATTTATGAAAAAGATCTCCCGCAGGCGTTCCGGGAGCGGATCGAAAAGCAACTGGGCAGCGACGCCTCTCTCTTCTTTCAAAGCTTTGCAGAGCCGGCGCACCGCGCGATCCGCGTTAATCCCCTGAAAGGGCAGAAGGATACGGTTTTACGCCTTCTCGGGCTATCCCCTGAACAGCAGGTCCCCTGGGAGCCCTGCGGGTACGAATACGACGAAGCCCTGCAGCCGGGCCATCACCCTCTGCACGCCGCCGGCGCCTTCTACATCCAGGAGCCTTCGGCGATGCTGCCTGTGGCGATGCTGAAACCCACAGCGGATGACATCGTGCTGGACCTATGTGCCGCTCCCGGCGGGAAAACCACGCAGATCGCCGCGTATATGGGAAATAAAGGCCTGCTCGTCTCCAACGAGATCCATCCGGGCCGCGCCGCGATCCTGTCGGAAAACGTGGAACGGATGGGATTAAGGAACTGCGTAGTGACAAACGAGCCTCCGGAGGTGCTTTCCCGCCGTTTTCCCGGCTTTTTCACGAAGATCCTCGTGGACGCGCCCTGCTCCGGAGAGGGCATGTTCCGAAAGAATCCCGAAGCGGTCACGGAGTGGAACGAAGGTTCCAACGAGGCCTGTCGGATCCGGCAGCTTTCCATCCTCGAAGAAGCCGCGAAAATGCTCCGTCCCGGTGGAATCCTCTGTTATTCCACCTGTACCTACGCTGAAGAAGAAAATGAAATCGTGATTAGAGATTTTCTTGTGGCGCATCCGGCGTTCAAAGTTATAGAAAAATCTCGCATCTGGCCACACAAAGACCTGGGAGAAGGGCACTTCTGCTGTTTATTATGTTATGGTTCGATTATCAAGAACGATTTGGTTTCTAATGGTTATATGCCGACATTAAATGAAGATCGCTCTACAAAGAAATTAAAGCGTGATATACTGTCTAAAAATGCTTTAGTTTCGGATTTTTTATCTGACTTTTTGGAAAGTTCGGACAAATTCGACTGTAAAATGCTTTTGTTTGGCAATTCAGTCTATCTTCTTCCCGACCAAATGCCTTCTTTGGATGGGCTCAAAGTTCTCCGTCCCGGATTGCAGCTCGGAACACTTTCGGGAATCGAATCCCATGGATCCAAACGGCAGCATTCCTCTCACGGGTCTGCCGATCATTTTTCCTACAGTGCCTCTGACGATCCTACGCTCGTTTCAAAGCGCGCAG
>JAEEGH010023834.1_pt1 | contig 12411 bp, 8 predicted proteins | sample 9134181 | NCBI WGS metagenome assembly JAEEGH01 (sample SAMN16246544, study PRJNA631951) | gut metagenome | biome: gut microbiome; feature: rumen; material: DP-attached | host: Bos | place: Iran: Karaj | collected 2018-10
GCCGACCGCGACCCGTCGCGTGCCGCATACGAACTGCAGCAGTGCATCGCCATCAGGAAATCACAGGGACACCCCATCACGAAAGCCATCAGCGAACTCTCCGACAGGCTGTCTTCTGCACAGCCAACCACTATGGACGCACAGAGCGATTTCTACCGCAGGATGGCGGAAAAATATGGCATCGGCTAAAAAATGCCAAAAAAACGAAAAATGAACGCTGTCTGACAAACTATTTTTCGTATCTTCGCGTTTTGATAGAAAACAGAATGACATGACGACTAAAAAACTTGCCTTATCCGCCATATTGGTTTGCTTCGCCCTCACCGCAATGGCTCAGGACGATGAGACACCCACCATCTCTCCCACCGCCACATACATCAGTTCGGACGGAAAAGAAGAACAGAGCACCGACTATTCGGGGTCGGCTCCTCTCGTGGGCCGCTTTCAAGCCAATCCCGAGAACACAGGGGCATGGAATGAGTACTACGAATGGCGTTTCTCATTGGAGGGCGATGCCCAAAATGAGCCCTACCTGATCCGATACGAGCAAGACACGGAATACACCTTCTCACAGGCGGGTTCTCACAGAATCGTCTGTTACGCCATCTTCACACAAGGCAATGACTCCATCACCTACACCCAGGATTACTGGAACGACCTAGGACCACTCCGTGTCACCATCAGCGAGAGCAAACTCACCATGCCCAACGCATTCTCCCCCAATGGCGACGATAGGAATGACATCTACAAACCCAAGGAATATCAGAGCCTCGTGGAGTTCAGGGCCATCATCTTCAGCCGATGGGGACAGAAAATTTATGAGTGGACCGACCCCGCTGGCGGATGGGACGGCACTTTTAACGGACACGACGCGAAAGAGGGTGTCTATTATGTCGATGTGCAGGCCAAGGGGGCCGATGGACGCAAATACCACATCAGGCGCGATGTCAACCTCCTGCGCGGATTCCGCGAGCACGAGTCCACTGCACCGTCAAACAACCCATAACCTCACGGACAAAGCAACAACAAGCACCCATTCATCAAAACTATGCAGCGAGAGGACGAGAAAATCAATGTCTGGGGAGCCAGGGTTCACAATCTGAAGAACATCGACGTGGAGATCCCGCGTGGCAGCCTGACGGTGATTACCGGTCTTTCAGGCTCGGGCAAGTCGTCCCTTGCCTTCGACACCATCTACGCGGAGGGACAGCGACGGTACATCGAGACATTCTCTGCATACGCGCGCAACTTCCTGGGGGGAATGGAGCGCCCGGATGTGGACAAGATCACAGGTCTGAGTCCCGTCATCAGCATCGAGCAGAAGACCACCAACAAGAACCCCCGCTCCACCGTGGGCACCACCACAGAGATTTATGATTTCCTCCGACTGCTCTACGCCCGCGCCGGAACGGCATACAGTTACCACACCGGTGAGGAGATGGTGAAATACACCGAGGAGCGTGTACAGCAGATGATCCTCGACCGCTATGGCGACCATCCCATCTACATCCTCGCACCCTTGGTCAGACAGCGAAAGGGACATTACCGCGAACTGTTTGAGAGCATGCGCCGCAAAGGATACCTTTATGTGCGTGTCGACGGAGAGATAGCCGAAATCACACGCGGCATGAAGGTGGACCGCTACAAGAACCACAACATCGAGGTGGTCGTCGACAAACTCAAGGTGCAGAGCAAGGATGACGAGCGGCTGCGCCGAAGTGTAGAAATCGCCATGCGCCAGGGTGAGGGTGTGGTGATGATTCTCGACAAGGAGGACAGCAGCCTGCGCAGTTTCTCCAAACGCCTGATGTGCCCCACCACCGGCATCTCCTATGCCGACCCGGCTCCCAACCGCTTCTCGTTCAACTCACCTGAGGGTGCCTGTCCGCACTGCAAGGGACTGGGCATGGTGAGTCTGATTGATGAGGACAAGATTATCCCCGACCGCAATCTGTCGGTGGCTGAGGGCGCTTTGGCTCCGCTCGGAAAGATGAAGAAGGCGTTTATTTTCTGGCAGATAGAGGCTGTTTTGGCAGCTCATGACTACGACTTGAACACTCCAGTCAAGGAAATGGACGACGATGCCGTGAGGGAAATAATCTACGGGCGTCAGGAGCGCATCTGCATCAAAGCTGAACTCATTCACACCAGCAGCGATTACTATACAGAATACGAGGGACTGGCGCGATATATTCGTCAGTTGCGCGATGCCGAGACTTCCGCTTCGGCACAGAAATGGGCTGATTCGTTCGACAGCGTTACGGAATGTCCGCTCTGTCATGGTGCACGCCTGAATCAGGAGGCTCTCAACTTCCGCATCGACGGAAAGAATATCTACGAACTCTCGTGCATGGACCTGAAGACGCTGTATGAATGGACTCAGAGTGTGGAGAGCCGTCTCACCGGCAAACAGAAAGCTGTGGCTTCGGAAATCATTAAGGAGATTCGTTCGCGACTGGAATTTCTGCTTAACGTCGGACTCGACTATCTGTCGCTCGGTCGCAGCAGTGTGAGTCTGTCGGGCGGTGAAAGTCAACGCATACGTCTTGCCACTCAGATTGGTGCAAAACTCGTGAACGTGCTGTACATCCTTGACGAACCGAGCATCGGACTGCACCAGCGGGATAACGACCGGCTCATCCAGTCGCTCAAGACCCTGCGCGACGAGGGAAACAGTGTGGTGGTTGTGGAACACGACAAGGACATGATGCTTAATTCCGACTACATCATCGACATGGGACCGAAGGCGGGCAGAAACGGTGGCGAGGTGATGTTCCAGGGAAAACCGCAGGACCTGCTGAAGACCCATTCGCTGACGGCTCAATATTTGAATGGCGAGAAGGCAATTCCAGTTCCGGAGAAGCGTCGTAAGGGCAGTGGCAAGAGTATTGTGCTTCGCGGGGCAAAGGGTAATAACCTAAAAAATGTGACTGTGGAATTTCCGCTCGGACGGCTCATTGTCGTTACGGGTGTGAGTGGCAGCGGAAAATCTACTCTTATAAACGAAACCCTGCAACCCATACTGTCGCAGACCTTCTACCGTTCGCTGAAAGACCCGCTGGAGTACGAAAGTATCGAGGGCGTCGAAAATATCGACAAGGTGGTCAGTGTGGACCAGAGTCCGCTCGGTCGCACTCCGCGTTCTAATCCGGCTACCTACACAGGCGTGTTCACCGACATCAGAAACCTTTTCATCGAGATGCCGGAGGCTAAGATTCGTGGTTACAAGCCCGGCCGCTTCTCGTTCAATGTGAAAGGCGGTCGCTGCGAAACCTGTGGAGGAAACGGCTACAAGACTATCGCAATGAACTTTCTGCCCGACGTGCTTGTGCCTTGTGAGGAGTGTCGTGGAAAGCGTTACAACCGCGAAACTCTGGAGGTGCGTTTCCGTGGAAAAAGCATTGCCGACGTTCTCGACATGACAATAAATCAGGCTGTGGAGTTCTTTGAAAACCAACCGCAGATTCTCACTAAGATAAAGACCATTCAAGACGTCGGTTTGGGTTATATAAAACTGGGGCAGCCTTCTACGACGCTTTCGGGCGGTGAAAGTCAGCGCGTGAAACTGGCTACCGAACTGTCCAAGCGCGACACGGGCAAGACTCTTTATATCCTCGACGAACCGACTACAGGTCTGCATTTCGAGGACATTCGCATACTGATGGATGTGCTCACACGTCTTGTCGATAAAGGCAATACGGTTATAATCATCGAACACAATCTTGATGTAATCAATCAGGCTGACTACATCATCGACATGGGACCTGAAGGCGGAGCTGCCGGCGGCACCGTCGTCGTCACCGGAACTCCCGAAGAAGTCAAGAAGTCAAAGAAGGGAATCACTTCCAAGTTTTTGTAAATAGCGTCGTACTATGAAAAAAATAATGAGAAGCGAAATCCGCTTCTCATTATTTATTAATATATTTCGAGAAAAATTACACGTACTTCTCGATTTTCTTGAGGTTCTCGGCAACGTCTTCGTCGGTGAACTCGTAGTTCTGGAGCGAACCAGAGAGGTATTGGTCGTAGGCTGCCATGTCGATGAGTCCGTGACCTGAGAGGTTGAAGAGGATTACCTTTTCTTCGCCTGTCTCCTTGCACTTCTTTGCTTCGTTGATGGCTGCTGCAATGGCGTGGCAACTTTCCGGTGCTGGGATGATGCCTTCTGCCTTTGCGAAGAGTGTGCCTGCCTCGAATGATTCGAGCTGCTTGATGTCAACGGCTTCCATCAGCTTGTCCTTGAGCAACTGGCTTACGATGACACCTGCACCGTGGTAGCGAAGACCGCCTGCGTGGATGTTAGCTGGCATGAAGTTGTGGCCCAAGGTGTACATAGGAAGCAGTGGAGTATAGCCTGCTACGTCACCGAAGTCGTACTGGAATACTCCGTGAGTGAGCTTCGGACAACTGGCTGGTTCTGCAGCGATGAAACGAGTCTTCTTTCCTTCGAGAATGTTGTGACGCATGAATGGGAAGGAGATACCTCCGAAGTTTGAACCGCCACCAAAACATCCGATAACGATGTCGGGATATTCGCCAGCCATCTGCATCTGCTTTTCAGCCTCAAGACCGATGACAGTCTGGTGGAGGGTTACGTGGCTGAGCACAGAACCGAGTGTGTATTTGCAGTTCGGAGTGCTCATGGCGAGTTCAATAGCCTCAGAAATGGCTGTACCGAGTGAACCCTGATTGTTCGGATCGTCGGTCAGAATTTTGCGTCCTGCCTTTGTTGACATAGAAGGAGAGGCAGTCACCTGTGCTCCGTATGTCTGCATGATGCTGCGGCGGTATGGCTTCTGGTTGTAAGAAATTTTTACCTGATAAACGGCTGCTTCGAGTCCGAACACCTTAGCTGCGTAGCTGAGGGCTGCTCCCCACTGGCCGGCACCTGTCTCGGTAGTGATGTTTGTCACGCCCTGCTTCTTGCAGTAGTATGCCTGAGCCAGAGCCGAGTTGAGTTTATGGCTGCCTACAGGCGATACGCTTTCGTTCTTGAAATAGATGTGGGCAGGAGTGCCGAGTGCCTCCTCAAGTCCATAGGCACGAACGAGTGGGGTAGAGCGGTAGTATTTGTACATGTCGCGCACTTCCTCAGGAATGTCAATCCAAGCATGTTCCTGGTCGAGTTCCTGACGACAGAGTTCCTCTGCGAACACAGGGAAGAGGTCTTCCGGTTTCAGCGCTTCTTTTGTAACTGGGTTGAGTGGTGGCATTGGTTTGTTAACCATGTCTGCCTGAATGTTGTACCACTGACGTGGAATTTCGTCTTCCGAGAGGAAGAAACGTTTCTGTTTTGTACTCATAGTTATTATGAAAGTTATTATGATAATTGTTTTTTTCTATTTCGCCGACAAAGGTAATTATTTATTTTTTTTCTTATGTCGTTATTTAGTTATAAATTTGCAATGTTTTTAAGAAAGGCAATGATTTACCCAAAGAATTTCGAGCAGAAAATCGGTTTCGACAAGGTTCGCGAACTCTTGTCGGAGGCTTGTCTGTGCGAATTGGGTCGGGAACGGATAGGACAGATGGAGATGATGACCGATGCGGCAGAGATAAAGCGCTGCGTGGGACAGACGATGGAGATGGTGAAGGTGATGCAGGAGGATGAGTTTCCGAGTCAGAATTTCTTTGATGTGCGCAGTGCCTTGAAACACATCCGCATTGAGAACACTTTCCTCGATGTGCAGCAGTTGTTCGATTTGCAGCGTTCGCTCCAGACCATCATGCTCATTGTGGCTTTCCTGCGAAAAACCGACAACGGCGAGGAGGCTGTGGAGGACGAGAACGTTGTGTATAAGTACCCCTTGCTTCATGCCTTGAGCGACGGCATAGTGACCTATCCGGGACTTGTGAAGCGCATCGATCAGATTCTCGACAAGTTCGGAAACGTAAAAGATTCTGCTTCGCCTGCACTGGCAAGCATACGTCGTGAACTGGCACAGACCGCCGGCAGCATCTCACGCATCCTTTCTGGCATCATGAAATCGGCAAAGAGCGAGGGACTCGTGGATAAGGACATTGCTCCTACGCTGCGCGACGGACGCCTCGTGATTCCTGTGGCTCCTGCCATGAAGAGGAAAATTCGCGGCATCGTGCATGACGAGTCCGACACAGGGCGCACCGTTTACATAGAACCGGCGGAGGTGGTTGAGGCAAACAACCGCATACGCGAGTTGGAGGCTGACGAGCGCCATGAGATAAAACGCATCCTGCTGGAGTTTACCGATTCTATTCGTCCCGAGGTGAACGAAATCCTTTATAGCTACGAATTTCTTGCCGACATCGATTTCATCATCTCTAAGGCAAGGTTCGCACGTCGCACAGACAGTTTGCAACCCACCATTTCCGACAAACAGCACATCGACTGGAGCATCGCCGTGCATCCGCTCTTGCAGATGAAACTCAAAGCGGAGGGAAAGAAAGTGGTGCCGCTCGACATCCTGCTGAACAGTCAGAACCGCATCCTGCTCATCTCTGGACCGAATGCAGGAGGTAAGTCGGTATGCCTGAAAACCGTCGGACTCCTACAGTATATGCTGCAGTGCGGATTGCCTGTACCGATGGCAAAGAGCAGTGTGGCTGGCATCTTCAGCAACATTTTTATCGATATAGGCGACGAACAGTCCATTGAAGACGATCTCTCTACGTATTCTTCACATTTATATAATATGAAATACATGATGAAGAATGCTGACGGACGCTCGCTCATACTCATAGACGAATTCGGTGGCGGCACAGAACCGCAAATCGGTGGCGCTATTGCTGAGGCGGTGCTGAAACGTTTTAATCAGCACAAGTCTTTCGGAGTAATCACCACACACTATCAGAACCTGAAACTCCTGGCACAGAATACTGATGGAATAGTGAATGGTGCCATGCTGTACGACCGTCAGCAGATGCAACCACTCTTCCAACTGCAGATTGGCAACCCTGGCAGTTCGTTTGCCGTGGAGATTGCTCGTAAGATCGGTCTGCCCGAGGATGTGATTGCAGATGCTTCGGAAATCGTTGGCAAGGATTATATCAATTCCGACAAATACCTGCAGGACATTGTTCGGGATAAACGTTATTGGGAACAGAAACGTCAGGTCATCCACTCGCAGGAGAAACAGATGGATCAGACCATCGAACGCTACGAACAGGAGGTAGGCAAGTTGCAACAGCAGAAGCGCGAAATCATTGCAAAGGCAAAGGCTGAGGCTGAGGAACTCCTGCAGAAAGCAAACGCTCGCATCGAACAGACCATTCGCGAGATAAAGGAAGCACAGGCGGAGAAGGAACGTACCCGTTCTATCCGCAAACAGCATACAGAATTCAAGGAAGAACTGCTTTCCATCGACGAGGCTGCAATGGAAGAACGCATACAGCGCCAGATGGAAAAGATAAAACGCAGAAAAGAGAAGAAGGGTGAGGCAAAGGTGCAAAAAGGTACGACAGCTAAGACGGCTGTTGCCTCTGTACAAAAAGCAGAAGAACGCCCACTTGCTGTCGGTGATTATGCCCGGATAAAGGGAACTGCAACCGCGGGACTCGTCAAGAAAATCTCCGCCAAGGAAGCCCAGATAGCTTTTGGTTCAGTAATTACCAACGTGAGTCTCGACCGGCTTGAACCAGCTAAGGCTCCAAAGGAAAAACCACGTGCTGCCACGTTCATTTCTGCTCAGACAAGAGACGAAATAAGAAGCAAGACTCTGCGTTTCTCACAGGACATTGACGTGAGAGGTATGCGTGGCGATGAGGCTTTGCAAACCATCACTTCGTACATCGACGATGCTATTGTGGCGAATGTAGGCAGCGTGCGCATCCTGCACGGAACCGGCAACGGCATTCTGAAAACTCTCATTCGCGACTATCTGGCTACCGTACCTGCCGTGACTGACTTTCACGACGAACACATACAGTTGGGCGGTGCCGGAATTACCATCGTAGAATTCTGATAAAGATAATAGGAGGTTAAATAGGAAGTTATATTGAAGTTAAATAGGAAGTTAAAATGGACAAATCTAAGATTATATTATTGTGTTCTTCACTTTTCTTCTTCACAGCCGCAATGGCTCAAGTAGCAAAGGTGGCAAAGACTGCAAAAGATGTAAAGGAAGTTAAGGAAATAAAGGAAACTCAGGATGTGGTTGCACCCAAGCCTGCACCTACTACATATCCTGTAATGGAAGTTTCGACAGATGAAATCGACATCATGATTGATAACATGAAGTACAAGGAAGCTGGCGATAAACTAAAGAAGAATATCACTCAGGCTAAGCGACGTCGTAAGGACACTTCTGTTATGGACGCACAACTGGAACGCTGCAATAGGGGAGTGCAGGCACTTCGAGGCACTGACCATGTAGTGGTTGTCGATTCTGTCGTTGTTGACAAACAGACTTTCCTTGCAGCATACAATATTTCCGATGAGATGGGTAAGGTGGCGATGACCAACAAGGGACGTACAACTGAGTTTACTACCCAACTGGGAAATAAAGTTTATGCTTCAGAACCGGATAAGGAGTCGCTGCAACTTTACACTTACTATTTGGAGAATGGTCGCCGCACAGAGAAGAAACTCGTTGAGGGACTGGACGTAGATGGTGACATAAACTATCCTTTCCTTATGTCCGACGGCAGTACATTGTATTTTGCAGCACGTTCGTCGGAAGGTTTAGGAAACTACGACCTGTACATCACCCGTTACGATTACGACGAAGACAAGTATTATCGTGCAGAGTCTTTGGGCTTTCCATACAACTCTTATGCAAACGACTACATGATGGTTGTAGATGAAGACCGCCACATCGGTTGGTTTGCATCTGACAGGTATCAGCCAGAAGGTAAGGTTTGTATCTATACGTTTATTCCTAACAGTTCGCGCCATCCGTACGATTATGAGAATGACCCGCTTGCTGAGATTATCACGGCTGCAAAACTCCGTCCTGTCAAAGCTACATGGACAAAGGAAAATGAGGCTGCTCGCCAACAGGCTCTGATGACTCTCAAGAAGGCGAGCCAGTCAGATAAACAACAGACAAATTATGAGTTTACACTCGTTATAAACGACCAGAAAACATACCACTTCTACCGAGATTTCCGTTCGCCTCAGGCAAAACTTCAGTGCAAGGAATGGGTGGACAAATCCGCACAACTAAAGGAAGTAGGCAAGAAACTGCAGACTCAGCGAGATTCATATCGCAAGAGTAAAGGAAATAAAGAACAACTGCTGAAACTCGAACAGCAATATGAACGCCTTCTGCAAGAAACTGCTGAAGCAGAAAAACTCACCCGCAACCTCGAATTGCAATAACTCCTAACTTTCAACTTTCAACTCTCAACTTTCAACTCTCAACTAATGTCCCCCTTTCCTCCATCAGAATTAATCATAAACGAAGACGGCTCTGTATTCCATCTTCATCTGCGCCCCGAACAGTTAGCAGATAAGGTTATCCTCGTTGGTGACCCAGGCAGAGTTGCCATCGTCGCAGCACATTTCGATTCTAAAGAATGTGAAGTGTCGAGCCGCGAATTCCATTCCATAACCGGTTCTTACAATGGAAAACGCATCACCGTGCTCTCTACCGGTATCGGATGCGATAACATAGATATAGTGATGAACGAACTGGATGCTTTGGCAAACATTGATTTCACCACTCGTACCGAATTGCCCGAGCATCGCACTCTGACCATCGTGCGTATCGGCACTTGTGGAGGACTCCAGCCCGAAACTCCTATTGGCACATTTGTAGCATCGGTCAAGAGTATTGGTTTTGACGGATTGCTCAACTACTATGCAGGGCGCAATGATGTTTGTGACCTCGATTTAGAGGATGCTTTCAAACAGCATATGTCTTGGTCGCCGCTGAAACCTGCTCCATACGTGGCAAATGCTGATGCAGAACTGATTGATAGGGTAGCGGGCAATGATATGGTTCGCGGCATAACTATTTCTTGCGGTGGATTCTATGGCCCTCAGGGCCGTCAGATTCGTCTTCGTATTCAAGACCCTGATCAGAATAAAAAGATTGAGGCATTTGAGTACGATGGTATAAAGGTGTGCAATTTCGAGATGGAGTCGTCTGCCCTTGCCGGACTTTCGTCCCTTCTCGGACATAAAGCTATGACCTGTTGTATGGTTATTGCCAATCGCTATGCCCAAGAGATGAATACAGAATACAAGAATAATATTGATACCCTTATTCAGTTGGTTTTGGAACGTATTTAAAAGTGCATTCGTATGGCAGGCAAGATAGAACAGAATGACACTATTTGCGCTTTGGCAACATCTACTGGTGGAGCCATTGCTGTAATTCGTATTTCCGGAAAAGATTCTTTTGAGATAATGAACCGCATATTCTCAAAAGATATTCTTGATGCAAAGCCAAATACAATTCACTTTGGAAGAATATTTGCACCTTCCATTCCTGCTTCACAAATAGAAATAGTTGATGAAGTGCTGGTTAGTATCTTCCGTGCTCCGCATAGTTATACAGGAGAAGATTCCGTTGAGATTTCCTGTCATGGTTCTGAATATATTGTGAAACGCATCCTCGAACTGTTGATTCAGAATGGCTGCAGACAAGCAGAGCCAGGAGAATTTACGCAGCGGGCTTTTCTCAACGGAAAAATGGATCTATCACAGGCTGAAGCTGTTGCCGACCTTATTGCAGCTTCGAATAAAGCTACTCATAAGATTGCTCTTTCCCAACTCCGAGGCGATTTTTCCTCCGAACTATCCCTCCTTCGCGAACAACTTCTGAAACTAACCTCTCTCCTTGAACTGGAACTAGATTTTTCCGATCATGAAGACCTTGAGTTTGCTGATCGCACAGAACTTCTGCAACTTGCTCAGACGATAGATAATCGTATTGTACGACTTGCACAGTCGTTCGAAACAGGACAGGCTCTGAAGCACGGCATTCCTGTTGCCATTGTCGGAAAGACCAATGTCGGCAAGTCAACACTTCTGAACCGTCTGTTGAAGGATGACCGCGCAATTGTTTCTGATGTCCACGGAACTACTCGCGATACTGTTGAAGACACGATGCTCCTGAACGGCATCACTTTCCGTATAATTGACACAGCTGGCATTCGACAGACAGACGATACCGTAGAACGTATAGGTATCGACCGCACATATAAGGCAATAGAAAAAGCAAAAATCATCCTTTGGGTAATAGATGAAAATCCAACTTCTGCAGAAATAGACGATATCCGTCATCGTGCAGAAGGGAAAGCACTTATTACCATATGGAACAAAGCAGACATCCATCCATATCCTCTCGACTCCAAACTCGATGCCATATCCATTAGTGCAAAGAATAGCGAGAACATAGAAACTCTGGAACATGCCATCTATTCAGCTGCCAACATTCCAGAGTTAAACGAAAACGATGTTATTGTTACTTCTGCTCGTCACTACGAAGCCCTTTCTCATGCACATCAGAATCTGCTTCGCGTTCTCGACGGACTTCACTCAACTCTCAGCGGCGACCTCCTCGCAGAAGATCTCCGTCTCGTCCTCTCAGACCTTTCCGACATCACCGGAGGTGCCATCACCCCTCAGGAAACTTTAAACAATATCTTTAGTCACTTCTGCGTGGGAAAGTGATTTTTTGCAAAGAAAAGCATACTATATGCAAATATGGCTTGTAAATCGCATGATCTCAAGCATTTAAAATTTCGTCTATTTTTGCAGATTTCTTTAATTCTAAATGATAAAAACCTCGTCCTTATAGATTACCCTCATTTCTAACAATATTCTCAAAGTTTTGAGTAGCCCATTCCATCAAACCTATGACATGGGGCATGAGACTTTTGCCCAATTCAGTGATGGAGTATTCAACCCGTGGAGGAACCTCTGGATAGACTTGACGAGCTACAAGACCTATTTGCTCCAGACGCTTCAGAGTTTGTGACAACATTTTCTGCGAACAGTCAGACATGTCACGCCCCAGATCGTTGAAGCGCATGGTGCCTCGCTCGTTGAGGTGATATAGCACCAACAAAGACCACTTGTCGCCGAACTTTTCTATTACGTTGCGTATGGGGCACGCTTTGTACTTCTCATCTATCGTTCGATTTATCTTACGCATATGTTTGACTATTTTTAAATCCGAGTGCAAAGGTACAAAACTTTCCGAAAGTAAGCAAATTTCTGAAGTAGTAAATTGCACATAGACAATAATTTTAATCTTTAACATTTTTTATGATTAAAGAAAATGCCTGTATTTCAGCAATTCTAACAAAAAAGTAAGTAAGCCACTTTTTGGTGCCTTCTTGCAGCAGTTACCGAAAGTTAGTACCTTTGCACCGTCGAAACAAAAGTATTAACAATAAAAACAAGAAGAATTATGGCAAAGAATGTAGTTTTAATCGGTGCAACGGGTTTCGTAGGCAATGCTATCCTGTACGAGTTGGTTT
>JAEEGH010023835.1_pt1 | contig 12410 bp, 11 predicted proteins | sample 9134181 | NCBI WGS metagenome assembly JAEEGH01 (sample SAMN16246544, study PRJNA631951) | gut metagenome | biome: gut microbiome; feature: rumen; material: DP-attached | host: Bos | place: Iran: Karaj | collected 2018-10
GGTTTTTCGTGCCTGCCGCTTACGGTACGGCGACCGTCAGCGGATCGCTGTATTCGCCGTAGATGTTTGTTTCGACTTGCATCAGCAAGAGCGTCGTCACGTACGCGCGGACGCGGCATCCGACGACGCAGTCGGTCGACGTGCTGCGCATCAACGAGTTCGTAAACGGCGCGGAGCACGGACTGTTCCGTTCCAATGAACATGCGGAGTTTGAAAACGAAATCGCCGCGCAGATCGACGCGGAACGGTTTCTGCAGACGCTGTCCGAAACGGATCAGAAGATCCTTGCGCTGCGGCTGAAGGGCAGAAAAATGCACCCGCGAAGGGGCGATAGAAAAATCCCTTCGTGTTTACATATTGTCGTCTGGGGGAACGTCAACAGAATCGTACCGTTGGTACAGGCTATCTGTCCTCTTTGATATAAAGCATATAAAGCAAAGATAAACGAGACAGGTCGAGGTTCATATGAACCTACCTGTCTCGTTTTGCCCTAATTATAGGGGGGTTCCCAAACTGGAAAAAGCCGCACTGTTTATCTTCTCATTTTGATTCAATACTATCTATCAGAATAGTGGGATATTGGTCAGCTGTTAATTGAGCCATGATTCTATCTCTCTTTCTTTTAGAGATAAAAGCGCTCATACTCAAATAGATAAATAACGAAGATAACAATAACAAGAGTAAAACTAAGGGTATATGCGTTATTACTAATAAAGCAATTGTCAACGCAAATAATAGAATCCCAACAATGAATACTGCAATATAACCACCAATGGTCGGATAGTGAGCCCAAGGCGGAACACCTTCGCACTCCTCACATACACATGATAGATTGGTTCCTTTGAATTCTCTGCGATGCACTTTACTGACAATATAGTTAAGCTGATTGAGTACCTGACTCTCAGCATATTTACGCTGAGCATCTGTAGTGCCTCCTAAACTTCCTATGGATCTTGCTTCTGCACTAATAATATCATCACAAAGGTTTGCATGCCCACAATAAGGACAATTAAATCTAATTTTAATTGGAAGATTGACTTTGCAATCAATAAAGTACATCCTCATTCACAATACCCCCTAAGCGATCGCTAAAATAGTATATGCTTAATATATTATACAACGACTCTATTTGTTTCAATAATACAGAATAATCTCATCGATAGAGTTTGATGGCTTCATTGTTCCTAACACCTTTCTTATTCTAAGAATTGTATTATTATAATGATATCACGATGTGCGCTATAAATCTATATCTTTGTAAGAAATTGAGCCATTTGTATACAGCGGTTTTTGTGATAGAATGATTTCGGCGATCCGTTACGGCATCCTTTCTGATTGATCCGACAGAGGAAAGGATGCCGGCGACGCGGCAAAGCCGCGTATCACTTCGTTACAGAGGAAGATCGCGCGCTGCCCGCGCGTACCATCGAACAGATGCGTTGCGCCCGTGAGAATCGATGATCAGCAGTAAAAAAGGAATCTGCGGCGATCCGATACGGAGAAATCTGATTGCAGGCGCTTCGCGCAAAGGTGACGTTGCGGCGATCCGATACGGCGTCTTTTCTGATTGCACAGACAGAGGAAAAGACGCCGGCGACGCGCGAACGCTTTGCGTTCACGCGTATACGAACGGACGCTGCGCGCCAGTGAGAATCGATGATCAGCCGCAATAAAAATGACCATCCCGGTTGGGATGGTCATTTTTATGGTAGCGGCGATCCGATTCGAACGGATGACAGGTCGGGTATGAAGGGCAAAAATGCGATTGCAGAAAAACCCAGTAAATACGCAAAAATCGCCTAATTATCTGGTTTTTTGGCGTTTTTCATTTGGTTCAATCTGTTCAAAAAGCCATAGAAATACACTCGTTTATGATCAGAGTGTTGTCAAAAATGTTGTCAATTATACGGGTCCATTGGAACGCAAGAAGATGGATGGATTAATTGCATGAGGTTTCTATACTCTATCGGAAATGCCTTTCATCCTACGCGTTCAAAGCAATCAGTTGAACCGAACGACCTTATGCGCGATGCGGTACACGAGCCGGACGATCGCCGCGCCGAATTTGCCGGGGATGCAGATGAACACCAGCGGCGAACGGTAACGGTAGCGGTTCGCCCACTTCCGATCGTAGACGCGATAGGCGTCCCAAAGGGCTTTTACGTCCCGTTCCGCTTCTTCGGTGCGGTTCAGCCGCGCAAATATGATGCCGATGCCGAACATGATGAACAGCTCATGCTTGAGATAGGTGCGTTTGCGCCGGTTTTCGATCTCATCAAAATGAAACGCCGTGAAGCACAGCTCGGTTGCCCGAAGCTGGTGCGCGTAGCGGCGCTTCATCACGTCCTCCTGCACACTCTGTCCCTCGCGTCCGATGAAGTAGTGATAGAGGTCCGTATTCATATAATACATGCGCTCCACGGGCGGAAGGTTCCCGTAGATCATGTAGTTGTCCTCATAGAAGACGTGCTCAGGCATTTGTATGCCGGTCTTTTTCTGCATCTCGGTGCGGAACGTGCAGGCGTGCACCATCAGGATCTGATCGATCGCAAAGCGCTTTGTTTCGTCCCACGTGAAGATCCTCTCCTGCGGCAGCGCGTTGGAGAAATTGATTGAACGGTTGCCCCTGCCGTCGGCGTGATCGTAATAATAATTCGTGACAAACAGATCGACGCCGCCGTTCTTTTCACATTCTTCCAGAGCATCCAGAAACCGCGGAAAGTCCTCGCTCAGCCAGTCGTCGCTGTCCACCGTTTTGAAATAGACGCCCGTCGCGTTCTTTAACCCCGCGTTGATGCCCGCGCCGTGCCCGCCGTTTTCCTGATGCACGACCTTGATCACGCCGGGATGCTCCGCCGTCAGCCGGTCCGCGATCTCGCCGGTGCGATCCTTGGATCCGTCGTCGATAATGACGATCTCCACCCGATCTCCGCCCGAAAGCAGGCTTTCGATGCAATGCTCCATATACGCCTCGGAGTTATAGCAGGGTACCGTGACGGTCAAAAGCTTCATTTCGCATCCTCCTCAATGAGCGTTTTTGCCGTTTTGAGCGCCGCCGCGATCACGGCGTCCATGTCATAGTAGCGGTATTCTCCGAGCCGTCCGCCGAAGATCACGTTTTGCTCCCGCTTTGCAAGCGCCCTGTACCGTTGATACAGCGCGTTGTTCTTTTCGTCGTTGACGGGATAGTACGGCTCGTCACCCGGCTTCCACGCCGCGCTGTATTCGCGCGAGATGACGGTCTTCGGCTGCGTGCCGAACGCAAAGTGCTTGTGCTCGATGACGCGCGTATACGGCGTTTCGCGGTCGGTGAAGTTCATGACCGCCACGCCCTGATAATTCGGCGTGTCCAGCACTTCGGTCTCGAAGCGCACGCTGCGGTATTCGAGCGGTCCGAAGCAATAACCGAAATAGGCGTCGATCGCGCCGGTATAGATCACGGTTTTTGCCTGCGCGTCCCAGTACGCTTTGTTTTCGAGATAGTCGACGCCGAGGCGTACCTCAACGCCGTCCAGCATCCGCTCGACCATCTTTGTGTATCCGTCTGCGGGAATGCCCTGAAAGCGGGCGTTAAAATAATTGTCGTCAAAGGTGAAGCGCACCGGCAGCCGTTTGATGATGAATGCGGGAAGCTCGCTGCACGGCCGTCCCCATTGCTTTTCGGTATAGCCCTTGACCAGCGTTTCATAGAGGTCCGTGCCGATCAGCGAGATCGCCTGCTCCTCCAGATTCTTCGGCTCGGCGATCCCCGCCGCCTCGCGCTGTTCCCGGATCTTTTGCTTCGCTTCTTCCGGCGTCGTCACGCCCCACATTGCGTAGAACGTCGCCATATTGAACGGCAGCGAAAAAAGCTTCCCTTTATAATTGGCGACCGGGGAATTGATGAAGTTGTTGAACGACGCAAAGCGGTTCGCGTAATCCCAGACCGCTTTGTCGTTGGTATGAAAGATATGCGCGCCGTAGCGGTGCACCTCGACGCCTTCGACCGTTTCGGTATAAACGTTGCCGCCGACGTGCGTGCGCCGATCGAGAACAAGGACGGTTTTTCCCCGCTCTCTCATCTGCTGCGCATTCGTTGCGCCGTAGAGCCCGGCGCCGACGATCAGATAATCATACCGTTTCATCCGGCATTCCTCCTGAGAGAATAAAAAGCGGGGACGCCGTAATATCGTCGCTCGATCCGGCGTCCCGCGATAGAGGGGTCAGTTGTTTTCCTGATAGGCGGTTCTTCCCGCCGCCTCGCGCAGGGCGTTGAATTCCTGGAGAAGCTTCGCTTCGGCTTCTTCCCTTGCCTTGCGTTGTTCGGGCGAAAGCCGATTCAGCTTTGCTTCTTCCTTGGCTTTTGCCGCCGCCTGCTTTTTGAGCTCGGCTTCATACGCCTCTTCGCCTTCCTCGAGGCGGATCTTTTCCTCCGCGGAGATGTACGCTCTGCCTTCCGCCTCGGCCGCCGCCTTCTGATCCGCGACGATCGCCTTGTGGTCGAGCTTTCCGAACTTCTCGACGCCCATGAACAGGAAGATCAAAAAGATCCCGAGATAGCAGATCGTTTCTCCGCCGATGAACACCCACGGCATTGCCGCGCGCAGCGCTTCGTTGGTCTGCAGCGTTGCGACGTCATAGTTGACGGCGGACAGCACCGCGTTCAACACGCCGGTGGTAAGACCCGTCATGCCCGCCATGATTGCGCCGTAGATCGTCATGGAAAGACCGTCGGTACGAACGCCGTGTACCGCTTCCTGGTGATCGAATACGTCCGCAAGGAGCGCAAGCGACAGATACATCGCCGGCGTGGAGCCGAGCGCCTTGACCACAAACGAGATCGTGACGACCACGAAGTTATCGGGCGCGATCATGCCGATAACGCCGCCGATCACCGCAAGGATCGCGCCTGCGAGGATCGCTTTTTTCTTGCTGCCCAAAAGATTTGCAAGCGGCAGCGCGATCAGCATGCCGACCGCGGTGGGAACCGCGCCGATGATCGCCAAGAGTCCCTGCATCTCACCGCCGTAGGCAACGGTATAGTTGCCCAAAGCGTCTTTGAACATGGCCGTGCAGAAATAGTTCTGCGAAACGTTTTTGATCATGCCGCCGAACTGATACAGGAAGAAGAAGACCATCATGATGATCCAGAACTTGTCCTTAAGGCAGATCCTGAACTGCTCTTTGACGGGCAGCGCCGGTTTTGCTTCGGTCTCGAGGCCCATCGTCTCCTCGGTGACGCGCTCGCGGGTGAAGAAATACTCGATCAGCACGCCCACCACCGTGATCGCGATCAGCGCGATGACGAAGATCTTCCAATGGTTGTAGCTTGCAAGCTCATCATAGAGCGCCGCGCCGGTCTCATCCACGTAATACTGGATCACGCCGGACGCGTCGGTCACCGCCGTGCCCTTGCCGCTCATGTCGTACACGAACAGGAGCTTCAAAAAGAACGGAAGGATCATGCTGCTTAGACCCATCGCGGCGAGCATGGTCGCGTTGGAGATCGTAGCGAGCAGTCCGCGGTCCTTCGAGTTACGCGTGGAAAGACTGACGAGCGCCGCGTGCGGCGTGTAATACATCGGATACGCGAACGCGAACCAGAGGTTATAGCCGATCGCAATGCAGATCAGCGCACCGACGTGCCAGTTCGAGCCCGTCGAGCTGTACGGAGAGAACACGAACAGGAACAAAAGCGCCAGAAGCGAGATCGGCAGTGAAACCAAAAGCAGCGGTCTTGCCTTGCCGTTTTTGGATTTCAGCTTGTCCATGAGCCGCCCGACCAGAATGTTGCCGAGCACGACGAAGATGACCGAAATGACCGGCAGCCACGTGAAGAATGCGCTTGCCCAGCTGCTGATGTGCAGTACGTCGGACATGTACTTGTTGAAGTAGTTCGACAGCACCGAGTTTGCGATCAGCGCCAGCGTCGGTCCGATGAAGTAGCCGATCGCGCCTTCCGGGATCAGCGTCACGTTGTTCTTTTTGATCAGGCTCGGCGGGAGCTTATCAAAAAAGCTTTTCCTGGTTCTTTCCATATTGCCTCCTTATGCGTGCTTGAACGACAGTATCGCGTCCGCGCCGAAATCGACGGCGATCAGCGCAAATACGATCCCCCAGAAAATATGATGCGTGCAAAAGAACAATACGCACAGAGCCGCGACCGCAAGCGTCAGAACGATCGCAATGATCGGATGAATGCCGTTCGGATTGTTTTTCATGGCCGTACCCCCTTATTCCAATGCGCGCTGCTTCTTTGCAACGCCCTGCTGTCTTATAAAGCCCGCGATGATCTTCACAAGGCCCTTCAAAAACGCAATGCCGTGTCCGTTGATGATGTCCAAAATCCCGTCGCACATGCTTTGCGAGACCATGCCGCCTGCCATCTTGCCGATCGCGCGGATCGGCATGTTGTAAATGAACGTGATGTTCAGATCCGGCTCGCCCTTTTCGATGCTCTTTTTGAGCATGCCGTCCATGACCTTCCAGACGAACCGCGCCTTGAGGCTCTTTGCGTAATACAGCTGCGCGATCGCGTCGTTCGGCTCGATCACGCCCGCCCATTTGCCGTCCGGGATCGGATGCCCCAGAAGCGCTGCGAACTCTTCGTCGGAGACCGCCTTGATCTCGCCCTTCCGATAACTCGGGATCGTGTCAAAATCCTCGCACTTCGGCGCGTCGGTGCCTTCGACCGTGACCGTGCCGCTAAGACGAATGTCCGCGACGCTTGCGCCGATCAGGATATCGTAGTCGCCGCCGTCGATTTCAAATTGCTCCGTCACGCTGTTCCAGTAACGGAACGCCTTGTCGTCGAGCGGGATCGTGACCGTTTTGCTTTCGCCCGCTTTCAAAAAGACCTTTGCAAAGCCCTTCAATTCCTTGACCGGACGGTAGACGGAAGGGTTCTTTGCATGGACGTACAACTCGGCAACCTCCGCGCCGTCGCGATCGCCGGTGTTGGTGATCGTGAACGTCGCCGATTGCGGCGTGACCGAAAGACTCGAATACGCGAACGTCGTATACGAAAGCCCGAAGCCGAACGGGAAGGTCACGGGCACGTGCGCCGTCTCGTAGTACCGATAGCCGACGAACAAGCCCTCGCGGTATTCCACCGTGCGCTGCTTTGCCGGAAAGTACGGCGAGCTGGAACAGTCCTCATACTTGACCGGGTAGCTTTCACTGAGCTTTCCGGACGGGTTGACTTCGCCCAGGAGAACCTTCAGAACCGCGCTTGCACCCGCCTGCCCGCACAGATATCCGTGCACGAGCGCCTTGCAGCAGTTGAGCCACGGCATTTCGACCGCGGAGCCCGCGCTCATGACCACGATCACGTTCGGGTTCGCGCCGCAGACCGCCTTCAGCGCTTCGATCTGGCAGGACGGGATCGCGAGCGTTGAACGGTCAAGCCCTTCGCTTTCGCTGATCTCGTCAAGGCCGAGATACATCAGCACATAGTCCGCTTTTCTTGCAAGCTCCATCGCCTTGTCGATCAGCGCGGGATCGGTCTTGCCGTGCCGCGGATAGGCGGGTTCAAAGCCGACGACGTTGAGATCGAAGTTTTTGATCACGTCCATCGTGTGCTCCAGCTTCGTGCAGTTGACGACCGAGCTGCCCGCGCCCTGATAGCGCGCCTTCCTGGCAAACTCGCCGATGACCGCAACCTTGCTTCCCGGCGCAAGCGGCAGGATGTTTTCTTCATTCTTTAAGAGGACGATACTCTGCTCGCTCGCTTTTTGGGCGAACGCGTGATGCGCCTCGACGTCGAACGGCTTGCCCTTTAACGGATTGACTGCCGCACGGGTCGAAAGCATGACGTCCAAGAGTTCATCCACGCGGGTGTTGACCTTATCCTCGCTGATGCGTCCCTCATATACCGCCTGCATGAGCTGCCGCGGGCTGTCGCCGCCGGTGGACGGCATCTCGAGGTGCGAGCCCGCGCGTACGCCGTCCGTAAAGTCGTTGCATGCGCCCCAGTCGGAGACGACGAAGCCGTCGAAGCCCCACGTGTCGCGCAAAATCCGCTGCAGAAGGTGCGCGTTCTCGTTTGCGTAGACGCCGTTGACCATGTTGTACGAGGACATGATCGCCTTGGCATGACCTTCCTTCACAGCGATTTCAAAGTTGGTCAGATAGATCTCACGAAGCGTGCGCTCGTCCATGACCGAGTTGGACGCCATGCGCCTTAGCTCCGTATTGTTTGCCGCAAAGTGCTTCGGGCACGCGGCGACGCCGTTCTTCTGAATGCCGCGGATATAACCCGCCGCCATCTTGCCGGCAAGATACGGGTCTTCGGAAAAGTACTCAAAGTTGCGTCCGCAGAACGGGTTGCGCTTGATGTTCAGGCCGGGTCCCAAAAGGACGCAGACGTCCTGGCTTGCCGCTTCCTCGCCGAGCAGTTCGCCGAGCTGTTCGCCTAATTGGGGATCCCATGAGTTTGCCATGGTCGCGGCGGTCGGGAAGCACGTCGCGGGAAGCGAACCGCCGAGTCCCAGCTGATCGCCGCCCTCCGCCTGCCTGCGGACGCCGTGCGGTCCGTCGGAAAGCGTCATGCTCTCCACGCCGAGCCGCTTCACGCTCTGCGTCTGCCAGAAATCGCGCCCCGAAAGCAGGTGGCACTTTCCCTCCAAGGTCATTTGCGAAATGAGATCCTGATGTTTCATACGTAATCCTTCCTTATCTTATAAAGGTGTCAGTTCTTTCCGATCAGCGTCGATCCGGTGCGTCCGATGTAGGCAAGATAGGCGTCCATCGCTTCCTGCCGGCGGCTTCTGCCGACGGGGATCTCCTCGCCGGTGGTGAGGATCACGCTGTTGCTGTCGAACCGGCGGATAAACTTGCAGGGGACCAGATACCCCTTGTGGACCCGCAGAAAATCGAATTGCTCTTTTGGGTGATGTACCACAATATCTTGTTATATTCTGTACATATTCATACTACATATAGTATTCAGTAATCTATTCTGTCCAATCTGTTTTTACGTGCTGCTCCCAAATTGCTCCCACGATTTTCGGGAGCAGACACCAGTATTTTGCCGGGTGGTCATCCTGTTTAAGCGTTTTCTCAATTGTTGCGCTGCCCTCATAATCTTCTTGCCGATCTGAAAGACTTGCGTACCCGTGTAAAATCACGTATGGTTCATTCCCATACTGCCCTGCCGAGAATAACGCGGCAATTGTAATCATGCTTCTGTCCCGAAGAGAAAGTTTTTCCTCCATGGTTTGTTGTAAAGGGTAGTAATCAAAAATTGTCTGCTACAGCGTAGCTCTATTTAAAGAACTTCGGAAGCGCGTTGTTCAGGCAGGTCAGCCAGCACTCGTATGTGTGCGCTGCGTCGTAAACGTCAACCATCGCGCAGTTCTTCCCTTCTTCCAGGCGATCCACACCGTCGGTCAGTGCAGCAAACGTTTGATGAATCAGTTCATATCGGTTGTTCGAGCCGAAGTCCTGATCGCCGACGCCGCAGAACCAATACTTGATTTCATACGCCCCATACTCCCCGTTCAGAGCCGCGATTAAGCCCTCGACGTCCGTTGCCGGAGAGGAAAAAGACCCGACATAGGCAAAGTACGGCAGACAGTACGTCAGGATCGAATCGAAGCTGACGCGGCTTCCACGTGAGAGTCCGATATAAGCAAAATGCTCGCGGTTTTCAATCACCTCGTCCAACGTCGAGGCGTAGGTGGAATACCGTTCCATCACTGCGGGCAGTAAATACTCTACGACCTCGTGCCCGAACAGCGGCTGCAATACGCCGTTTTCCTGGGTTTTGTTGTTGGCGTCGTTGTAGAACGTCGGCGTAACGACGATGCATGACTCTGCTTTGCCCGTTCCGATCAGATAGTCTAGGAGTTCTTTTGTGTAGTTGCCGGTATAATGATAGGTACTCTTATCCTCTGCGTTGTATGTACCCTGCGCCAACCAATACCCTGCCGTATCGCCTGAACCGTGCTGCAGAATCAGCACATTGTATTGTTTCGACGCATCGTAGCCATATGGCAGATACACATATGCTTCCTTTTCGATCATCTTTTCTTCGCCTGTCAAAGCGTGGATGTTATACGCAAAAGTCTCGTAGGTCATGCGTTCGACCGTGCCCTTTTGCTCGTGACCGCCGCTTTGTAAAATATCCATCAGGGTATTATCCCGGCGAATGACTTCCCAAAGGAATTCCGTTTCCTTGCCGCATTTGGTGCAGCTGCCGTTTCGGTAATAATGATTGACCTCGGCATTGCACGCAAGGCAGCGCAGCGTTTCCGGATCGTGGTGATCATGCATACAGTCCTCGGGGTCGATGTACGTTGTAGACTCCGGCTGTGCGGACGCTTCCGTTTGCTTGACAGTCAGTTCCGTTGCGCTGCAAGCAAGTATGCTTGAAGCGAGCATACAAAGACACAGAAAAGAAATGAACATCTTTTTCATACAGACCTCCTCTGTCGTTTCTGCTGATTGATTTCGATCGGAGTATACACAAAACGAATCCTCTGTTCAACAGAAGCATCATAACCTGTTCTTTTGACAGCGCAACTTCTTTCGACCCGCCGTTCGGGTTTACCGGCGCTCGGCGTGTCGCTTCCATCCGCCGACTGCATCGAACCGTCGTCGCTGTTCGGATACAGCCGGTCCGCAAATAATCGTCGCCAAACAGTATTCTATTCGTTAATCAAACAACCGCAGAGGTCTGATCAAATTGTATCAAAGTCGATGTTTTTATATCGAAAAACTTTAGCGATCCAAGTTTTTCTTGTTTCATCAAAACCCCAAATATTGTTTTGCGTTTTGATAGCAGACGCCGCGGACGATACGCAAAAGAGCCGCTTCATCGTTCGGATATTCGCCGTTTTCCACCCATGCGCCGATGAGGTCACAAAGAATGCGGCGGAAGTATTCGTGACGGGCGTAGCTTAAAAAGCTTCGCGAATCCGTCAACATCCCGACAAACGTCGCAAGATGCCCCTCTGCGGCAAGATCAAGGAGCTGCGCCTGCATGCCTTTTTTGTGATCGTTGAACCACCACGCGCTGCCGAACTGCAGCTTGCCGGACACGTCGCGCTGAAAACAGCCCATGACTGTCGCAAGCGCTGCGTTGTCGTTCGGGTTCAGCGAATACAGGATCGTTTTCGGAAGCGCGTCGGTCTCATCCAGCGCATTCAGAAATGCGGCAAGATCGGAGATGCTTACGGCGTCGCCGATCGCATCGACGCCGGCGTCGGGACCGAGCGTACGGAAGACGCGCTTTGCATTGTCGCGGATCACGCCGAAATGCAGCTGCATCACCCAGTTAAGACGCGCATAGGTCCGTCCGAGAAACAGCAGCAGCGCAGTCTTAAACTGTGCAAGTTCTCTTGTATCGAGGGCTTCGCCGCGCAGACGCTTTGCAAAGATCGCTTCGACCGCTTCCTCCGTCGCCGGCGCATACGGCACAGCGGCAAGTCCGTGATCGGACACGCGGCAGCCGAGCGTATCAAAGAACGTCGTGCGCGATTCAAGAGCGCTGCAAAGGTCGGCAAAGCTGCCGATATTCGAGCCCGCCGCTGCTCCGAGCGCGTTGAGATAGGACGCCCAATCCGCCTTTTCGACGCCGAGCGCCTTGTCGGGGCGGAAGCTCGGCAGCACCTTGACGGCAAAGCCGCTGTCTGCGATCTGCTTATGCCATTCGAGCGAATCCGCGGGATCGTCGGTCGTGCAAAGCGCCGCCACATCCGAGCGCAGAATCAGATTCCTTGCGGAAAACGCGGGGTCACGGAGCTTTTCATTGCACAGATCGAACACCGTGTCGGCGGTCTCGCCGTTCAGAACACCGTCATAGCCGAAGTAGTTTTTGAGCTCCAGATGGCTCCAGTGATACAGCGGATTGCCGATTGCAAGGGACAGCGTCTCCGCCCATGCACGAAACTTCTCGCGGTCGCTTGCGTCGCCGGTGATGTATCGTTCCGCAACGCCGAAGGAGCGCATCAGCCGCCATTTATAGTGATCTCCGCCGAGCCAAAGCTCGGTGATGCTCGAGAAGCGTTTGTCCTCGGCAATCTCACGCGGGGAAAGATGGCAGTGGTAGTCGATGATCGGACATTTTGCCGCGACGTCGTGATACAGCTGCTTTGCGGTGTCCGTCGTAAGCAGAAAGTCCGCGTCCATAAACCGTTTCATGGCGTCCCTCTCAGCGCTTGACGCGTGCGCCTGCGCCGCCCATGACCGCTTCGACTTCGCTGAGCGTTGCCATGGAGGTATCGCCCGGCGTTGTCATCGCAAGCGCGCCGTGCGCCGCGCCGTAGTTCACCGCTTTTTCGGCATCGCCCGTCGTGATCAGTCCGTAGATCAGACCAGACGCGAAGGAATCGCCGCCTCCGACACGGTCGAGGATCTCCAGCCCGTTGTACTCCTTCGATTGATAGATCTTGCCGTCTGCCCAACAGATCGCCTTCCAGTCGTTGACC
>JAEEGH010023842.1_pt1 | contig 12409 bp, 11 predicted proteins | sample 9134181 | NCBI WGS metagenome assembly JAEEGH01 (sample SAMN16246544, study PRJNA631951) | gut metagenome | biome: gut microbiome; feature: rumen; material: DP-attached | host: Bos | place: Iran: Karaj | collected 2018-10
CCACAATATCGCGAACGCCGCCAAGAAGTACGGCTTCGAGGGCAACTACGTGGTCGGCGCCAATATCGCCGGTTTCGAGAAGGTGGCCACTGCCATGATAGCGCAGGGACTCTATTGATCCCATGTATGTAAGATACGGGCCGGTCTCCAAATGACCGGCCCTTTTCTTTCTTTTGGTTTATATTTTCTACGAAGTATGATATATTAGCCTCAAACAATGAGGACCAATATGAAAGGAGAGACCAGGATGAGCGATTTTATCCTTATAACCGACTCTGACTCCGAGATCCCATATTCCTTTGCGGAGGAGCATGATATCCCGGTATTCCTGATGCCTTACACCCTTAACGGAAAGGAATCCCTTTTCGACCTTGGAAAGAACACCGACTTCGAGGGCTTCTACAATGCCCTGAGGCAGGGAGCTTCTGCCAGCACATCCACCAGATCCACCCTCGATATACAGGAATGGTTCGAGAGCATACTTAAGGAGGGAAAGGACGTACTTTACCTCTGCTTCTCTCACAATCTGAGCGGACACTATAATCTGTCCCTCATGGCAAGGGAAGAAGCTCTTAAGAACTACCCTGACAGAAGGCTCGAGATAGTGGATACACTGAGCATCTCCATGGGAGCCGGCATGCTCGTCTATCATGCTGCATTCATGAGAGAGAACGGAAAGAGCCTTGATGAGGTGAAGGACTGGGTGGAGGCAAACAAGCTCCATCTCCTGCATTTCTTCTCCGTCGACGATCTCAATTACCTGAAGAGGACCGGAAGAGTCTCTGCAGTCTCCGCAACGCTCGGGACCATGCTGGACTTAAAACCGATACTCTGTGTCACGAAGGAAGGAAAGATCGTTGCATATGACAAGGTCAAGGGCAGGAAGAAACTCATAAAGAAACTTGCGGAACTCACGGAGGAGAACTACCTCGATACGGATGAGGGAAGGGAACTCATGGTCATAATGCACGGTGACAACGTCGATATGGCAGAGGCCCTTAAAGAAGAGATCCTTAAGAGGGTGAGCTTCAACAACGTCTGGATCCAGCACGTCGGACCTGTCATAGGCAGCCACTGCGGACCAGGAGTAATGGCTGTGCTCATGTTGGGCAAAGAACGGGCATTATAATTTTTATCATTCTTAAAAGATGCTTCCGTATTGTATAATATATGGGAGCATTTTTTTATCGGAAGAAGACATGGCATACAAAGCACTTTACAGACAGTTCCGTCCGAGACGCTTCGGGGACCTTAAGGGTCAGGAGCTCATTACGAGGATACTCAGGAACCAGATAATCCAGAACGAACCCGCCCACGCATACATCTTCTCGGGACCGAGAGGCACGGGAAAGACCAGTACCGCAAAGATATTCGCGGCTGCTCTTAACTGCGAGAATCCGGAGAACGGCGAGCCATGCCTCAAATGTCAGAACTGCATCGCCGCTTTAAACGACAGCATGATAGACATCATAGAGATGGATGCCGCTTCGAACAACGGAGTCGATAATGCGAGGGACATAAGGGACAAGGCAGGGCTCCTGCCTACCAGGGGAAGATACAAGGTATATATCATAGACGAGGTCCATATGCTCACCGGACCTGCTTTCAATGCTCTTCTGAAGACCATCGAGGAACCTCCTGAACATGTGGTCTTCATACTCGCAACGACCGAGCTCGATGCCGTGCCGAAGACCGTGCTCTCAAGATGCCTGCGCTTCGATTTCAAGTTCATAGACAGGAAACTCGTCATAGAGAGGATGAAGGAAGTGCTCAGGACCACCGGCATGACTGCCGATGATGATGCTCTTGAGGACATAGCCGACGCTTCTGAAGGAGCGATGAGAGATGCTCTCACCATGCTCGAGAAATGCTGTGCCTTCGGGGTCAACATAGATTCCGATATAGTGGCTTCCGTGCTTGGACGTGCGAGCAACATAGTCCTCAGAGGATTCATGGACTGCTATTCCCGCTACGATGAGAGGGGCTCCATACTGAAACTTAGAGAGATACTGGCCTCAGGTATAGAGAGCGGGCCTCTTGCGGTGCAGTTTACCGACATACTGGAAAAGATACTGGTCTCCGTTGTCACCGGAGAGGAGAATGCCTGGAGCGGATATAAGGATGAGTTCTCAAAGGAGAGACTCATAAGGTCCATGGACATAATCTCGGATGCCCAGTCGAAGATGAGGTATGTCTCAAGGCCGGATGCGGTGCTTGAGGGAGCCGTGCTCAAGACCATGATCCCGATGAATGACGAGAAGGCCCTGCCGGGAGGACTCATAGAGACGATAAGAAGACTCGATAAGAAGATCTCCGAGCTCGAGAGGAACGGAATAAAGGCAGCACCGGAAACGGCAGAAGAGATCCCGGTCAGGCAGGAGAAGAGACCGCAGAACAAAAAGGGATCCCCCGCACAGGAAGTGTCTGAGGACGCAGGCAGGGAAGGGGAATTCTTCACATATCTCACGAAGGAACTCATAAAGAAGGACAAGAGCTACGCTCCTTTCTTCAGCAGACTGGAGCTCATCAGGGAGGATTCCTCCCAGATAGCAGTCAGATGTGACAATCCTATGTTCAGGAATTTTCTGAGCCTCAAGGCCGACGATCTGAACAGGGAGATGGATCAGAAGTTCGGGAGACACAAACTCATCACGATCTCTTCAGCAAATGAGGAGAAGTTGTCCCCTACGGATGAAATTGTTATAATAGACTAGACTTTTTAAGGCAGGAGAACGAATAATGGCAAAGAGGAACGGATTCCCCATGGGCGGCGGAGGCAATATGGCCAGCATGATGCAGCAGGCTCAGAGGATGCAGCAGAACATAGAGCGTGTACAGAACGAGCTTGCCGAAGCCGAGATAGAGGCTACCTCCGGCGGCGGCATGGTAAAAGCCGTCGTTACCGGCAAGAAGGAACTGAAGGAGATAACCATAGCTCCCGAGATCGTTGATCCCGAGGATGTGGAGATGCTCCAGGACCTCATACTCGCTGCTGTCAACGAGGCCATGAGGAATGCTGACAAATATGCTGAGGAGCAGATGAGCAAGGTCACCGGCGGACTCAGCCTCGGAGGATTGTTTTAATTCATGTACAGCATCGAATCGATGAACATACTTCAGGAGTGGTTCTCAAAGCTGCCGGGCATAGGTCCGAAGAGCGCAAGGAATCTTGCGTATCATCTGATCGAGATGGACCCCGAGGAAGTGAAGCAGTTCGCTCAGGACATGTATACCGCAAGGCTTGCAGTAAGGCACTGCCCCGTCTGCGGTAACCTCACCGACAGGGAGATCTGCTCCATATGCGATGATGACAGGAGAGACCATTCCACCGTCTGTGTCGTGAGGGACGTGAAGGACGTCATGGCAATAGAGAGGGGCCACGAGTACAGGGGAGTTTACCATGTACTGCAGGGCGAACTGTCACCCTTTGAAGGGATAGGACCGGATGAGCTCAATCTCGCATCTCTGTATAAGAGGATAGAGGACGGAGGCATAAAGGAAGTGATACTTGCCACAAATGCCGACGTAAAGGGCGAATCTACAGCGATCTACATTGCAAAACAGCTGGAGAAGTACGATGCCACCGTGACCAGGATAGCACACGGCGTGCCTATCGGAGGAGGGCTCCAGAATGCCGGGGATGAGACCCTGATAAGGTCCATAGAGGCAAGAAGACCATACTGAGAAGGCAGATAAAGAATACGGTCAGTATTCTTTATTTTTTAGGAGGATATGATGGAAGAACTGGACCTGCTGTACAGGGAACAGAGGGAATTCCTGACTGAACAGGGCATGACTGAGCCCATGGTGACGGGAGACGGGAATACCAGCCCCAGGATAGTCATGGTTGGAGAGGCTCCCGGAGCCGAGGAGGTAAAGCAGCTGAAGCCCTTCGTAGGGAAGGCCGGAAAGAACCTGGACGAATTCCTCGAATACACGGGGCTCAACAGGGAGGATCTATACATCACCAACGTCGTGAAGTTCAGGCCCTACAGGATAGGTGTGAGCGGACAGAGGGCGAACAGGGCTCCGAACCAGAAGGAGACGGAGTGGTGCAAGCCCTTTCTATACAGGGAACTAAGACTTCTTTCACCGAAGCTCATAGTGACTCTCGGGAATACCGCCCTTAAGGCTATAGCCGGAGAGAAGTATACTGTCGGAGCCGTACACGGGAAGGTGATACGCTTCCATAACGGACAGATATATCCTCTTTATCATCCCGCCAGCATAATCTATAATCCTGAGCTCAAGGAAGTTTATCTTGAGGACCTTAGGAAGCTCAGGAGATTCATAGCAGAGGAAGACATATGAACAACAAGAGATGGATAATACTCCTGATAGCCGCTGTCCTCGTGACTGGAGCCGTTTCGATCCTTTTAACGAGGAAGATAGTGCTCGACAAGGTAGACAAAGGAGAGATATACATAAAAGCCGACTCCTACGATGAGATCCTTGACATATATGAGCTTAGGAACATTAAGAAACTCATAGGCGAGTATTACTATAAGGATATAGACTTCGAGAAGATACTTCGCGAGGGAGCAAGCTACGGAATGGTGAGAGAGCTCTCCGACGGATATTCCTCATATTATTCGGAGGAGCTGTTCAATCTTTACTACGACACCAGCGTCGGATATTCCGACATCACGTCAGGGATGCTCCTTAAGGAGGACAAGGACTATATACTCGTGGAGAAGGTCTTTGAAGGGACTTCGGCATACGAGGCGGGGATACTCGAAGGAGACAGGATAATACTGGTGGACGATCTCAGCGTCAAGGCGGTGAGCTTCGACCTCATAAAGAGCTACATGAAGGGCCTCGAAGGTACCACCTATGAGGTGACTCTCGAGAGGGGGGATGAGGTCATGACCCTCACGGTAGTGAGGACGGACAAGGAGATAAGGACAGTCGAATATCTGACCGTCTCAGAGGATACGGGCTACATAAGGGTGACAGAGTTCTCGAACAAGGCTGACGAAGAGTTCATAGCAGCTGTGGACGATCTTCAGAAGGCAAGGGTGAAGAACCTGGTGATAGACCTCAGGAACGTACGGAAGGGCGATATAGAAAAGACGATCGCCTGCGCCGATCTCTTCATAGAGAACGTCACCTTCGCAAGCGTTGAATCGAAAGGAGCGGAAGGCATCTACTATTCGGCTACCGAGGGAGTCACCTTCGAGGGAAAGATCACAGTGCTGGTGGACGGAGGCACCTCGGAAATGGCAGAGCTCTTCGCATATGCGCTCAAGAGCAACGCCGGTGCCAGGATAGCCGGAACGACGACGTCAGGAAGGACGGTCATCACCTCCCTCTACAAGATCCCTTCATCAGGGAGCATGCTGAGGCTTGTTACGGGAACGTATCTCGGAGGAGGAAACCAGGTGATAAACGATGTGGGACTGACTCCTGACAGGGAAGCGGATCTCTCACAGTACGGGCATATGCTAGGAAAGAAGGAAGTTCTGGAGATACTCGAAACGATAGCTTAATGGAAAAGAGAACATGAAAAGAGACCTCTTTATGAGGTCTCTTTTGGTTTTGCTTTGTTACGGTTCTTCGGGATCGTTCCCGTATCGTTATTTTCAATGGGGCTGCTGACGCCCTTAGGCTTTCCGCCTTCGTCATCCATCCTGACCTGTCTGGGTTCCCGGATCGTCACCGCCTGGGTTGTCACCGCCACCCGGATCATCTCCGCCGCCTGGGTCGTCTCCGCCGCCTGGATCGTCTCCACCGCCTGGAGGATCATCCCCACCACCGGGAGGCGGGTCAGGAGGCAGGTTCTTGATATACGTCTCGAGGGTTGCGAGCAACTTTGAAAGGCTGTTGTGCGCATTATGAACGGAATCGAGAGTAGCATTAGTATTATTGATCTCATGCTGCATGGCGTTTATCGCATTCGTGAGGCTCGTGATCTGATCGGCTTTCAGCTTTGACTTATACTTCTCAAGGAACTCCTTCGCCTTATTGAGTGTCGGGGCTGCCTCGTTCTTTGCTGCATTAATGTTGTCCCTCATGCATGCCCATTCATATGTATGATAAGAGCAGATGATCTGTTCGCTCTTCTTAGCGGTCCTGATGTAGTTCCGGAATATGGAGCGCAGTTCCGAGTCGCTGAGTTCGGCATAAGGTGAATCAGGAGGAATAACTACTCCGGAGCCTGTCTTGATGCACTCGGGCGGGCAGTAGATGCCTGCGAGCTCTCCGCTGACCGAGCAGATCTGAGCACTTGCGTGCATATTGCAGGATTCCTTTGGTCCGCCGTCCTTAGGGAAGTAATCGGAAACGGTAGGACAGCCTGCATGAGGCTTGAGTCCCGATACGGCGCATACGCTCTTCTTGACGACGCCATAGCTTGCTGCTGTTCCTTCAAGGACCTTCTTGTCCTCGAGGCCTTCATGCAGTGCGCTCATGTATGTCTTCCAGATAGGAGCTGCGGTGTCTCCGCCATAGGAGTGGGGAAGGACCTGGAATCCGTCGTGTCCGACCCAGATCGTGCTTACGTAATAAGGAGTGAATCCTGCAAAGAAGGTACCTCTGTTGTTTGCGACCGTACCTGTCTTTCCGCAGGTGGTCATTCCCTTTATCTTTGCTCTCCAGCCTGTACCGCTCTGGACTGCGTTCGTGAGTGCTTCCACGAGCATGAATGCCGAAGACGGCTTGTATACCTGTTTTACTATCCTGACCTCATCGGCATCCATGACTACGTTGCCGGAGCTGTCGATGACTTTGGTGAAGGAGAGCGGCTCTCTGTATTCTCCGCCGTTGGCGATGCAGCCGTAGCCGCCTGCCATCTCGATTACGGTGATACCAGAGGATCCGAGAGCAAGTCCGACACCGTCCGCGTTCAGCTTCTCGGTAGAGACTCCGAGGTTCACGAGGTAGTTATACGATGTGTCGATGCCGACTCTCGTCATGAGGGTCCTTGCGGCAACGATGTTTAATGAACTCACGATACCTTTTCTTATCGTTGTCGGACCGTATGTACCGACTGAAGTCGTAGGATGTCCTGCCGCGGTGCCCCATCCGGGGATCTTCGCAGGAATGTTCTCGATTATGGAGCCAAGTCCGTATCCCTTGTCGAAAGCAGGTCCGTAGACCGCGAGGGGCTTGATGGAGGAGCCGACAGGCATCCTCGACTGGTATGCTCTGTTGAAGGACTGCATCGTGGTGGGTGCATATCTTCCTCCGACGATGGCCTTAAGCTGTCCGGTGCTCTGTTCCAGAACTACCGCTGCAGCCTGGGGCTGCGGTATCTCGTTTCCGGCAGGGTCTATGATGACCGTGTTCTTTGCAGAGAGCTTCGGGTAGGTAGCCTCCGAAAGAGTCTTCTGAACGAGTTCCTGCATGGCAGGATCTATGGTCGTATAGATGTGATATCCGGAGGTACGGAGCTCATTGGATACGGCCTTCCTGTTCGCAGTGGTGTCCTCAAGATCCCTCATCCTCAAAAGATGGGTTATGACGTCGTATATCGAATATTCCACGAAGTGAGGATAGTCATAGAGGTCTGAGACGATGGAGTACTCGAGCACTTTTATGTCGTCTTTTAATGCGGCTTCCAGCTGTTCCTTCGTGATGAAGTTGTTCTCATACATCTTCGTGAGCACCCTGTCGATCCTCTTGTTTAAGAGCTTCATGTTGTTGGTCCTGTACATGGCAGTCCTCGGGTTATACGAGTAGGGGAACTGGGTAATGCCCGCAAGGCATGCGGTCTCTCTTAGTGTCAGCTGGTCAAGGGTCTTTCCGAAATAGTCGAGGGCAGCCGCCTTGACTCCGTAGTTCATTCCGCCGAGCGGTATCGTGTTGAGGTAGGCTTCCAGGATCTGGTCCTTCGTATAGACCTTCTCGAGCTGCATGGCGAGGCTCATCTCCTGGATCTTTCTCTTATAGGATTTCTCGTTTGTGAGCAGCTTGTTCTTTATGAGCTGCTGGGTTATGGTGCTTCCTCCGGAGACGGAGTTGGATGAAAGGTTGCCGATGAATGCGCTCAGCATTCCCTTGATGTCTATGCCCTTATGGGAATAGAATCTGATGTCCTCGATGGCGACGACGGCATGCTGAAGATCAAGGGGTATCTCGTCCAGCGTAGCGTAGTCTCTGTTCTCGACTCCCGCATAGGTGGTTATGAGAGCTCCCTTGCTGTCATATATATAAGATGTAAGGTCATTGGCTCCGATCTCGACGAGGTCGAGCTCAGGAGTGGTCTCGAGGTATGCCTGTGCGACACCATAAACGGCACCGACTCCGGCAAATGCAATGATCACGAGACACAGTCCTATGATCTTGGCAACGGTGAGTATGCTCCCTATGAAGAACGGGGCATTATGGTCATATCTCTTGAAGATCCTGGAGGAATTCTTCTTTTCCTTCTTCGGCTCTTCCTTATCGTTCTTATTCTTCTTATTCAGTACCTTCAAAGGATCGAATCTCACGGTGGAGTTCTTTTCCGGCTTCTTTGCCGGTACCTTCTTTACGGTCTTGCTGTTATCCTTGTCCATGCTACCTCCGGAAAAAGAGATATTATTCGATACATTATTATAACACGGAAGAAATGAGGTATCACCGGAGCGGTCAATGTTAATAAAAATATAATATATTGAATATGTAAGTTTTCCGGGGCAGAGGATATAATAAGGTAACTTTAAGGGGCATGGAGGACGGATACGTAAGTGGTAAGAGCATATGTGAGAAGGTTCCCTTTTGAGACAGACGGAAAGGTTTATCCGGAGGAGAGGGAAAGATATATCGCATCGAGGAGACACCCTAAAAGGAGGGAAGAGTCTTTCCATGTCTGGAAGCTCCTTGAACAGCTGATATCCGATTCCACGGGAAGGGATATGAGTTCGTATCCCGTTTCAAGGAAAGGATATAAGTGGTCGGTGGAGGGACTTGAGATATCGCTCTCACATACCGGCAGCCATGCTGCAGCCATAGTATCAGATGCGGTAAAAGTCGGAATAGATATCGAGTTCGTCTCGGAGAGGTTCACCGACAGGATGGCCGAGAGGGTACTATATAAAGATGCAAGGGAAACATACCTCTCCATCACTGATGATAATGAAAAGAGAAGATTCCTCTGCATTTACTGGACCGGTCTTGAGGCCATTTTCAAGGCGACGGGGAAGGACAGAAAAAGAAGGGACATATCGGAATATCTCCCGTTTCTCCGCACTTTTTATGCTGATACCGAGGACGGAATGCTCATATGTTCCGTATATTCTGAAGAGGAAACGACGCCCGTCCTGATCACGGACGGGGATAAAGTACCTCTAACCTTATGCCGAAAATGATTGCCTGACACACTTTCTTATGCTAATATTTTGAAATAATAAGGCAAGTTAGGAGGGATACTCATGTCAGGTCATTCCAAATGGTCAACCATTAAGAGAAAGAAAGAACTCAAGGATACACAGAGAGGTAAGGTCTTTACCAAGATCGGTAGAGAGATCGCAGTCGCAATCAAGGAAGGCGGAGGACCTGACCCCAATACCAACTCCAGACTCAGAGACAGCATCGCCAAGGCAAAGATGAACAACATGCCTAACGATAACATAAACAGGATCATAAAGAAGGCTTCCGGTGAAGGAAACGACGTCACCTACGTATCCATGGTATATGAGGGATACGGAGTAGGCGGAGTTGCAGTCATCTGCGAGGCACTCACGGACAACAAGAACAGGACCGCTGCAGACGTGAGACATGCGTTCGACAAGAACGGAGGATCACTCGGAGCAACGGGATGCGTTTCATGGATGTTCGACACCAAGGGTCTCATAACAATAGAGAACGACGGCAGCATTGACGAGGATGAGCTTATGATGGACGCTCTCGACGCAGGTGCTGACGACATGACCTCAGAAGACGGTTATATTGAGATCACTACGGACCCGCAGGTATTGGGAGAAGTTAGAGACGCACTCACGGACAAGGGATATGTCCTTGACAGTGCCGAAGTCTCAAGGATACCTCAGAACACAGTTTCATTAAGCGAAGAGCAGCAGGAGAGCATTATCAAGATGATTGACATGCTCGAGGAGAATGACGACGTTCAGAACGTGTACCATAACGCTGAACTCGACGAGGATTGATCTGCCCGTTTATTCACATACACCATCAATATAAGACAGGAAGACTGATTAATGGCAAAAGAACGCAGAAAAAAGAAGACCCAGGAGGACGAGGTCGTCGAGGAAGTACAGGAACTGACCGAAGAGGAAAAGAAGAAGAGGGCGAGAGCCGCTCTTGATCTGGTGCTCGTAAAGCCGGACATCCGCTACAGAAGAGAGATAATCGAACTCATAAACGAGTGGGAGGACACGGGAGACAAGTTCACTCCTTCTTCCATCGTCAGGAACGACACTGCTGATTTCGACTATTATGTCGAAAACATGGACATAAAGGAACCTAAGAGCGACATCATGGTCCCCGATACCACGTTCTTCTGTTTCGACAGGACCCTGAGAAAGATCGTCGGAGCTATCAGCATCAGGCATTATCTCAACAGGGCGCTTCTGAACAAGGGAGGCCACATCTCGTTCGGCATCAGGCACAGCGAGAGGAACAAGGGAATGGGCACTAAGCTCCTGGAACTCGGGATAGAGGAATGCAGGAGGATGGGACTTTACAGGATACTCATCATTTGTGACCAGGACAACGAATACGCAAGACATATAATAGCATCTAACGGAGGAAAGGTGGACAGCGTGATTGAGGACGAGAACGGAAAGAAGTCCGAACGCTACTGGTTCTATCTTTCAAGATGAATTTGAAAACGGCCCCGGGCGGGCCGTTTTTCAATGGAAGAAATGAGACTCCCGCCATGTGTATTTTTCTCACGGGCGCGAGTATAATTTATATAGTATATTTTTTAGTTATAAGGAGATTCACATGGCAATTTTTGATGTTAACTTCACCTCTTATACATTAAAGAGGGACGTTGAGATCTCCGTCATCATTCCTACGATGACGATACTCCCCGTACTTGCAGATCCGGACGGCGATCATTCTCATGAGATCGTAGAGCCCTATCCGGTAATGTACCTGCTCCACGGCTTTGCGAACAACCGCAACTCCTGGTTCAATTACACCAGCGTACCGAGATACGCAGAAGAGAGAAGGATAGCAGTGGTCACTGTCTCAGGAGAGAACAAGGCATATTCCGAGGTCGGCCAGGACAACTTCTTCAAGTTCATAAACAAGGAACTTCCTGAATTCGTCGGAGCTATGTTCCCGATATCCAAGAAGAGGGAAGACACATTCATAGCTGGTCTCTCCATGGGTGGATTCGGAACTCTTCTCCATGGTCTTTCCGCACCTGAGAGATTCTGTGCAATGGGACCTCTCTCTGCAGGAATAAGGGCGCCAGGGACCACGGAGAGAAAAGACCTGTTCGCACTGGCTGAGGAAGTAGCAAAGAGCGAGGCAGGATTCCCGAAGATCTACATGGCATGCGGATGCAAGGACAGGCTCTATGACATCAACGTCCAGTTCAGAGATCATCTCATTAAACTCGGAGCTGACGTGACATGGGACGAGATGCCTGAATACGCACATGAGTGGCCGTTCTGGGATGAGCAGATCAAGCGCTTCCTTGACTGGATCCCGAGGACAGACTATTATTCCAAGCTCGAGAGGACCGGGGTATGACCCGTTCAGAATGAATAGATATAAAGGAGTGACGATATGGCAAGATTTGACTGCAATTTCACATCATATACCCTCGGAAGAGACGTTGAGATAGACGTGCTCATCCCGTCCATGACGATACTTCCCGTTATGGCTGAGAAGGGAAAGGATTTCACACATAAGCCGGAGCATAAGTTCCCGGTGATGTACCTGCTCCACGGATATGCCAACAACAGGAACTCATGGTTCAGTTATACCAACGTTGCAAGGTACGCTGAGGAGAGAAGGATAGCCGTCGTTACGGTATCTGCCGAGAACAAGTGCTATTCATATGTCGGACCGGATGACTTCTTCGGATTCATATCAAAGGAGCTCCCGGATTTCGTGACATCATACTTCCCGGTATCCGAGAGAAGAGAAGACACATATATAGCAGGTCTCTCCATGGGAGGATTCGGAACACTGCTCCATGGTCTTTCCGCGCCGGAGAGATTCTGTGCGATGGGACCTCTCTCATCTGCGCCTCAGATCGATCCTAACAACGTGAACAGACAGCTCGTAGGAAAGGGACTCGAGGGAATGCCCGAGGTTCCTCACGTAACCGACTGCTTCAAGCTGGCTGAGAAGATCAAAACTGAAGGAAAAGAGTTCCCGAAGATCTATATGGCCTGCGGATGCAAGGATGGGCTCTATGACATCAACGTTAAGATGAGAGATCATCTTAAGGAGCTCGGAGCAGACATAACCTGGGACGAGATGCCTGAGTATGCTCATGAATGGCCTT
>JAEEGH010023843.1_pt1 | contig 12408 bp, 11 predicted proteins | sample 9134181 | NCBI WGS metagenome assembly JAEEGH01 (sample SAMN16246544, study PRJNA631951) | gut metagenome | biome: gut microbiome; feature: rumen; material: DP-attached | host: Bos | place: Iran: Karaj | collected 2018-10
TCCTGCATATCTTTTTGCAAGCTTTTTCTGAACTTCAAGCGGCGGCAATGGAATCTGCAGCTTGTTCAGAAAATCTGCACTTATAGCACGCAGCACTGTTCCACCACTGAATGCGGTAAAAAGCGGTACTGCCTCTTTTGTTTCAAATAACATTTTTAAGTAAAGCCCTTCAAGCTTAGTCTTATCCGGCCTGATGATGTACAAGTTTCCAGCAGGGATAATTTTTTTGTCGCCAATATTTTCAATATAGGCAAGCTTGATCGTTTCTGTCATTGCCATTACAAGAAGAATATCTCCTTCTTTAAGCACAAGATTTTCAAACTTTTTATCAATCTGTTTTATAGGCTTAAGATTTTCAACCAGACAGTTATCTACAATATCCTTTGCCGAAGCATAGAAAAATCCTGTGTCCTTTTCACTTTGAAGCTCTTCCAGCTCCTGTGCCTTTATCTGAGCACCACGGACGATTTTTGATTCAACAAGATCGCTGAGCTTTACATAATCAGAAACTCCGCCCAAGGTGATTTTTTCTTCAAGAAGATATGACCCCGGGTTCAAAACATAATCCTGTGCCTTGATTTCTTTTATATCAACCGACTTTGAATTACTACATCCCTTGTGAAGCATATCAAAAATCTTTTTTGCACCGTCTTCGGTAAGAACACTTTGCCCTCGTCTTGTGTTTTCCGAAATTGAAGTTGCATTTACAAACTGAACTTTTTTATTGTTATGACTCAAAACAAGCATGGCTGTTTGCATTGCAGCATAAGGATAGAATACACCACCTGCAAATTCTATTACTGCTTCTAGTAATCCGTTATCCAAAAGGTACTGGCGGATTTCTTTATAATCTTCCTTTTCGTTGTTCAAAAATCCTCTTGAAAGAAGAAGAACTGCGCGTCCTGAATTGGCCATAAGAGCTACGGCTTTTTTTATAAAAGGCACAGTTACAACTGAATTTACCGGTGGGAACGACAAAAGCTTTTCAATCTTATTCTTTTCCGGATAGTTCAGAACATCATCGCAAATAAGATTTACAGAAACATCCTCAAGATATGCGAGCATGCTTCCAAAAAGACAAGAGCGTTTGTTTATTTCAATACCAGTGATTTTTTTACACTGAAAATTTCTTGCAACATAAATTACAAAGGCCCCCTTAGCGGCTCCCAAATCTATAACAGAATCATCCTTGTGAATATCAAGAATCATAGTAGCTAAGCCATTAAGAGATTTTGGGAATGTTAAATCTCCGTCAGACATTCCGTATCTGTTGGTCCATTCTTCAATTGTTTCTATAAGAAAAGCGCGGATGTCTTCGAGCTTCACTGTTTCAAAACTTTCGAGCGTGCTGTTTCCCCAGATGAAAATATTCTGATTTACATAATCGGCTACGTATGCAGGTACACCCTTGGTTTTTACAACCTCGTTAATTGTAAGCGAAAGACTTAGTTCATTTTTTTTAGCAACATAGGCCGCAAACGGAATGATAAGCTCTGCAATTTTAGCTACTTCCTTATATTCCTTGCCAACAGGGAAATTGAACTTTTCCATTGCGCGGTCTACATGTAAATGTTTTGCATATGACATATAAGTCCTCCGTTTGTCGTCGCCTTTGTATAACCTTATACAAACCCTATGGTTATAATATATACCCTAATGATTTAAATGTCAAGGGAATTCCTGTATAAAGTTATACAAATTTTAAATCTTGGATTTTGCACTTAAGAGGTACTTTGGAATACTTTTCAAGTCTTGAAATGTACTGTTCGCGGGAAATTTCGCGGCCACCATAACGGGCCATGTTTTCGGTATAGCATTGGCAGTCGATTAATTTGCCGCCTGCTTTCTGGAAGGCTCGGGCAAATAAAACAAAAGCGCTTTTAGAGCTGTTAGGTTCAATCGTGAACATTGATTCTCCGCAAAAAACGCTGCCAAGTAAGACTCCGTAAAATCCGCCCACAAGCTTTCCATCCTTCCAGACTTCAATACTGTGTGCGTATCCGGCTTTGTGAAACTTTTTGTAAGCTTTTATAATCATTGGTCCAATCCAAGTTCCATCCTGGTCCGGACGTTTTTGTTTAGCACAATTTTTTATGACCTCGCCAAACGCTTTGTCTATTGTGTAGGTGTAAGGATTATGCTTCAGAAATTTTTCAATTGATTTTGAAACATGAAAAGTCCTTGGTGAAATTACAAAACGCTCCCTTGGAGACTGCCAGAGCACCGGCTCTCCCTGATCTTCATTGAACCACGGAAACACACCCTGATTGTATGCCGAATAAAGCAGACGAAGCGGAATGTTATGTGTGATCAGGCAAATCTCATCAAATCCATAAAGCTGGCCCGGCGCCGGAAATTTAAAAATATCAGAGGTGTCAATTTTTACCGAGCGGGATTTTTCGTTTTCAATACGCAGGTAGTTTTCCAGAACCTGCGGACACTCTTCAAGGCCTGGGCTGTTAGTCCATATGCCATCAAGCAAAAGCTGATACGGTTTATAATTTGCCTTGTAATTCATTTTGCGGCAGTGCGGAAGATAAAGTCCAAGATAATAATAAGGAAAATGATTTTCGGCGCAGAATCCAATTTCAAACAAAACGCTGTAAACTCCAATACTTCGTTTGAGCACTTCTGGGCTGATGTCGTAATAAAAATAATTGGATGAAAGCCCCATGACAAATTCATCTTCATCATGAACATAATCAATAATACTTACGCCAATGAGCTTGCCATCAACCTTATAATCAAGATTAACAATTCCGCTGTACCCGCTGTTCATATGTTCAAGATCATCAATAGCTTCTTCCAGTGTAATTGGGTGAAAATCAGGCTTGCCTTCGTTATGATGATTATAATAATTGCGGTACATAAGAGCTTTTTCATTCGTGTAAAACTCTTCCGGATTTGAAGTAATCGAAACTTCAACATCCTCATTTTTACGAAGTACATGTCTCTGACTTTTAGAAGGAGAAAACTCTCTTGCCCTGATTCTTATAGGAATACATTCCCTGCAGTTCTGACACTCAGTCTGATAAAAAAGCGAATGATACCGACGAAACCCCTGACGAAGAAGCCGCTCATAAAAAACGCAGTCCATTTTTTCAACAGGCAGCGAAGCATCCAGCCAGTTAAAATTCGTCAAGACATTAGTAGTCTCTCGGTCCGAAAAATAACCGCACTCCCCCGCATCCTCAATGAACGCCAAGTTCCTGAAAATTTCCTCAATGTTGATTTCTGCTTCTGCCATGGTAATTATTTATTATACTGTGTTTGAAATTTTTCTTCAAAGTTTTCAGACACCAATATTACGCTCCCTCCCTACTTGAGGAATAAACGTTGCGCGATTCATCTTCAATTCTTTTATCCACTCAATTGCATTGTCATATTCTCCTTTGCCGGTGAGAATCCATATGATTTGTTTTTTAAGTTTGATTTTTGGTACAGCAGCATAACCATCTGTAAAAATTATGAGGCCCTGATATTCCGGGTGGGCTTCGTAATAATCTATGACGCATTGAAAGTCTGTGCCGCCACGACCGGTAATCTGGATTTTGTTTGTGGCTTTTTTTAGCTCTAACTCCTGTTTGATTTCTGTATCAAATGAAAGAACATTTATAACCTCTACACCATAACTAAAGAAGCGGTTTATTATAGAAAAAAAGTGGACCAGGTCATCGGAGCCAATCGAACCACTTACATCTACGGCAACAAGAAGATGTGTCTTTGGTTCAAACTTGCTGCCCATAAACTCAAAGCCGTAGCGACGGTTGGGCTTCATTCTTGTGAGTAAACGGCGCTGACTGATAATGCTTGCACGGAACTGCGACAAGATTCTTCGGTAGTCCATTGGGATTTTTAAAGAGGCTGTAACTGTTTCCTGGAACTTGCCGCTTACACTACCCCACTGATTTGTTTTCTGAGCCTTTTGAATCTGCTGGTTTACGGAATCGCAAAGATCTTCATCTTCATCCCAGAGTTCCGAGGCATCAGATGCTGCTTTATAATCCCAGGTTTGCTCTTTTCCAAACGCAGGTGCCAAATGCTTTTTTCCATCACCCTGCATTGCATCAAAATCCGGACAAATATGGTACAGCTTTTTGTAATACTCTTCATAACTCAACTGACTTTCAAGATTGTAATGTGCTGCGTTCTTAAGCTTTGCGTCAAAGTAACAGTGCTCGCTGATTGTAACATCACTGGCCGTAGTAAGCGCGGTCCTATTCGGATTCTGTGGAACTCGCTGATACGGATGCTTTAGCAGAATACGCGTTACTTCATTTTTAAGTCCTTGCGCAATTTCTTCGGTGTCGCAGTTTTCGAGAAGGTTCGGATTATATTCTATGCGTCGTTTACCAGTTCTGAACGGGCACTTCATTTCGGTGTTTTCTTCAAGCTTGTGCGTACAGTACACATTAAACAAAAGCGGCTCGTACAAAAACCAGTTATCGACAACACGACTGATTTGTTCTTTTACAGACATAAGTTCTCCATTCATGTCATCCCGAACTTGTTTCGGGATCTTTTACTTAATTTCAGCCACGAATTTTGTCATCTTAGAATAAAGGTCCGGGCACTCACCTATTATGAATACCAGGGCGTTAGGATACATGGTACCGCTGAACATATTTGCAAAATGTGCCATGGCTTCGCGAAGCTTCTTTTCTTCCAGGAAGTTGAAATACAGCGCAAGATTTTTTGCCATAACACCCTTGTCGTTATCGCCATACTTGTCACTTTCAAGGTAAACAAAAACCGCATCATTAATAGTTGCAAGCTGAGGAGTTATATAGGTCTCGAGCTTTTGTCTGTTCATCTCATAATCTCCGAGCAACAGCTCTTTTGCAGTAAGAATATGATTATGGTCAAGGAACTCAAAGAAACGGTTTGCAGCAATTCCACCGATAATTCCGCCAATCATACTTTTGTGGCTCTGAGTTAAAACATCCTTGCCCGAAATGATTTCTGAAACGCGCACCCATGCTCGACGGTCCGGAGTTTTTTCAAGATTTTCCATATCTTCAATTGCCATCTGATTATCAAGCGCCTTTGGATTTGATGAAATATAAGTTGTAATGCGGTCATCAATTCCGTTTTTGTTTGCCCACAAAAGCCAGTCCTGAACACTTGGAATAAACTCGTAAATATTAAAACGACTTACAAGTGCCGGGTCCAAATCTGTGAGCTGATATTCTTCACCATTATTTACTGCAGAAATAATACGACTACCCTCTGGCAACGAACGACCCGCAAGCTTTCGGTTCAAAGCAAGGTCCATGATTGTCTGCAAAACCTCAGGACGCGCACGGTTTAATTCATCAAGGAACAAAACTACCGGAGTATCATCAGTCGGAAACCAATATGGCGGCATAAATTCTGTATGTCCGGTTTCTTCGTTTTTATGAGGAATACCAATAAGGTCACCCGGGTCACTCATTTGGCCCAAGAACAGAGACACAACCTTATAGCCTTTTTCAGTGTAAAATTTCTCCAGAATCTGAGACTTACCAATTCCATGCTTTCCCATGAGCATGATGTTTTGAGTAGCAGGAGTTTCCTCCAAAATTTCTAAAAGCAAATTAGCATCAATTCTTACTGACATTTTTTTCCTCCTTCAATTTCTTTAACAACACATTCGGATCTTTCATAAAATCGCTGTGAAGGATCCTTATCATTTTTCCCTTATACCGCAAATAGGAATAAATATTATGCTGTATAAGATTTTTAAATTTTTCATCAGTTGCTTCGTATATACACCTGATTGAATTTTGTACAATCTCAATAGTCTTTGGTGTGAGCCCTTTAATACAACCCTCTATATGTTTATATTCATTCAAATAATCAACATACTCCTCAAGCCTATCACCAAAAATACTTTCACATAAAACCTGCAGAATCTTTCCCGCCAGCTGAAACTCATCAATAGAAAAAATTTTCAACAACGGCGAATGTGGCAGCATTCTAATGGTTATGTCATTTAAACAAACTACAATCGAAACTTCATCGCTCTTAGAAGAAATAATTCCATAATTATGAAGCTTAAGAATAAATTCATTTCTGTGATAACCACCCGCCTCCGTAACACTAAGTGAATACTTTTGACTCAAGTCATTCAATAAATTTCTTAAATATGTAACAGCTTCAGCCTTATCAACATTTTCCCTGACAAGAAAAAAATCCGACTGATACGTATGCTCCTGTAAAATATTCCTATATAACCTCTGCCAGAATTCAGTCTGTACTAAAGAAAAAAGTTCCTCCTGTTCTTTTTTTAAGTCATACTTACTTAGAGACTTTCGATTATCTATCATACAGCCGCCTCAGTTACCTCTTCCTCATCTTCAATAAGTCCGCAACTCAAAACATCATCTATTTTTATTTCGTGAGGATTATTCAACAGCTCCGTAAGTACCGAAGGATTTTCTAAGAACGGCTTAAGATAAAGCATGATTTCATAAGCCTGTCCGGGCTTTGGGCAGATTATAATTTCACTGGTAAGACGATGCTGATGAAGCGTATAGTCTGTACCAGTTTTTCCCAAAATAGATTCACACAAAGCCTGAATAGAAGTCTTGGCTATTTCGGAAGATTTTTCGCTGAGATAAAACTTTTTGTATATATCCTTTCTTCGTTGTGAAAGAGGCGTTAAATCAATATTCATGTAATCTTCAATCCATTTAATGCCACCCAAATATTCTGAATACTTAAACTGCTTTGTACTGATATGCGGTGCTGAAATTGAAAAATCCCCAGTATCCTTTTCTATGCCAACATAAATTGGAAACGGCGTGAGCGACATATAATAATGCTCATTATGAGAAAACATATTACACTTCATTTTCTTGATAATAGTCAGATTCCTGATTCCTCGTCGAAGTTCAAAAATAGCTTTATCGATTGAAATATCAGGGTCCGGCGCATAATCCTTCTGCCTTCGCAAAAGTGAATAATAAGCCTGCTTCCAGAATTCTCCAGAGATACGATAAATAATTTCATTCAATTCAATACAAGGTTCTTCATAATAAGTCATAATATTTAATATAGCTTGCCAGGCTATCATTTAATGATATTGTGGAAAAATTTTTTAAAATAAAATATGTAACAGTTTGGTTATCTAAAGCAAATATGTCACAGTTCTGTTATCCTACCGTGGTCCCTGAGCCTGTCGAAGGGCAACATGTAACAGTTTTGTTATCTAAACACAATACTCGTCATCCTGAACTTGTTTCAGGATCTTATGCCTGCAAGTACGAGATTCCGAAACAAGTTCGGAATGACGCAGGGGAGGATATGTCACAGTTCTGTTATCTATGATTAAAATCCCTGTCATTGCGAGCGCAGCGTGGCAATCCAGAGGTAAAAAGGCCTAGTTATACATGGATTGCCGCGTCGCTTCGCTCCTCGCAATGACGTGATATGTAACAGTTCTGTTATCTAAATGACAATCTCCAGCACACAAAACCCGGCATCTAAATACAAAAATCGTCATCCTGAACTTGTTTCAGGATCTTAGGCCTGCAGGTTTGAGATTCCGAAACAAGTTCGGAAAGACGCAGGGGAGGGGGATGTAACAGTTTTGTTATCTATAATCAAAATCCCTGTCATTGCGAGCGCATCGTGGCAATCCAGAGGTAAAAAGGCCTAGTTATACATAGATTGCCGCGTCGCTTCGCTCCTCGCAATGACGTATTATGTAACACTTCTGTTATCCTACGGGGTCCCTGAGCTTGTCGAAGGGCCATTTTTCCAAGGAACCCCCAATTCACAAATAACGCGAAAAAACAGGGGGTAGTGGGGTAGGGCGACATATTACTCAAAAAAATTTTTTAAACGCGCCTACGGCAATCCTAGAGAGGGTTCAAAAAGATTAGATTTTTTCTAATCTTTCTAATCTACTATCTAATCTTTCTAAACTTCTGTATTATCTTTTTTCTTACTTTTTTGTTTATCTTTTTTCTAATCTTTCTAATCATTTTTTTAAGAAAGTTTAGAAAACTTATATTTTTTATTTGCTTTTTTCTAAAAAATATGATTAGATATATATAGGGACAAAAAAACTAACATTTTTGAGGTGGGACATTATGAAAAAGATCGCAGTGGCTATCCAGAAGGGTGGTGTAGGCAAAACTACAATGAGTTTATCCCTTGCAGCCGAACTTGCTAATCAGAAAAAAAAGGTACTTCTTGTAGATGCCGATCCACAGGGTAACTCTACAGGAACTCTTCTTGAATCCTTTGAACATGACCTGGCAGAAGCTCTCTACGGTGATGTAACAGTAGACGAGGTTGTTTGCCCGACATCTGTAAATAATCTTTATATTATTCCAACAAATTCAATTGACCGAAAGGGTAGCCGTTCTCTTAAAACCTACAGAGCCAGCGAAGCTTCTAAAGAGCCTTTTATTTTTGTAGATCTTTGTGAAGAAGTAGAAAAACTGGGTTTTGATTACTGCATTTTTGACACATCTCCGGCCTTCGACGCTTTTGAAGAAAATATTATGACAGCAAGCGATGAAGTAATCGTTGTTATCAAGGCAGATGCATATTCTCAGGATGGACTTCAGATCTTCAAGGAAAATCTGGACGGCTTTAAGAAACGCAAGCGAGTTCAGAATCCTAAGTTCGAAATCATCGTTCTTAATGAAATAAATAAAACTATCAAGCTTACAGACATCATTCAAAAGGGTCTAAAAGCCGGTGATTTTAAGGTTGTATATGTTCCGGTTGATCAGGACTTTAAATATGCAACTATTGCACGTCAGACAATTCAGCAGCGAGGCGGAAAGCCAGAAACTCTTGATGCCCTCAAAAAGCTTGCAAGGCTTGTTAAATAAACAATACCAGGAGGTTTTATTATGCCAATAGCAAGAAAAATTGATAAGGATATTCCAAAAGACTTTCTTAATCAGATGAAAACAAATCTTACTAAAACAACTGTAGCTGTTGAAGAAGAACCACCGGTAAAAGCTTCCGGGGTCCCTGAGCATGTCGAAGGGGTCGAAGAGCCGCAATCATCAACCAACGTACAAACATCAAGAGGTCCTTCGACAAGCTCAGGAACCCCAATACCACCAAAAGCTTTTGAAACAGCCCCTGTAAGCGCTCTTGCACCAAAAACCGACAAATATGCCGACGTAATGAATATCCGCCTCTCTAAGGGCCGCAGAAACGAAATTAAAGCCTTTTGTTCAAGCAATGGCGTAACAGTAACTCAGTATATAGAATCATCATTTGAATTTTTATCACGAGAAGTTGCTGCAGGAAATATTTCGCTTTCGAAGGGCGGAATCACAAAGAAACAGATATAAAAAAGTATCCGGGTGGGAAACATGGGAAGAAAAATAAAACAGGAAAATGCTTTAATCCCAATGGACGATTATGAAAATCAGTTATTCGATTCCTTGGAAAAAAGCAAAGGGAATAATCAGTTATCCCTAAGCTATATACCTAGCTTTTTTACAACAGCCTCATTGCCATTCAAGAATCTTAATAAAACAGAGTTTATCCGCAAGGCCAGTAACGGAATCTCTTTGTTCTTAAACTCGCCTACAAACGTTCCCTATGGTCGTTATGGTCGTCTTTTACTCAGTGTGTTCACAACACATGCAGTTGTATCAAAAGAAAAGAATGCTCCTGTTGTAATTGAGTTTGATTCAATGGCTGATCTTCTTAAAGAAATGCAGCTCCCTCGTCAGCGCGGAAAAGATATTAAAGAGCAGCTTGAATGCTTTAAGCGTGCAACTTTCTCGTTTGAACTCAAGGTAGAAGAACAGCAGCAGGCACATCTTTTTGAAAACTTATATGCCCCTGGAGAAAAGCTTCCAAAGGGAGAAGTAACAGTTCGTACAACTTCTACTGGAACAATTTTGTTTACAGAAGGTGTTCAGTTCCAGGAAGTAATTGATGACAAGACAACACGCATCGGAAAATTCAAGGTAGTGCTTTCTGCAAACTTTGCAGGTTTCTGCCAGCAACATGCAGTTCCGATTAACTATACAGTTTATAAAGACATTGCGAGCCCAGCCGGAAAAGATATTTATGCCTGGCTTGTTTACAGAAACAACGGAATTAAAAAAGACAAACCTGTTTTTGTTCCGCGCGACAAGCTTATTGAACAGTTTATGCCGGTAGGTGAGGGCTCTGATCCAAAAACTGCGAATGTAAATTACTCAAGAATCATAGAGCAGATAAAAGAGATAAAGAAAAAATATTATCCTGAACTTAAGGTAGATATTGATTCTTCTGGAGCAGGAATTACTTTGCACAAAAGTCCAACTCCTGTATTAAAGGATGATGTTAGATATGCTCTTATTTCTACTCCAGCTATGTAACAGTTTTGTTATCCAAATTCGTGGAAAAATGATGTAACAGAACTGTTATCTATTCTTAGTTTTTACACAGTTTCCACTGTACTATTATTAGTTTTATATATTATTAGTAAATTTATTAGATATAATAGTAGAAATAACAAAAGTGTGACATGTAGATAACAAGAGTGTGACAACCACATTTTTCGGCTGTATTTTCTACTATATATTACAGAATTTATAGAATTCCGCCAATATAACAAAACTGTTACATCAAACAAGCCTTATCCACAGCCAATTGTGGACAGTTATAACCAAACTGTTACATAAATAGATAACAGAAGTGTTACATTATTTATTAGTTTCATCCCACAAATCTTTAAGATATTTCTCTTTGTATCATAAGATGATATCTTCAACTGTTATTCTTAAATTATCAGGAGGAACGCTTATGAAGGAAGAAGAAAACAATGGAGAAACTTTATTAAGACAGCTTATGAGCGGACTGAAAGCCGTGCAGCTTTCTATGTCTATGGTGGTATTATATAGTTTGTGCGAAGAAAATAAAGCTATAGAAGAAGATATACAAAAGGTCACAGATTCATATGAAAAATTCCATAATGACCTGGATATAGAGATTGTCGATTCACCAAGCTCAATTCTCATTCATTCAGGAAAGAAATTTATTTCGGAATTAGATTCTTTAAGTAAAAATAAAGAAGTCCAGACTGATGAAATACTTGAAACTATAAGTAACATAAAGGATGTTATAAATTCATTAATAGAATAAGAGTGTTCCTCTCCTACATTAATGTTTTTGAGAAGAGTTACTTACTAAGTAGTTGAGGGTTTTGGAGCTCCGTTTTTATAAAAGAACTAGTTGAAAAAGTCTGTGGGTGTTATAATATTTAGAGAGGTATTAAATGCCAAACAAGATTTCCGGAATAACCAGTATAAGTTATAATTCTTCCCGCGTAGAACCTGTTCGCCGTCACACAAAAGATGAGATTGATGCGATTTTTGATTCGGTTGAAGAGCAGGAAAAGGAACGGGCAGAGCTCCGCGAGTATCTTGCAAAATACCCAAATCCAAATCATCTTTCGTTTACTGAAATTCTTGAGCAGATTAAGGCTGGCCCCCAGGATAACGACGATGAAGGCTATGTGCTCGATATAAAAAATCAATAATTCAAAATAGTATAAGGACATCCCATGACAGAACAGACAATAAACAGAATCAGAAAATTTGTAGCAGACCGCGACTGGGCGCAGTACCATTCTCCTGCAAATCTTGCTAAATCAATTTCTATTGAAGCAAATGAGCTTCTGGAATGCTTTCAGTGGAGTGATACAGACTATGACTTGCAGCACGTAAAAGAAGAGCTTGCCGATGTTCTGGTTTATTGTCGTGACATGCTTGATGCCCTGAATCTTGATGAAGACGAAATCATCAATATGAAAATGGATATGAACGAGAAAAAGTATTCTGTAGAAAAGGCTAGGGGCAGCAATAAAAAATATTCGGAACTTTAGTTGTCGCAGATTTTGCGACAAGTGCTTGCCTTGATTGCACCAAGGGCATGAATCCTTACGACTTTTTCATTGTCATTTTCAGAAAGCTCATAAAGCTTTGGAATGTATTCTTTTACATATTCAGGTTTCCGTTTGCCGATAACTCTAAATATTTCCGGAGCTTCAATTCTCACTCGATCAACACTATCATCTAAAAGCATCGCAAAAGTCCTCATTTTTGATTCAAAAAGCTCAGGGTTGTTTGTTGCAATGTTTTCACAAGCCCAGATAAATGCGATTCTTACTTTTTCATTACTGTCTTTTGACAGCGGGAAGATGTTCTCAAAATAAGGCTGGATCATCTTAAAATCATTTCGTCCTATGCGGCCCAGAGCGTTAAGAGATCGTTCACGGAGCTGGGCGTCATCTGAAGTTATAAAAGCGGCAATATCTTTTACATAAGGCTGTACAAGATTCCCAAGAGTAAAACCCATTTCACCAAGAATCCAGATAGCTTTGCCTTTTACTTTTGTGTCTTCATCTTTCAGACAACTGCCGACCAAATCAATCTTCTCTTTCCACAGCGCTTTATT